>Ga0181558_10001103_pt1 | contig 25762 bp, 27 predicted proteins | sample 011ome_22_FD_133754 | JGI IMG/M metagenome (GOLD analysis project Ga0181558, IMG submission 133754) | Coastal salt marsh microbial communities from the Groves Creek Marsh, Skidaway Island, Georgia - 011507BT metaG (megahit assembly) | ecosystem: Environmental > Aquatic > Marine > Intertidal...
TGCCTTTAACTTGAAGGGAACTATCGAAGAGGCAATTGAAGCCGGTGAAAAAATGTTAGCAGAAGTATAAAAATATGCAACTCGAAATTGTTTCTCCTGAAGCTCAACTTTTTAGCGGGGAAGTGCAAAGTTTGACAGTTCCAAGCACCTCTGGCTCTTTTCAAATATTAAATAACCACGCACCCATCGTTTCTACTTTAGTCGCGGGACGGGTAAAAATTCAAGGGACAATTTCTTTGGATAAAGCGCATCAATCCAAATTTACACAAGAAGGGAATGTAGCCTACTTGGATATTGAATCGGGTGCGGTAGAACTAAGTGACAATAAAGTCATTCTTTTGACGGACTAGCAGTCGTTATAAACCCCAAAATCAACAATTGGGCTACACCTATCTAACAGATGACTTAAGGGAAGTGGCGGTCAATTTTCGAGATTCAGCATCAATTCTTTAAAACACCACTTTACGGCTTCCTACAGGGTCGCGGTCAGTTCTACTCTTCAAGGTTTTTTAGGGTTAAAATACGGTCAGCGTCCGCAGCTGGAAGGCTATACTGTAGTGGATGCAAATGTGATTTGGAACCTGAGATCCTTTCAGATCCAGGCGGCTGTTTACAACCTTTTAAATCAAGAGTATTCGGAGACCAATTTGGTACCCATGTCGGGGCGCAATGCGAGACTTTCTCTGCGATACAGCTTTTAAAGAAGCTCGTTTAACGCATTGTAAATACGCGGGTGTTCCCAACCCCGATAGGAAAGGTAGGAGTGGATTTTCTTTTTTTGTTCGGATTTGGATAAATGCGCGACTTCTAGTTTGCGCTTTTCAAAGAGTTGGTAAAAAGTACTTTCGTAGTCCCTATCAGAAATTTCCTTCATCCCCATTTTGATGTTGTAGTCTGAAATACGCCTCAGTTTGAGCTCGCGTACAATTCGGTTTTTTCCCCATTTTTTGATGCGAAATTTTCCCCGTGCAAAGCTTTGTGCAAAGCGGGTTTCGTTGAGGTAGTTGTCTTGAATAAGCTGGGAAATAATAGTTTCAATAGCGACAGGAATCATACCCAATTCCTTGAGTTTATCTGCCACTTCTTTATGGCAACGCTCTTGATAGGCACAGTAATGTTCTAGTTTTTTTTGAGCTTCGACAACGGTTAGGGATTGTTTTTTTTGCATGGTTAAAAATAAAAAAAACCGCAGCCTTTTGAGCTGCGGTTTAGGTATTAAGGTCGGAGTCTTCTGCGGTCTTTATTTAAGAAGCGGAACTCCAAATATTGATAAGCGTGGCGTGGAACAATACGAATCCACTTTTTGTATTCAAAATACCATTTTAAGCGTTGGGATGGATTCCCGCTCAAAAGGTAGGCAGCCACAAAAGGATGGATATGTAAAAATATTTTTTCCTTTTGGTTGCGTTTGTTCTTAGTAATCTTACTAAGCTCTGTGTTGATTTTGTCAATTAGTACAATTGGAGCTTCAACTTCCCCATTGACGTTGGGATTGGGCTCTTTGGTTTTGATATTCATTTCGGGTCGTACACGTTGTCGTGTGATCTGAATGAGACCAAAACGGCTGGGCGGGAGAATCTTGTGTTTGGTTCTGTCCGCACTCATTTCGTTAGTCAAGTGTTCAAATAGCTTTTTCCGATTGGCATTGGAGTTTAGGTCGATAAAATCGACTACAATAATCCCCCCCATATCGCGCAGACGCAATTGTCTTGCGATTTCCGAAGCTGCGATGAGGTTCACCTCCATTGCAGTTTCTTCTTGACTTTTAGACCGGTTGGATCGGTTGCCGCTATTCACGTCGATAACGTGTAAGGCTTCGGTATGTTCGATAACCAAATACGCCCCTTTTTGCATGGAAACGGTAGTTCCAAAGGAGGATTTGATTTGGCGTTCTATCCCGTATTTTTCAAAAATGGGAAGATGATGCTCATACAGTTTTACAATCGACTTTTTATCGGGAGCTATAGTTTCAATATAGTCCTGAATTTCAGATTGGATTTCTGCATCATCTACATGGATGCCGGTAAAGCTATCGTCAAAAATGTCGCGAAGGATACTCGAAGAACGATTGATTTCACTCAATACCTTGGTCGGGTATTTGTCAATTTGTTTCAACTTGGCAGATAAATTTTTCCAACGGTTTATCAATTGTTGGATATCTGCGTCTAAAGCAGCTACTTTTTGACCTTCAGCTACTGTACGGATGATCAGTCCAAATCCTTTGGGACGGATACTTTGTACGAGTTTTTTCAGTCTAGTTTTTTCTGCTCGGTCTTCAATTTTTGTCGAAATCGATACGCGATCTGAAAAAGGCATCAAGACCATAAAACGGCCTGCCAGCGAAATTTCAGAACTCAATCGCGGTCCTTTGGTCGATATCGGTTCTTTAACAACTTGAACTAAAACGGTTTGCTTTGGAGACATCGTGTCTCCAATATTCCCATCTTTATCGATATCTTTTTCGTAACGAAATTGTTTTAATAGATAATCTTTGTTTTTACCTGTGCTTATCTGTTTAATGTATTTTACTAGTGAAGGGAGTTTTGGACCGAGGTCGTGGTAATGTAGGAACCCATCTTTTTCATGGCCCACATCTACGAAAGCGGCATTTAACCCAGGAACAGCTTTTCTGATTTTTCCGACAAAAATGTCGCCTACAGAAAATTTGTTGTCTTCTACTTCTTGGTTTAGCTCAATTAATTTTCCATCCTTGAGCAGTGCAAAATCAACAGCAGAGGAATGCGAACGTATAATTAATTCTTTATTCACTCTGAGATATTTTGTGTCCACACGAATTTATTCGCGGAGACGGATTAAACAATATTTTCAGGATTTTCCTGTAGCAGCAATCAACTTTTGATGCTGCATTTCAATGAACGTTTGGTAAATGTTTTAAGTGTTTTGCCGAACACTATTTTTTCTTGTGGCGATTCGCTCTACGGCGTTTTTTACGCTTGTGCGTCGCTACCTTGTGTCTTTTTCGTTTTTTACCACTTGGCATATGTTGTTTGAATTTTGTAGTTAAAAATTATTTTGAAACGGGAACCTTAGATTTGATTCCTTGAACAAAAATTTTGGCGGGTTTAAATGAAGGGATGTTGTGTGCAGGAATTTTTATCGCTACATTTTTGGAAATGTTACGTCCTGTTTTTTCAGCACGAGTTTTGATTATAAAACTTCCAAATCCTCTCAGATATACATTTTCACCTTTCTCTAAAGAACCTTTGACTTCTTTCATGAATTTTTCAACTGTCGCTTGCACATCCGCTCGGTCGATCCCTAGTTCTTCTGAAATGTTAGATACAATGTCTGCTTTAGTCATATTAAATCGTTTATTGCTTAAAATTTGAGGCTCGCAAATATATTAATTTTATCTTATAAAATGCTCTGAGTAAAGTTTTTATATTATACTTGTCTCAAAACAAAACCATTGACAAACACGTTTAGATTTTGACTTGGACAGATACCTTACTCTTCTGGTACTCAGAAAATAAACGTCTTTTTCCCTGGCGAGAGACTAAAGATCCGTATAAGATTTGGCTCTCAGAAATCATCCTCCAACAAACCCGAACTGCCCAAGGTACCCCGTATTACGAACGATTTATCAAAGCTTTTCCAACAATAAAGCACTTAGCCATGGCGACGGAAGATCGGGTATTAAAATTATGGCAAGGGTTGGGGTATTATTCTAGAGCGCGAAATTTACACCATACAGCCCAGTATATCTATAAAGAACGCAAAGGGGTTTTTCCAACCACCTTTCAGGAACTCCTCGCACTTCAGGGTGTTGGAGATTACACCGCAAGTGCCATCGCCTCCATTTGTTACGATCTGCCTGAAGCGGTTGTAGATGGAAATGTATACCGCTTTTTATCCCGTTTTTTTGGTATTTCAACTCCAATAAACACCAGTACTGCTCATCGTGAGTTTAAGGCCAAAGCCACCCTTCTACTAGATCAAAGACAACCCGGGACATTCAATCAAGCAATGATGGAGTTTGGAGCCTTAAGGTGTACCCCAAAAAATCCATCTTGCGACCAATGTCCTTTTGTTTCAAACTGTGTAGCTTTCAATCAAAATAAAATTACTTTGCTTCCAGTAAAAAATGCAAAAATAAAAATAACCGAACGCTACTTTAATTATCTAGTCATCCAAGATGCAAACCAGAAGATACAGATCGAAAAACGAAAAGGAAAAGGGATTTGGGAAAACCTTTTCCAATTTCCCTTGGTGGAAACATCAAAAGGTATAAAAAACAGGACCGAATTTATTGGTCAACTGCCAGACGAGTTTGATGGAAGTCTTGATTTAAAAGCGTTGACACTGTGGAATAAGACAGCTGTAATTCACAAACTTTCGCATCAAAAACTTTTTATCTTTTTTTGGGTAGTGCCTTCCCGTGCTCCGCTTGAAAAAGGGCTTACATTCAGGCAGTTAAAAAACAGAGCTGTTCCTGTAGTGCTTCAAAATTTTATTGAGAATTATTTTGAAATTCAAACGTGATGTTTAAATTTACTACTTAACTAACTCAAATCCTTAAAACTATGAGCGGAACATTAAACAAAGTTATGCTAATTGGACACCTTGGAGATGATGTTAAAATGCATTATTTCGAGGGAGGCGGATCGATAGGCCGTTTTCCACTAGCCACAAACGAATCCTATACCAACAAGAGTACAGGAGAAAAAGTAAACAACACAGAATGGCACAATATTGTAGTTCGCAATAAGGCGGCAGAAATCTGTGAAAAATACTTGAGTAAGGGAGACCGAATCTACGTAGAAGGTAGAATCAAGACACGAAAGTGGACGGGTGAAGATGGTGCCGACCGATATTCGACAGAAATCAATGTCAACGAATTTACCTTTCTCACCACCAAAAAAGAGGTCTCGCAAGGAGCACCTCCGTCTGATGCTCCTTCCAAACCAGGTGTGGAGGAAACACCTCCTGAAAATGCTGACGATTTACCCTTTTAAAAAAAAACCGATTGGATCCTGACCCATTACCTGTATTTACTGCCCTTGTTGTAACTCCCGATGTAATTTGGATCCAATCCGTTTTGGTTCTTTTTTTATTGCTGTGTTCTGCCCTGATTTCGGGTGCAGAGGTTGCTTTTTTTTCTTTACAACTAAAATCCTTGGAAGATTCAGAAAACGAAGAACCCAACCCCGCAATCCAACGCGTAATCTCTCTTCTGCGAAAGCCTAAGCGTCTTTTAGCAACCATTTTAGTAGCCAATAATTTTATCAATATTGCTATTGTACTCTTGTTTTCACTACTGAGTAAAACCCTTTTTGATGAAATTGACAATCCTGTAGTGCTCTTGTTTATAGAAGTGGGTATTATCACTGCAGTGATTTTAATTTTTGGAGAAATTTTACCCAAGGTATATGCCAATAGAAACGCATTGGCTTTTTCGATACGGATGGCGCCTTTTGTTAAATTTTTAGATCGCTTTATCTTATTTTGGATCACAGCCCCCATGAGTCAAACGACTACTTTTCTGGAAAAACGTCTTGGAGATAAAAAAAATCAGCTTTCGGTAGATCAGCTTTCGCAAGCCCTAGAACTTACCGATGACGAAGAAACCACCTTCGACGAACAGCGAATTCTGGAAGGGATTGTAAATTTTGGAAGCACCGATACGCGTGAGGCCATGTGTCCCCGGATTGATATGTTTGCTCTTTCTGAGGAGCTTAGTTTCAAAGAAGTAATCCCCCTGATCTTAGAGCAAGGGTTTTCAAGAATTCCAGTTTACAGTGAAAAAAAGGATAACATCAAAGGAATTTTGTACATCAAAGATTTACTCCCCCATCTTAATAAACCCGATTATTCATGGCAAAAGCTTTTAAAACCCCCACTTTATGTACCTGAAAACAAAAAATTAGACGACCTCCTCAAAGAATTCCAACAAAAGAAAAACCATCTTGCTATTGTTGTAGATGAATATGGTGGTACTTCAGGACTGATTACCTTGGAAGATGTGATGGAAGAAATCATTGGAGATATCAGCGATGAGTTTGACGAGGAAGATTTAAGTTATTCCAAGCTGGATGAGTTCACGTACGTTTTTGATGCTAAAATCAGTTTAAAAGATTTTCTTAAAGTTATCAATTTAGATGACGCTACAGTTTTTGATTCTATAAAAGGAGAAGCAGAAACCCTAGCCGGATTGATTCTTGAGATCACGAGAAAATTTCCAAAAAGGGGTCAAAAAATTTCATTTCAAGGATATCGTTTTGTAATTGAGGAGTTGGACCAATTGCGCATCAAACAAGTAAAAGTCTTACTTCCCAAAAAATTAAAGTAAAGATCCATGCGCAAACTGATTTTAATTTTTTTAGGTTTTATTACTATTGCTTGTAGCACTGATTTTCAACCCAAGCCGTCCGCCTTACTTCGATTAGATTATCCAAAACCTGAATATCAATTGACACAAGAGGTAACCCGTTTTTCTTTTGAATACAACCGTCATGCTTTTGTTAAAACAGAAAACAAATCGGCACCACGATTGGTCTATCCCGAGATGAAGGCAACTTTGTATTTAAACTACAATCCCATTAAAAAAAATTTAGATTCACTGCTGAATGATGCCTACCAGCTACCTTACAAACATATTTCTAAGGCAGAATCTATACCAGAAAAAATATTTATCAATGTAAAAAATCAGGTTTACGGCACCTTGTTTTCTGTGGTAGGGAATGCGGCGTCTCAGTATCAGTTTTTTTTGACAGACAGCCTAAATCACTTTGTAGTAGGGTCACTTTATTTCTATGCCCGACCCAATTATGACTCTATTTATCCAGCGGCGAGCTATTTACAAAAAGATATTGTGCATTTGATGGAAACGTTAAAGTGGGAGTAGGAATTAGGGGTTTAGATCTTCCAGTTGTTCTGCAGAAGTGACACTATAGGCTTCACCTGTAGCTTCTACCACCTCACGAATTTCATTCAGACCCATTGCTTTGGCATCGTAAATGACCCAAGCCGTATGGGATTCAAAATCCACGGTTGCTGAGGCAACTCCCGCAGTTTGATTTAGATTTTTTTGGATGGTAGCGGCACAGCCAATGGCACAAGTCATCCCATCGATACTCAGTTTCGCATACGCTTTTTCCTTTATAGCCTCAGGAGTCGTATTTTTAACTGTAGCGTTCGCAGAAACAGTAACAATTTTTTCTCTAGGTTCATTTTTACAGCCTGTTAAAAAACTCATGAGCAGTGAAAAAACAAGAAGTTTTTTTTTCATAGTGTAAGATTTCTAACAAAAATACGGATTTAGGAAGAGATGCCTCCATAAAAAAATGCAATTTTGTACTGCTATGAATACGTCAATCAAGAAATGGGTGTACCTCATTTTACTTTCTCTGATCTGGGGAAGCTCCTATATTCTTATAAAAAAAGGGTTAGTAGGTTTGACTCCACCGCAGTTGGGATCGGTTCGAATTTTAATGACCACATCAATCTTATTACTTTTCGGGTGGAAGAAACTGAAAACAATTCCTAAATCCGCTTGGAAGTGGATAGTTTTTACAGGCTATTTTGGCACTTTTTTTCCGAGTTATTTGTTCGCTTTTGCAGAGACAGTGATCGATTCTTCTGTAGCTGCAGTTTTGAACGGGATGACCCCCTTATTTACCTTGCTGATTGGAATTTTATTTTTTGAATCTTCTTTTAAATGGGGAAAAATTTTTGGAGTTCTTATTGGTTTTGGAGGAACTTTGATTTTGGTGTCCAACGAGTTTACTATCAACACGGGTCCCAAAAGTTGGTATGCTTTTTTGGTAGTCGTTGCGGCTTGTTGTTATGCGATCAATGTCAATGTGATCAAGTACAAGTTAGCAGGCGTTTCGGCACTGGCAATTGCTTTAGGGAATTTTTTAGCCATTGTATTTCCCGCTCTGTTGATTTTAAGTTTCACTGATTTTCCTTGGGCTGAAGTAAGTCAGGGAGCCGAGGTGAGTATCTCTTTGGGTTACATCTTCATTCTCGCCTTTTTGGGAACTGCTGTGGCGAAAGTAATGTTCAATGAGTTGGTGGCGATTTCTTCACCTGTGTTTTCTATTTCCATCACCTATTTACTTCCTATTGTCGCTATTGGCTGGGGCGTTTTAGATGGAGAAGTGTTTACCCTATTGCAATGGGTAGGATGCGCTTTTATTTTATTGGGTGTTTATTTAGTCACTGAAAAAAAGCGACTCAAAAAGGCAAAAACATCCTAAAGGGTCGCTTTATTTTTAAACCCATAGGATTGAAAAATTCAAAAATTAATACATTTGAACTGATTAATAAATTTAAAATTATGCGTTTTCTCTACATTCTAATTCTAGGCTTGACCTGTACTTTTGCGTTGGCTCAAAACAAGTACAAAAGCGTATTGAGTTCCATTGACGCCCATCAAGACCAGTACCAATCTGTAGCCCAAGAGATCTGGTCCTATGCCGAGATGGGATACCAAGAAGAGCGCAGTAGTGCTTTGTTGCAAAAAACCTTGTCTGAAGAAGGATTTACAATCGAGGCTGGTGTGGCGGATATCCCCACAGCTTTTGTCGCTACTTACGGTTCTGGAGGGCCCGTAATTGGAATATTGGGAGAATATGATGCACTCCCCGGCTTGTCACAACAAGCAGTGCCCTACAAGTTGAGTAACAAAGGAAAAGCGGGACATGCCTGTGGGCATCATTTGTTTGGTACGGCTTCTGCTGCCGCGGCGATTGCGCTAAAAAACTATATTGAAAAGCAAAAGATTTCAGGAACGGTAAAGTATTTCGGCTGCCCAGCAGAAGAAGGAGGTTCAGGGAAAGTATATATGACCCGTGCAGGGCTTTTTGATCAGGTAGATGTGGCTTTACACTGGCATGCAGACAGTAAAAATTCTGCTAGTGTCCGACCTGCTTTGGCAAATAAATCTGCCAAATTTCGTTTTTATGGGGTTTCTGCACATGCAGCAGGTGCTCCAGAAAAAGGGCGTTCTGCCTTGGATGGAGTGGAAGCGATGAATGCAATGGTCAATATGTTACGCGAGCACACCACAGAGAGTACGCGAATACATTATGTAATCACCCAAGGAGGGAACGCCCCCAATGTCGTTCCTGACTTTGCTGAGGTATACTATTATGCGAGACACCTTACCCGTAGCGAAGTTGTCAATGTTTTTGACCGTATAGTAGATGCAGCCAAAGGAGCCGCCTTGGGAACAGGGACTACTATGGAATATGAAATGATCGGTGGGACACATGAACTATTGCATATCGAAAGTTTACAAAAAAGAATGCATAAAAATTTAGAAACCATAGGAGGCTATACCTATTCTGAGGATGAAAAAGCCTTTGCAGAAAAAATTGCTAAAACTTTAGGCGCCCCTTTAGACACTAGATATGTGGAGGGAGTTGTACCTTACAGCAGCAATTCCAAAGCGGGGGGATCTACGGATGTAGGAGATGTCAGCTTTGCTGTTCCCACGGTGGGGCTTCGTGCAGCGACCTGGGTTCCTGGAACATCTTCCCACAGTTGGCAGGCTGTAGCTGCTGGAGGCACAAGCATCGGTATCAAAGGAATGATGGTAGCTGCGAAAACCCTTGCGCTTACGGGAATGCAACTCTTGGATAATCCCAAAGTGATCGAAATGGCTACAAAAGAATTTTTAGAAAAAAGAGGAACTGATTTTGAATATGTGCCCATGTTGGGCGATCGAAAACCTGCCTTGAATTACAGAAATTAACCTTGTAAAACCTCATATTATGAACATAAGAATCCCTTTAATTGTGTGCCTTTCTTTTTTCTTTTCAAACGCTCAAGTGTATACATTTAGCTCTGAAAAGGAAGGGAAAACGATCAACCACAGAATCATGATTGATGATAATTATCTTGTTGAAACTCAATTTGTTTTAGACCCAGCGGAGTTTATCCTAACTCGGGGAGGGTTTTACACCAAGGAGGGCAAGACCTTTGATGTTGCTCTAGAGTTCAATTCCAACTATGAAAATGACAGCATCAAAGCCTTGGAACTGGTTTGGACAGAAACTTGGAAAAAATCCAACGCTAAAGCGATCGACTTAAATGGGAAATGGCTTATGGCGGGTAGAATGACCGATGAAGGTGTACGGAGAAGAGATACGTCAAGACCTAGAAAGACCATGAAATTTCTCCAAGATGGGCATTTCCAGTGGATTGCCTTTAACACGGAGACTTTCCAGTTCTTTGGTTCAGGAGGTGGGTTTTACACTGCCCAAAACGGGATCTACACGGAAAATATTGAATTCTTTTCTCGAAACAATACAAGTGTAGGTCGTGTCCTTCCGTTTCAATACAGTATAAAAGGAGTGGACTGGCACCATCAGGGAAAAAGTAGTAAAGGAGACCCCATGTATGAAGTTTGGACCAAACGAGTGAATTAAAACAATCTAGCCCACCCGAGATAAAAACTCCAACCAAAGCTGGACGATTCTATGTCCAGAGATTCTGTTTTTAGCAAAAAAATTATGATTACGAGCAAGGAACTAATTGACTTACTGACTCTAGAAAGAAAAGACGAGTACCATTTTGTCGGTCAAAATTACAAAACAGCATGGGGACGTGTTTTTGGGGGTCAAGTATTGGGTCAGTCGCTTCACGCGGCATACCAGACGGTTCCAAAAGATCGGATTGCGCATTCCATGCACGGGTATTTCATTCTGGGCGGGGACATCAATATTCCGATTGATTTTCATGTGGATGCCATCCGAGATGGAAGAAGTTTTACCACGCGCCGTGTCGTCGCTTTTCAAAAAGGGAAAGCTATTTTTAATATGGCAGCTTCTTTCCATATTAAAGAAGAAGGAGAGAGTCATCAGATTCCCATGCCCAATGTGTTGACACCAGAGCTGCTCCTGACGGACATTCAACAGGCAGAAGGCCTGCAACATCAAGACCCCGAACGTTTTCATAGACTGATGAAGGCGCATCCTCAGATTTTCGAATTTAAACCTGTAGATAAAGCCATTTATTTGCAAACTCAAAATTCATTGCCTTTGGCACATATTTGGTTTCGGATAAAAGACAAGATCAATGCTGATCTTGCTTTGCAACATCAGATTTTAGCTTTTGCTTCAGACTACAGTCTTTTACTTTCTGCCACGTTGCCTCACAGAGAAAAACTACAACACGAAAAAATGTACTATGCCAGCTTAGATCACGCCTTGTGGTTTCATCGAGATTTCAAGATAGACGACTGGTTGTTGTATGCTATTGAAAGCCCCAGTGCCTCCAATGCGCGTGGTTTTGCCAGAGGCAGTATTTTCGACAAAAAAGGAGCAATGGTAGCCTCCGTTACTCAAGAAGGATTAATGCGTAAATACAAATAAGAACGATGATAAAAAAGAACCTAGCTTTACTACTCCTACTAGGATCGATATATACCCTAAGTGCACAAGAATACGACAAGGTCAATGGAATATGGAATGCTACTTTTTTGGATTTTCCTCTCTCCGATAAGCTGAGTTTACGGACAGAACTCCATTTTCGAACGATCTCCTATTTTAATGTTTGGAATCAACAAATTTTTAGACCTCAACTGTCTTATAAAGCATCAAAATACGTTTCCTGGCGTGGGGGCTATTCTTACCTTAAAAATTTTGATCAAGATGTTACTGCAGACCCTAGAGTAAGAACAGAACACAATATTTGGGAACAAGTACAGGTGAGTGTACCTTTAAAAAAATCATCTTTTAGCACTTGGATTCGTTTGGAACATCGTTTCCAAGAAGAACGCCCCCTTCAGCGGGACAAAAGTTTACGGAGTTTTGACTTTTCTAGCCGTTTGAGATTCCGATTGACCTATCAAAAAACATTGTCCAAACCCGATGCCAAAGTGTTGTGGAATTTTGTTGCTTACGATGAAATCTTTACGATTATGAACCCGAATGGTATTCCTTATAAATTTAATCAGAATTGGACCTTTTTAGGATTTCGTTTCAAATTTAGTGAGCAATTTAGCCTGGTTTCTGGATTTCAAAAAAACACCATTTTAAGGTCTGCTAACAATTATTTAAAGAACAGATTATGGAATACGATACTGTTTTATAAATTTTAAGCCTATTTTTAAAGGAAACTTTAATCCAAATGATCGTATGAAATTTAATTCATTCTCCACATCTTCAACTTTACTCCTTTTCTTTTTAGGTTTTCTAGTACAGGGGCAACAGCCTTTTTTTACTGCAGAATCGGAACACCAGTGGTTGAGTACAGATTTACATATTCATACTGTTTTTTCTGATGGAGCGGTATGGCCTAGTATTCGGGTTGAAGAAGCGCGAAGAGAAGGCTTGGATTTGATCGCTATGACGGAGCATTTGGAATATCAACCCCATGCAAAAGACATTCCCCATCCGGACCGCAATCGTTCCTACACCATTGCCAACGGAATGATTCGAGAGGGAGAAAAGTTACAGGTCATCAACGGTTCAGAGATCACCCGAGAGATGCCTCCAGGACATATCAATGCAGTTTTTGTCAAGGATGCCAATGCCTTACTTCACAAGGATTCTCTTTCTGGAATTCAAGCGGCAAATAAACAAAAAGCTTTTGTTTTTTGGAACCACCCCAATTGGGATGCTCACCGAAAAGATGGCATAGCACGTTTGGAGCCTTTTCATAACTATTTGATTCAAGAAAAGTTATTGCACGGCATAGAAGTGGTCAATGAAACTACCTTTTCAGAAGAAGCACTTCATATAGCACTAGAAAACGGATTGACTATTTTAGGTACTTCAGACATTCACGGGCTAACCGATTGGGCGCATCACATCGCCCAAGGAGGACACCGACCCATGACTTTTGTGTATGTTGAAAACAAAAGCCAAGAAGCGCTGAAAAAAGCCCTATTTGAGGGAGCTACGGTAGTCTGGTTTGAGGATTTATTGATTGGTAAAAAAATACATCTTGAAAAACTTGTAGCTCAAAATCTAACATTTGGTTTGCCCCAATACAGAGGAGAGAAAACCATTATGGAGGTGGAAGTCACCAATAAAAGTGCAGCCCCTTTTCATCTGGAATACACGGGGGCCCTTAGTTTTCACCAAAGAGCCTCCGCTTTTATAATCCCTGCAAACAGTACGATCACACTTTTAGTGAAAACCCAACAAAAGAAAACCACTGTTGAGCTTCCTTTTCGGATATTGAATGCGATCACGGGACCCAAAAAAGTACTTGAGCATACTTTTATAGTTCGATAGAATAGATTTTTTATATTTTTATTTCAAATACAATGTGGGATGATTAAAAATAGTAACTGGCGACCGCTACCCGACTTTTTGACCATACGTTCCAGTAAGATCGATGGGCTAGGTCTTTTCGCGTTGCGTAAAATCCCCTCAGGGACCGACTTGGGAATGACACACTTATTTGACCCTCGCTTTGCGGACCATTACATTAGACTTCCTCTCGGGGCTTTTATAAACCATCACGAAATTCCAAATTGTGAAGCGGTCTTTTCTGAAGAAGATTCTGAGATAGGAAAACTGAAACACATTAGAATAAGTACTTCAAAAGATATTGCACAAGGTGAAGAAATCACAGTTAAGTATGTCATTAACAAGCTAGACAACCCCAATTGGGAATTGGAATATGAGGTTACCCAATAGCTAGTTTTCGATGTGCCGGCCTAGGATAACCCAATAAAAAAAGCCGAAAATATATCCAAGTGATTTAAAAAACGCATTCCCAAAAATAATTGAGTATAAAATTAAAAAAGGTCAATTTTTTTTAGGTTACCCCAAGGTTATTTAAAAATCAAGATTTAAGACTTTAGGAGACACTTTTCCCCTTAAAGCTTGTTTTGTACAATAAAAATTTAGTAAATAACAATGTTTAAGATTACTTAATTGTTAATAATTTTAGCTTTAGACTCTTTTTTTTGTTTAAGTTTTTAGTATTTTTGTTAAATCAATTCTTCAATAATGAATTGGTTTATGGTTATGGCCTTTGGGAATACCTCCTGAAGGCTTTTTTTTTGAAATCAAGTAACCCGAGGTTTATTTGTTTTAAACTTTTGATATTCCTTTGTCAGCACAATGGATTCAAGTCTAAAAATAACTTTTTGAAGCTCTTCAAAACGAGTATATAGGGGTGTTATTGCAAATCGAATAAAATGAGGAGGTCTAAAATCAGGGATGATTTTAGAATCTTTCGAAGTTCCCTGAAGTAAGCTTTGACAAATTTTCCATGAGGCAGGGTGTGACAAGGTTACGTGAGATCCTCTACATTCAGGATCTGTAGGACTTTCCAATTGATAGCCCAAGGGGAGTAATTTTTCTCGAACCCCTTCTAAAAAAAACTCGGATTGAAGCACACTTTTTTTTCTAATGTTTTTGATGCCTGCTTTTAAAGCGAGGTCCACTCCAGCTTCCATTGCTTGAAGTGATAGTATGGGAGGCGTGCCCGAAGCAAATCGGTCAATACCCTGATTTGGATGGTAATCCGATTCAAAAGCAAACGGATTTTTATGGCCAAACCATCCTTGAATAGGATTAGCAAGTTTTCTTTGCAGCGCTTTTTGAATAAACAAAAAAGCAGGAGCTCCTGGCCCTCCATTCATATATTTATAACTGCAACCAACAGCAATTTTGGTAGCCGTCTCTTTTAGGTCGATCGTTACAGCACCCACTGCATGGCTGAGGTCCCAAACAAGAATACTGCGGTGTTGTTCAGCCCATAAATTGAGCACTTTCATAGGATACAAATACGAACTTTTATAGCTAACCAAACTCAAACAATAAATTCCAGGTTTTTCTTTAATGGTGGTCTTGAGAATTTCTAAATCAGCCTCAATCTCTTGGCCATAGTCAATTTGAGTCATTTCACCGAATGAAAAATCCTGAGCAATCCCTTCCATGACATAAAGATCGGTTGGAAAGTTTAGTTTGTCGGTTCCCAGATGTTTTGGAGATAAGTCAGACTTTGCAAGAGCATGGAGTACTTGGTACAACCGAACAGAGGTAGATTCTCCAATAATGACCTCTTCTTTTGAGACCTGGAGCAGCTTTGCGTATTTTTCAGCCAATCGTGAGGGTAATTCCAGCCAGGCTTCATTCCAACTGCGAATGAGCCTTTCTCCCCATTGCTTAGCAACGGTGTCTTGCACTGCTTTTTGTGCAGCTTTAGGAAGCTTTCCCAAGGAGTTTCCATCCAGGTAGATTTCATTTGGTGTCAATACAAAATGCGTTCTAAATTCCGCCAGAGGATCTTTTTTGTCTAAGGCTTGGGCGGCTTGAAATTCACTCATAATTTTGATTTAAAAAGAAAGGAAGAATTTCTTGAACCCAAGCGGCATATTGTTTTCCACTGGGATGAAGGCTGTCTTCAGCGACCCAATCGGGATGGAGATCTATTTTTCTTGATAAGGGGGTGATGTCAATAAATTCAATTTCTTCAATGGCACACAGTTCGTAAATTACTTGATTAAAATTGTCAATTTCCGTAGCGATCTGTTCCTGATCTCGTTCTTTGGCAAAAGGCATCACACCCCAGTCGGGGATCGAAACAACAAATACGCGTTCTCTTCGGTTACCACTGAAAGTAATGGCTTCGGAAAGTAAAACTTCAAACTCATTGCGAAATTCTTCGATGCTTCTTCCACGGTATTGATTGTTGACTCCAATTAATAAAGAAACCCAATCGTAGGGGTAATTTAAACTGGAATCGTCAATTCCACTTTTAAGTTCATCGGTTGTCCAACCTGTTTTTGCAATGATTTCTGGGGTTTTCAAAAAAATACTTTTTTGAGCTAAAGAGTCCGCCAGTTGCATGGGCCAGCGTTGGTTTTCTTTCACACGTTCCCCAATGGTGTAACTGTCACCCAATGCGAGATAACTCTGGCGTTTAATTTCTTTTTGACAGGACGTAAAATAAATCAAAAGAAGCCCTAAAATATAGAATCGATTTTTTTTCATTGTTAAAATTGAACCCAAATCAAAATAAGGGATTAATTTTAGGTTATAAAAATTAATACGTCTTTAACGAATATATTTATTAGGTATCTTGCAAAAAATAGAAGTTACAATGCGATTCGTTACCGTTTTTCTTTTCCTTTCTTTTTTGGGTACCGCCCAAATTTCATTTGAAACCATTTGGTTGACAAAATCTGTTGAGGAAACCTCAGGGCTGGAAGTTTTTGGGGAGTATTTGGTTACCCACAATGACTCGGGGGATCAACCCAAACTTTATATAATTAGTCAAGAGGGAGAAAAAATAATGGAGATTAAACTCAACCAACTGAAACATAAAGACTGGGAGGATATTACCGCAGATTCTGACCATTTTTATATTGCAGATACGGGGAATAATTATGCTACACGAGAAAATTTGAGGATCTATATTTTGGATCGTCATTTTTTTCATAAAGGGACGATTACAATTCGTTATAAGGCACAAACCACTTTTTCTAAAGAACCTCGAAACGAATTTGATGCCGAAGCAATCGCTGTTGTAGGTGAGGAACTGGTCTTGTTTTCAAAAAACAGAAAAACACTCCAATCCGAAATTTACACCTTCCCGAAGGTAGCTGGGGATTATGTGTTGACACCAAGAGCTGTAGTTGATACGCGTGCTTTAGTCACCGCGGCAGATTATAATGCAGTGGAGGATCTGATGGTTCTAACAGGATATAACTTCGAGGGAGATCAATTTTTTTACACATTACCCAATTTTTCAAAAAGAGGATATGATAATTTAGAACTCAACACCTATCCAATTCCAATTAAGCCCGCCCAAATAGAGGCAGTGAAGATTATTTCGAAAGATGAATTTTGGATGAGTTCTGAGAGTGAGGAAAAAAAGAAACCGAGACTTTTTCGGACTCGACTCAAAGTGGAATAAAGTTTCTTTTTGTACAGGCTTTCTACTTTTTTTCTAACTTGTAAAGGCTATATTTAAAAAACCAAGAATTTCAAATTGAATTTATGAGAATTACGTTTCCTTTAGTGCTGGTCCTTCTGATGAGCACCACATTAAGTTTTAGTCAAAAAAAGAGAAAAGCAAAGAAAAAAGAAGCCACAATAACTTTGACCTACAACAATCTCAGTTGGAGGAATATTGGACCCTTTAGAGGGGGAAGAAGTGTTGCTTCTACCGGTGTTGTAAAAGAGCCCAATGTATTTTATATGGGGAGCACCGGAGGAGGTGTTTGGAAAACAGAAGACTACGGTATTCAATGGGACAATATCTCTGATGGTTATTTTAAAACGGGGACTGTAGGTGCTATAGCTGTTTCGGAAAGTGATCCCAATGTGGTTGTGGTCGGGATGGGAGAACACGCCGCTCGGGGTGTGATGACTTCTATGGGAGACGGAGTATATAAATCAGAAGATGCGGGAGCCACTTGGACGCATATCGGTTTGGAGCAATCCAGACATATTGCCAATATTCAAATTCATCCGACGAACCCAGATATTTTTTATGTAGCTGTGCAAGGCGCTCAGTATGGACCTAATAAAGAACGCGGGGTCTATAAAACGGAAGATGGAGGAGAAACCTGGCAAAAAGTTCTTTATGTCGACGAACTTGCAGGGGCTGTGTCTTTGAGCATGGACATGAACAATCCTAGAATTCTTTACGCTGCTATGTGGGATCACAAAAGAACCCCTTGGCAAATGCGTTCTGGAGGACCTGATTCTGGAATCTATAAAACCACAAACGGGGGTGCAGATTGGACGCGATTAGAAAAAGGGTTGCCCGAAGTGATGGGAAAAGCAGGGATTTCTGTTTCCAGAGCAAATTCAAAAAGGGTCTACCTCAATCTGGAAGCTGAAGGAACACAAGCAGGAGTCTATCGATCAGATGATAGTGGAGCTTCTTGGAAACAAGTCAACAAAGACCGTATTGCAGTAACGCGCTCCTGGTACTACATGGAAATTTTTGCCGATCCTCAGGATGAAAATAAAGTGTATGTCTTGAATGCTCCGACCTTAAAATCTATTGACGGAGGAAAGACCTTTCAGCGTTTATCTACACCTCATGGAGACAACCACCACCTTTGGATTCACCCAAATAACAATCAGTTGATGATCAATTCCAACGATGGGGGTGCCAATGTTTCACTAAATGGTGGGCAAAGCTGGAGTACCCAGCAAAATCAACCCACTTCCCAATTTTATCGCGTCATTGCAGATGCTCAAGTTCCTTACCATGTCTATGGTGGACAGCAAGACAATTCTGCTATCGGGATAAAAAGTCGAGATAGCGATAGTGGGATTGACTGGAAAGATTGGTATTCTGTAGCAGGTTGTGAAAGTGCCTTCCTCGCTTTTGACCCTAAAAACCCTGAAGTTGTTTATGGAGGATGTTACCAAGGAATCATCGAACGATGGCATCGTGCTACCAAATCGGGAAAAGAAATTAAGGAATATCCAGAACTTGCTCTGGGTAACGTACCTAAAGATTTTAAATACCGTTTCAATTGGAATGCACCTATTTTGAGTGCCCCCACGGATTCTAATACAATCTATCACGCTGGAAATGTTGTATTTAAAACACAAAATGGTGGAATTGATTGGGAAGTCATTAGTCCCGATTTGACCCGAAACAACAAAGCACAGCAAATTCCTGGCGGGACTCCTTTTACCAATGAAGCCGCTGGAGGAGAAAATTACAACACCTTGATGAGTTTAGCTACCTCTCCACACAGCCCTCAAGTACTTTGGGCAGGAAGCGATGACGGTTTAGTCCATATCACCCAAGATGGAGGTAAGAATTGGAAAAATGTAACTCCTGTAGGGCTTGAAGAAGGAATCATCAACAGTATAGAAGTATCTCCCCACGATGCAGCAACCGCCTATATTACTTTGATGCGCTACAAGTTTATGGATTTAACACCCTATATCTATAAAACAAAAGATTTTGGAGCAACTTGGGAATTGATTACTGAAGGAATATCGGGGGCTCATACCTTTGTGCGAGTAGTACGTGCCGACCCCAAAGTCCCGGGACTACTTTATGCTGGAACAGAGACAGGCTTTTATATTTCCTACACTGATGGGGCACAATGGGAAACGTTTCAAAACAACTTGCCAGTGGTCCCGATCAATGATTTGTATATTCAAGATAACGATTTAATTGCCGCTACTGCGGGACGCTCCTTTTGGATTTTGGACGACCTGAGCCCCATCCAAGAACAAAAACAAGTGGCAGGAGTTCATCTCGTTACTCCAAAGCCCGCTTATCGGATCTTTTCCCGAAGTACGCCAAAGAAAAGTACTCAAGGAACCAATCCGTTAAATGGGGTAATCCTAGATTACTATCTTCCAAAAGTAATTGATTCTCTAGAGGTAACAATTGAGATCTTAGACGGGACCGAGGTAATTCGTACCTATACCTCTAAAAAGGAAAAAACAAAAACATGGCAAGGCGGTCCAAGTCCTGAAAGACCATTATCAAAAAAAGAAGGCTTTAATCGTTTTCACTGGGACTTGAGAAGAGGGCAGTTACCCAGCGTAGAGGGCGTTTTTGTATATGGGAACTACTCCGGGAGCCGGGTTGCTCCAGGAAATTATAAAGCGCGATTAAAGTACAATACTACAGAAAAAGAGGTGTCCCTAAGTGTTATGCCCAATCCCAATCTCTCAACCACTGCCGCAGATTTTGAAGCTCAACAGCAACTTTTAAGACAAATAGAAGGAGGAATCAGAAGTGTTCACCAAACAGTGACTGAAATGCGAAGTGTTCAAAAACAACTACAGCACTACCACCAGATTTTGGAAGGACAGGACAAGTACCAATCTTTACTAGAGAAAGCAGAAATGATCGATGAGAAACTCAAAAACTGGGAAAAAGAATTGATTCAACCCGATCAGAAGACCTTCCAAGATGTGATTAATTTTCACAATAAACTCAACGCAGAGTGGATGTATCTCAAAGATTTTGTAGATTCCGAAGAACCCAAAGTGACCCAAGGAGCACTAGATCGACACTATGATCTTGAAAAGCAGTGGGTGACACAACGAACAAAGTTAAACCAGATAATTGAACAAGATTTTCAGGCCTTTGAAAGCGAATTTAAGTCTGCAGAGGTTCCTGTTCTAATTTTTTCTGAATGATTAATATAAACTAGTGGGTGCGTTGAAACAAACAGTAATTGGGAATGCAGAATGGTGTAGCTTCGAAACCTTAAAAATTCCTGCAATTAAAGCGAGAATTGATTCTGGAGCAAAAACATCCTCTATTCAAGCTACGCATATTCGCCGCTTTAAACGAGGTGGAGAATCTTGGGTTTCTTTTGAGGTCAATCCGTTGCAAGACAATTTGAGTTTTTCGATTCATTGCGAATCACGTATAAAAGACACACGACTGATAAAGAGTTCCTCCGGAATTGCCAAAAGCGTTTTGTCATCCAAGTTCCCGTTCAAATGGGTAAAGAAATTTTTGAAATTGAATTGACGCTTGCCAATCGAGATGGTATGGATTTTAGAATGCTCTTAGGAAGGGAAGCCATGCGAAATCGATTTTTAGTGGACCCTTCAACAAGCTACCAACTGGGAAAGTACAGTGAGGAAGAGTTGAAGTCGATGTACAGTTATTTATTGTATAGAAAATCTGGATTAAATATTGGTTTACTAGCCACAGACCGAACCTTATACAGTAACAAACGCCTGATGGAGGCTGCCATTGCTCGCGGACATGAAATGCGTTTTTACAACATCCAACAGTGTTATATGCGGATGGATGCTGACACCCCCGAAGTTCGATATCGAGGGGGGAGTATCATCAATGATTTGGATGCGATCATTCCGAGAATCCGGCCTAGTATGAACTTTTACGGATGTGCTTTGTTGCGCCAATTTGAATCTATTGGAACCTATTGTTTGAATTCGGATACTTCCATTTCTCAATCCAGGGATAAGCTGTTTTCGAGTCAGCTTTTTACTGCGAATAAAATTAATATTCCTATTACGGGTTTTGCAAAATCGCCGCTAGACACCAAAGACCTTATTGATATGGTGGGCGGAGCTCCTTTGATCGTTAAACTTCTACAAAGCGCTCAGGGAAAAGGAGTTGTTTCTGCCGAAACAAACAAAGCCGCTGAAAGTGTAATCAATGCATTTAAAAGTCTCCAAGCCAATATTTTGGTTCAAGAATTTATCAAGGAAGCTTCTGGAAAAGACCTGCGTTGTTTTGTCGTCAACGGCAAGGTGGTAGCAGCCATAGAGCGGACTGCACTAAAAGGAGAGTTCCGATCTAATATTCATATGGGTGGGTCTGCAAAAAAGGTTAAAATAACAGCAGAAGAGAGGAAACTAGCAGTGAAAGCATCCAAAATTCTAAATCTTGCAGTGGCTGGGGTAGATATTATCCGTTCTAATAAAGGACCCTTACTCTTGGAGGTGAATTCTTCTCCAGGTTTGGAAGGGATTGAAACTGCTACGGGTAAAAATATAGCCAATGAGATGATTATCGCCATTGAGAAAAAATTAAAGTTTAATCCTGAGCCCCAGTAATTTTTTAGAATATGGTAAAAAGAAACACGGCCCTGCGGATTAGAAAAACCCATCGTTATCTCGGTCTGTTTATTGGGCTACAATTTTTGGCATGGACGGTTTCTGGACTCTATTTTAGCTGGACCGACCTAGATGAAATTCATGGCGATCCGTTTAAAAAAACCCCTTCCACAGCTGGGGTATTTACAAATCTGATTCCCTTGGATAGTATTCCAGAAGCTATTGAAGATCTGAGTTTGGTTGCGATCAACCAATCGCCTTATTTTTGGATCAATAACAAAACGCTGTACCACGCTCAAACTGGCGTCCTAAAAAATGGGATTACAGAGCAGGAAGCCATAAAAGTTGCTGAAGAAAACCTTGTTGGGGATTTAAAAATAGACCGTGTGGAACTCTTGACGGAGATGGATCCCCAACATGAATTTAGAGGACAGTCACTCCCTGCTTTCGCAATTCACTATGACCATCCTGACCTTTTAGTTGCTTATGTAAATGCGCAAAGTGGGATTTTTAAAAAGGTACGCCATGCGAGTTGGCGTTGGTTTGATTTTTTGTGGATGGGGCACACTATGGACTACCAAGGACGGGATGATTTTAACAATCTCCTGCTTCGCGTTTTTTCATTGTTTGGGTTGTTTACCGTGTTGAGTGGTTTTTTACTTTGGGGGACCAGTTCACCAACCTTGCGAAAGATCAGAAAGCGATAAGTAGATGAAAAAGTTTTTTTGGTTATTCTTTTTCGGTGTTCACTTGATTTGGGCTCAGGATGTTCAATCTCCAGAGAACATCCAATCCTTGGGTTTTGGATCGTGCAATCGCACTGATTTGGATCCTAAAATCTGGGAGACCATCGCGGGAGAAGCATTGGATGCCTGGGTCTGGTTAGGGGATATTGTCTATCCCGATGAAGAGAGCATGCAGGATTTAGCACAAAAATACGTCCTTCAAAAGTCGTTGCCTGCCTACCAAAAGTTGATTGGCAAGGCTTCCGTCTTTGGCGTTTGGGACGATCACGATTTTGGTACGAATGATGGAGGAACTCAGTTTAAAAAAAAGCAACAAAGCCGAGATTTATTATTTGATTTTTTAGCGCTTCCTAAAACACATCCCGCACGAAATAGAAGCGGTGCCTATCAAAGTTATTGTTTTGGTGAAAAAACTGAAAATGTGTGTTTGTACCTTTTGGATGTACGCTATTTTAAAGAAGCATACGAAGTAGATCCAAGTCCAAAACAGCGTTACAGGAAAAATAACGGGAGTTTGCTAGGTGAGGCACAATGGAACTGGTTGGAAAACGAATTGATAAAAAACGAGGCAGCGATAAATTTATTTGCAGGTGGAATTCAGCTGCTTTCCTCCGAACATCCGTATGAAAAGTGGGCCAACTTTCCTCTGGCACAACAGCGCTTTTTTGATTTATTGATTCGCTATAAAATCAAAAACCCCGTTTACCTCAGTGGCGATCGACATATCGCAGAAGTGTCACGTAAAGAAATTGCACCCAACTACTGGCTTTACGATGCCACTTCTAGTGGCTTAACCCATTCCTATGAAGCCTTGGAACAAGAGTAAAATCCCTACAGGGTGAGTCCTTTGATGACCCACTTAAACTTTGGAACCCTCCAATGGGATTGGAACAACAGGAGTATTGCCATACAAATACACGACGAAAGCGGAAAAATTCGATTTCAAAAAAACATTCCCCTTCAATAACTCGGAGTTCTTCAGACTTTCTTTATTTTTAGCAATCAAAGTCTTTTTTTTATGGAATACGTGTCCTTGGTTTTCTCACTTGTGAGTGTTATTCTTTTAGTTTTTGTGCTTCTCAAATCAAAATCTAATGGGAGCAAAGACTTTGAGGAAGTGTTGCGCAGTCAGTTTCAAAAAGAATTTTTGAATAACAGGGAGGAGCTCTCTAAAAACTTACAAGAAAACCGCAATGAACTCACCCGTAGTTTTGAACGTCTAAATGAAACGCTTTTAAAGAAAGCAAAAGACGACCGGGAGGAATTGCGTACTACACTCAAAGATTTCCAAGCCAGTTTTTCTAAAAATGTAGAAACCTTTAACGCTCTTCAAAAAGAAAAGTTTGACCAGATGAAGTCCAAACAAGACGAGATGATTAAAACCACGGAATTGCGCTTGGAGCGTATGCGTGAGACGGTGGATGAAAAACTACACAAAACCCTGGAAGAACGATTAGGAAAATCTTTTGAAATGGTGACCAAGCAGTTGTTGGTGGTTCAAAAAGGATTGGGAGAAATGCAAAATATCGCTTCTGGGGTAGGAGATTTAAAAAAAGTATTGACCAATGTTAAAACCCGCGGGGTACTCGGAGAAATTCAGCTGGGGAATATTTTAGAAGAAATCATGGCGCCGGATCAGTACGCAACCAATGTCAAAACCAAACAGGGATCGGATGCGCTTGTAGAATTTGCCATTAAGCTTCCTGGACGAGGAAAAAATGACGAACCTGTATTCTTGCCCGTGGATGCCAAATTTCCCCAAGAGGACTATGTACGCCTACAAAATGCTTACGAAGTAGGAGACGCTGTTGCGGTAGAAGTATCCAAAAAGGCCTTATCGCAAGCGGTAAAAAAATTCGCCAAAGAGATCTCCCATAAATACATTGACCCTCCCCATACAACCGACTTTGGAATTATGTTTTTACCTGTGGAAGGCTTATTTGCAGAAGTGGTTCGACAGCCAGATATGATTGCGATGTTACAACGAGAATTTAAGATTGTAGTTACAGGGCCTACAACCCTTGCTGCGATGTTAAACAGTCTTCAGATGGGCTTTAAAACTCTAGCCATCCAAAAGCGAAGTGGTGAGGTTTGGAACGTTTTGGCAGCAGTTAAAAAAGAGTTTAATTCCTTTGGCGGAGTGTTAGAAAAAGCTCAAAAGAAAATTAATGAAGCCAACAAAGAAATAGAAAATCTTGTCGGCACTCGAACGCGTATGATGCAATCTAAATTAAAAAATATAGAACAATTGGAGGTTGCAAAAGCGGAAGAGGAGGCACCAAAATTAATCGATTTTAATGAGGAGTAGGAACCTTAAAGAACCCAGTTTGCATAGCCCCCTTTTAAATCATAGACACGTTCAAATCCAAGATCAGCCAAAATTTTTGAAGCCATTCTACTTCTCTTACCCGATTGACAATACACACAAAAAGGGTTTTTCTTATCAAGGGATTTGAGGTCCTTTAGAAATTTATTTTTATTGAAAATATCACTATTAGAGGCACCTTTAATGTGTCCTCAATTGAATTCAAGAGGAGTACTTACGTCAATGAGTTTAACATCACTATTGGCAATGCGCTTCTTAAAGTCCGACTTTTCTACTACTACAATATTAGTATTTGAAGCACGAGATTTAAATAAATATATTAAATGATTCATATAGTCAAAAAAGATTTAACTTTTATATTAATTAAAAATTAGCTAGCCATTGTTGACCCTCATTTTTCTGAATTGTGTTCTTAACTCCTTTCTATCATAATAGTTTTCATTTCCTATTTTTCTTTCTACAATTAAGTTTTTCTGGACCCATTCATTGAGTTTAGTCTTCGTAATATTAAGAATTTCACACGCTTCTTTAGTATTTAAAAGATGTTCCCGATCAAATTCTTCTTGCTCTTTATCAATTTCCTCATAGTGAAAATCGATGGATTCTTTTAGTTGGTTCATTCTCTTTTCTATTAAACTATAGTTCTTTTCAAGCGTAAATAGACGCAGCTCTAACTCGTTTATTCTTTTTTTGTAATCCATAAGCTATTATTTATTTAGTTGAAGGTTTTTGAGAATATAATTTATTTCACCCACGATTTGATTTATCCTAGATTGAGTTTCTTTTCTTGGATTAATTATGAAGTTAACATAGGACCTTAGGCTGTTTTTTTTACTATAAAATAAATAAACAGGCTTTTGTATTAATTCAAAAAAAGGAAACAGTCTTTTTTTATTTGTAACTACCAAAAGAGCATGTTTGTAGAGAGGAAAATAAGACATTACATCTATATGACGTTGATGCGTGTATATAAAACTATTTTGGTTATCTGGTGAGAGAAGCAAATCGATTTTATGAAATAAATTCGGCTGGTTGGAAACAAAAATAATTTTTCTTTTAAAGGGCTCTAGCAAATGATTACAAATTTCCATCATCATGATCAGCTGACTTTTTTTCATGTATTTTGGATATGAAAAGTCTATTAGAATATATTTTTCTTGATTAAGTTCAATGGAGTGACTGGTATTAAAAATCCAATATACCATCTGATGGTTTTTTTGAACGAA
>Ga0181558_10001112_pt1 | contig 25706 bp, 13 predicted proteins | sample 011ome_22_FD_133754 | JGI IMG/M metagenome (GOLD analysis project Ga0181558, IMG submission 133754) | Coastal salt marsh microbial communities from the Groves Creek Marsh, Skidaway Island, Georgia - 011507BT metaG (megahit assembly) | ecosystem: Environmental > Aquatic > Marine > Intertidal...
ACTCCGGGTCCCACGGTGCTTTGACGAATTTCTCTTTAAAGTCCGCGACTAATTTATCCACATCTAACTGGATTTCTCCTCCTCCTCCTCCTCCTCCTCCTCCTCCTCCTCCTCCTCTCACCCAAGCGATTACGCTCGCTTTCACGTCCGCGTACGCTCTCACGTCGTACACGGAAGTGGGCACTAACGTGTCGTCTAAATCAAAGAATACTGCCTTGAGTTTTGTTGACATTATTATTATATTATTATTATTTGTCAGATTGGTCTCTTTTGTTGGAGGAGGAAAAAATGAAGGGATGCGATGCCTTTTTGTGTCGTAGAATTTCTCTCATAGTTTTTAGCTTCTCATCGACAGTCTAGACTCTCAGCGGCATCGCGGGGCGGGAGAGAAAACAACAAATATGTGCGCGATAGAGAGAGAATAAGAAAGAATGCGATTCTTTTGGAGAAGGCGGCACAAAGTAGAAGATACGGCTTCGTATTCTTCGGTAAACGTATGGTACGGCGCTGATGATGCGCCTGGCGTCATCGACGTAGATATTTCTTCGCCAGTGAATGTGTTGGATTACTATTCTTACAACGCCTTCAATTCTGTTGCGTACGACACCAACCGTGATGGTAGTGGTGGTGATGATGGTGGCAAAATAGAATACGTCTATGTGCACGCTGATGATGACACGTTCGAGGATCTCTCTTCCCAATACCAGCTCGAGGAGGAGCAAAAAGAGGGTGTTGACGACGACATTGTCGCCGAAGAAGCTTTCGTTGACGATGATGAAATTTTAGAACGAGAGGAGGAAGAAGAAAAGCGAGAAGAAAGCGTGGGTGTTGTTGTTGTTGTCGTCGACGCGGAAGTAGAGGGAATTGAGCACATGACGAAAGAAGAAGAAAAAGAAAAAGAAAAAGAAAAAGAAGGAACAAGGACGAAAGGAAGAGACTACTACACGGAGTTTGATGATTTTATAAACGCGGTCGCTCTCGAAGAAGAAGAAGAAGAAGAAGAAGAAAGAGAGGATGGTCACGCGAACGGTGAGAACCCGGAGGAGGAAGAGGAACACGCAAGAGCGCATGCCCAAGCGATGGAAAACGAGAAAACAGAAGAAGCAAAAGAAGGTACTCAAGAAGAAAGTGAGAAACGGGAAAGTCTTAAGAAGAGAATAAGTTCCCATCACTCGGCAACAACTATGACGAGAGACGTTAGTGAAGTAAGCGTTCGAAGCGTGAGGGAAGAAATCGAGAAAAGAAAGAGAAGAGGAGAGGAGAAAGAAAACGGCGGCGTTTTCCATAACGTCAATGTCTTCATGAAGGGTATTTCGAACGATGTGAACATGTCCTCTTTGCTCAGAAGTGTACTTTTGAGGGACAAATGGGCCATACATTTCGATGGAATAACATCGATTCGGTTCCGAATTGACTTCACTGAGGAAAACTTTCGTGCCTGGAAACGATGGACCGCAACTCGCTGTTCGAATATTTCAAAATGGCTTCAAATGAGAAGTCGTGCAGCCGCTGCATCTCGACGGAGGCACAGAGAGGAATATATTCGCTCCATCACGAAGAGTCCGGCGAAGGAAAAAAAAGAAGAGGGGACGCCGAAAAAGCTTCTTCGCTTTTCTTCTCCGCGGCAGCGGGAAGATGGTGTGACAAAAAAGGATATTAACTCACCCCAAAGCGGAATGAAAGCGATTGATAAAGCTCCGAACAGAAGTACGCCAAAGTCGTGGAAAGAGAAGGAAGAGGAGGCTTTATTTAAGATTCTGAACGATCGGAAAAAGAAGGAAAAGAACGGAAGGAGTAACGGCGCCGCTAGCAGTGATGAAACCAGAACGCTCCAGCAATCGAAAATGTTCAAAGATAAAATAGCCAGGAGGGCAACTATATTGCTTCACATTTGCCCCCCTAATAAATAGATTGATAGAAAAGAAAGTTCTAGTAGGTCGCATTTAGTCGTATGCACTCAGAAATGCCTTTGATAGATTTTTGTATTGTAAAAATAGATATTAAAATAAACTATGATAAGAAACTTTCATGCGGTGTGTGTGTTCAATTTTGTTTCTCTTTGTACGTTGCCATCTCTTTTTCATAGCGCTCCTTATCTTTCTTGGACATATCTTCGTATGGTTTTTTCTCAGCTGCGCTCATTGCGCTCCACATCTGCCCAAGCTTTGACATCACATCTTTGGGAGAAGTCTCTTTGGGAAGCGTAGATCTCTTTTCCACCCCAAAGAAGATGTACGCACTCTTTGCATTCTTCGGCGCGTTCGGGTCCTTCTTTCGTCGCTTTTCTTGCTTTCCGTCGTCCTCACTTTCTGGCGGCTCGTAACTTTTCATCGCTTCGTTAAATCGCTCTCTATCTTTCTCTGCTTGCTTTTCGTACGGTTTTTTCTCTTTATCCGAGAGCGCTTTCCAGCGTTTCCCCAATTCCACCATGATTTCCGTGGCCGAAAGATTTGGATTCTCCTTGATAACCTTCGCTCTTTCCTCTTCACCAAAGCAAATGTAAGAAGATTTTGCACCTTTGGGAGCGTTCGGATCTTTCTTTCTTTTCTTCTGTGCAAGTGGCGCAGGCGCTGTCTTTTCATCTGTCGCAGGGACAGCTTTGCTCTGCGAAGGCGGCTTCGGCAAGTCTGTTTTCTTCTTGTCCTTCTCTTTCGTATCTTTCTTAGATGGAGCTCCAGCTACTGCGCTCGTCTTCTCTTGGACGCCACCGGTTTTATTATCTTTCTTCACGACGTTTTTCAAGATTTGCGACAAGCCTCCGGGAGTCTTTGTAACTTTCTTCTCGACAGCACTGGGTGCTTTTTTCTTCTGAGCAGTCGGCGTCGCCACTTTCTTTTTACCTTTACTCGAAGAACTGCTGGTAGAGCTGCTGCTGCTACTACTAGAACTGGAACTAGAACTACTCGAAGAGGAAGAGGAGGAAGAAGAGGACGAAGAGGAAGAGGAGGAGGAGGAAGAAGAAGAAGAGGATGAAGAAGAAGAAGAGGACGAAGAAGGTTTCGGGACTTCTGCCTTCTTGACGGCTGCCGCCGGAGTCGCCGTCTTGGCTTTTTCCGCCGTATTCTTGCTCACTACTTCTACAATGGTCGGTAACTTCTGGTCGTACCCCAAGAGCGTAGCGACTTTATCCAGCAACATTCGAGAAGGTTCGTTGAACGTCTTCGGTCTCTCTTTCACGGTGCCTATCATTGATGTCCACACTCTCGTTGGGAGTCCTTTCTTTGACTTGTAGCCGCCTGGAAAAGCCTTCGCTACGATCACACAAACAGCAATGAGAGGTATCGAAGGTGCATTGATTTTCGGAGACAGCGCTTGGATAGCCTCCAGAGTTTCCTCGTAAACGTTTTCACTCCCAGCAACGTATGCTTGGCATTTCTTTATTTCCTCCACAACCTCTTTTGCGGATGCGTACGCTTTCTGCGCCGAATCTCCAGATAATTTGTCGCAGGCTGATTTAAATCCTGCGTGCTTCGCCAAAGATTTCGCGAATATCTGAAAGCGGACGTTGTTTTTCTTTGTATCCATCAAATTTGTAATCAACTCTGTCGTGTTCACCTTGGCATCAGGTTTTGAAGCGGCGGCAGCTTTTCCATCCGAAGGTGGGGGCGGCGTCTTGGCTTTCGCCACAGCGGCGACTGGGTTCGGCGAAGCTTCAACTGGGTTCGGCACGGTTGTTTCTTTTTTACTCTTCTTCGCTGAAGGCGCATCGACGTTCGCAGCTTCGGAGGCGAATCTACTCTTCAAATTTGGAACCGGCGGCGCCGCAGCAGTAGTTGTCGTGCCTCCGAGAAGGTAACCATCTCCTTGAAACCTAGATGGGCCGGTGGACATCGGTGTCGACCCTTTCGCCACAGCCTTTACGTTCGCGTCAATCAAGGATTTGGGAGACAAAACGTCGATTGTCCTGGCATCGACGACTGATTTCTTTGTGCTCGAGCTTCCCGCCTTCTCTGTCCCTTTTTTCCCCTGCAACTGAGCTAAATAATTGGTGAATGGAAGAGATCGAAACGACTCGTCGTCGACTGGATATGAAACGCCAACACCAGCGCCTTCGTCGTTCTCGTGTAAGAATCCATTCACGCTGGTAACTTCCACTTCTCCGTACGTCTTTCCATACACCTCCGAGTGTTTCTTCTCAATCGCACGAGTCAGTGTTTTGTAATTCGAAGAGTTCGGGAGGACGACGACTACCGTTGTGGCGTACGAAGTCATCACCTTGCATACTTTTTTAACCTCGGTCATTATATCTCTTCCTTCCTCTTTTTCTCTTCCCGCGCAAGAATCTTCCGAGAAGGTTTTGCTCCTCGCTTTGCACGTATGTTTTCGCGTCTGTCGTGGGGTGAAAGTTGCACACCTCACCCGCGGTGATTTACTGTTATAATTGTGAGATAATTTTTTTCAAATTGCCACACGCAAGGACAGCGTCCGGTTCGTCTCATTACGAGTCGTCTATAATTCGTCTCACGCCAAACTTTTGAAAGGAAAGAAAATGCTGACTAGAAACATTTTCTTTTCGTCTTCTTTTTCCTCCTTCGCTTCCTCCTCCTCCTCCTCCTCTTCCTCCTCCTCCTCATCCTCCACCACCACCTTTTCATTTTCCTCCCCTGTTTCGCCGTTAGCGTCTTCTGGGAAGCGCGTTGCGAGGAAGAAACAAAGACAAACAGTGGTGGTGCAAAATCATCTTCGCTCGCCACTTTCACGCGCCTCGTCCTATCAGTCTTTCTCTTTTCAACGCCATGCAAGAGGCTGGAGAAAAGGCTTTCAAGCGCGAGGGAACGACGACGATGGAAGAGAAGAAGAGGAAGAGAAATCATCGTCGACAACCACGACATCATCAAAACAGGAAGAAAGGGAGAAGATAAAACAACAACAACAACAACAAAGGAAGAATGTCATCTTTCAAGATATGCTCGATGGACGCGTTCGCGGAGGATCCAAGATGCTGAATGGATCATCGTCTGGAATCGGCAGTGTGCTCGATTTGGATCAATACAGAAGTAAATGGGACGTTCCGTGGGGTGGATGGACGGTATTTGGAGGTATTGTCGGCTGGTTAACGAGCTTCGTTCTCACCGCCGCAGTTTTAGTGCCGCTCTTCGTCTCGCAGGCGCTCGGATTAGACCGAAGTCAATTTGATGTCGAGCAACAGGCACAGTATTTGTTACTGGTCCAAGTGATTGAAACGGTGATATCTTTAGGTATTATATACGCGTGCGTTGCGAAATATAAGGAGGATATGTTTTCGAATACTGAGAACGAGTGGTTCAGGATTGATTTTTCGCACCCGCTGGACACGAGCAAAAACGGTTGGTTAGTTTATGGCATCAGTGGCTATCTGCTGACCTTTGTCGTAGTCGCGTTAACTGGATTTGCGATTGAATCTACGCAAGATGTTGTAAAATCTATACAAGAGAGTCAGATTGCGAACGATCCAAGCGCGACGATTGACGTCTTCTCTTCGGCATCGGCTTCAGCTACTCCGGCGAAAGTTCAGGAAGCTGGAACAATCGACGGGGTCTTGCCTTTGATTAAATCAGAAGACCCGGTAGCTGTCGGTTCCCTCCTCGCGGTAACGAGCGTTTTTGCACCCCTTTTAGAAGAGACTGTGTTTAGAGGATTTTTGTTAGCCTCGCTCACAAAATGGCTGCCTGCTCCAGGCGCGGTTGTGTTTTCGAGCTTCATTTTTGGACTCGCGCACCTCGCGCCGAGGGATTTTCCCGAACTCGTTGCGCTCGGGTGTGTTTTAGGCTTTTCGTACGTGCGAACGAAGAATCTTCTCGTCCCCATGTTTATTCACTCGTGTTGGAACTCCGGGGTACTCGTACTCGTGCTTGTTGCGATCCACTTGGGGTTCGCGGAAGAGTTGGGCATTCCTGGATTTTAGAAGATAGTGTATAATAGCGGTTTAGAATAGCAGCAGAATTTTAGAAGTTGAATTGATAGTAATGGTATGTAGATAAAATGTATTAGTAGTAGGATGACAATAGTATACATAAAAATTGCAAGCGTCTTTCACTATGGTGGTACAGATTTTTTCGGAGCAATTCTTCCTCCCAACTCTCTCGCGGTGTCATCTCTTCGCGGAGATCGTCTTTTTACATTCTTCACACCATCTTCATTCTCCTCAATAGGAGTATTCATGCTTTCGATGTTGGTGGTGGCAGTGGTAGTTGTAGCACCAGCAGTACCAGCGATAGGAGCAGGTTGTTCTTCGATATGATTTCGATGCTGCTGTTCGAAACCTTGTTGGAACGGATGTTGGGGGTGTGTCATTTGAATGCCTTGCGAGCGATGCATTTGACTCAATGCGATGAGCATTTGTTGTTGCTGTTGCTGTACTAACTGCTGATGCTGCGCAAATGTGCTCGGATCCATCATCGCAATGTTTGGACACATGTTTTGATGCACAAAAAGCGGTGGAAAAAGTCCAGCAGCAGTAGTATTCTGATTATTTTTGCACATGGATGGCGTGCCGCTTCCAATCCCAGAACCGTCGCGCGAACCGTCGTTGTCCATATTTCCAGAATCACTTTGCGATACAGATTTTTCAGAGAACGCAGTTTTTTTGTCGCTGCCACCATCCGTATCGGCATTTCGCGTGCCAGATCCGCCATCTGAATCCACTTTGACCGCAGTCAACGCAGTACCTGAACCAGACCCCTCAACTCCGCCATCACCAACAGCCGCGGTGACATGGTTCAATCCGTTCCTGTTCAATGAAATTCTCGGAGTAAGGCCAGCTACAGACATAGCATTGACAGCCCATTCCATCCCATTAAAGCCAACGGAATGAGCCCAGGCGCGCTCTGTTGGACTCAGCAGTGTGTCCAAATTATTCGAGGCTCCCGCAACTTGATGCATAAGCTGTGCTAGCGTGAACGTACCATCTCTGCCGAAGAGCATGCCGTTACCGCTACCATATCCAAACGGGTACATCATCGGTGCGCCTACGCCTGCACCCAAATTTGCAGCATTATAGAAGTTCGCTATCGCGCCACCGCCGCCGACGCCAAATATTCCTTTTGGAAATCCCTTAAAAGTGTGTTCTTCGTGTTGATGTTGTTGGGTGTTTTTGTTCTTGTTTTCATTTTCGGTGGTTACGAAATGCTTTGCTTTCTTCGTATTTTTCTTCTTGGTCTCGTATTGCTCCATTTCAGTTGCCGAACCATCCGATGATCCGTCTCGCTTTTGCACGTCTTGTTCGGCTTGATGTGCGATAATGGCGAGCTCGCCTAAGCTTCCCAATTCGCTGAACATTTTCGGCGGACCGCCTTCTTGTACTGTCGAAACTGTTGTTTTGCCATTCTGATACGGCGTCATTGACGTTATAGTTGTTACAGCTGCACACGTCGTCTTACTGGACTTTCTTCGACCGGATCCGACTGGGACGTTCCGCAAGACGCCGCCTTCGGTCCAGTACCTTTGGCATCCCTTGCAATAATACCGCGGTTGTTTAATGTTGTGGTTGTTGTAATAGCAAAACTTGGTATCTTTGGAGGTACATCTCGGGCAGTCGACCGGATTTTCCGGGGGTGGGAGTTTCGGGCGCCCTTTCGCGTCCAATTCGACATCCTTCTTTCTCGCATCCTCGTCCCCTTCCTCCGCGTCGCCGGGTTCTTTTCGTTTCGTCGTCGTCGTCGTCGTTTTCATGCTCCGTTTTCGTGCGACGTTTCGTTACCGAAGAGATAAATGCTGGAAGCAGCTTGCCTGAAATATCTCTTTAATTTGTTTATCCTACTGGATCTTTTTCTTCGACACGCGCTGTCCTATCTTTTCACGCGTTCCTCTCGAAACTTTTTACGCGCGCACACTCGGCAATCTCCACGATTGTCAAGCGATTCCTCTGTGAGTGCGTTCAAAAAGAATCTCTCGCGGATGCTCTCCGATACCAGATACAAATGATGCGCCGGGAGATAATTTGGCTCTCTACGTATTTTTAATTATGTTTTTTTGTTCGACAACACAAAACGAGATCCTCTCATCGACGAGATCCCCTTTTTTTTCCCTCTTCAACGGAGCAACAAACGTCCTTCGCCCATGAAAACGAGAGAGAATTAGAGCGTCTCTCTCTCTCTCTCAGTACATAGTCTCTCTCTCAGTCTCGCGAACACATCAATTCTTCTCCGTCACAAAAACAAACCATACGTAAGCGCGCGTGCGTAAAAAAAATCAATCATGTCGGATGCAAAAACAAAAGCTTACGCGGCGCTCGAAGTGAACGCGAAAAAGCTCGAACAAATTGAAATCGATTTGCTGCCGTTAACGGACGAGGGCGTAGAGATTAAAGTTGAATGCTGTGGTTTATGTGGAAGCGACGAACACTTGATTAAAGGAGACTACGGCGAGTACGCGGTATTTCCTCAAGTTTGCGGACACGAAGTCGTTGGTACGGTGCTCCAAGTCGGGAAAAACGTAAAAGATGTAAAAATTGGTCAACGAGTCGGAGTTGGTTGGCAATCGGCGTCGTGCCATTCGTGCGAATGGTGCGCCAAGAACAACGAACAGTTATGCGGGAAAGTTAAGTGCACATGCTGTGAGGGCAACCGAGGTGGATTCGCGGACATTATGCGATGCGAAGACTCACAGTTTGTTTTTCCGATTCCAGATTCGTTAGATAGTTGCGAGATCGCCCCGATGTTGTGCGGAGGACAAACCGTCTGGACTCCTTTGAAGGAGCAAACGAAACCGGGCGATAAGATAGGAGTATTAGGCCTAGGAGGACTCGGGCACATGGCGATTAAATTCGCGAAAGCTTTTGGAAACGAAGTAGTCGCCATTAGCTCTTCGGATTCCAAGAAAGATATGGCTCTAGAACATGGGGCTACCGGATTTGTAGTGCACACCTCGGAAGAGGAGATGGAAAAAGCGGCGGGAACTTTGGATTTCATTTTAGTAACCATCGCGACTTCAGAACCGGTGGAGTTTGAGAAATTTTTTAGCCTCTTGAGACCTCGCGGGACAATGTGTTTTGTGGGAATGGTTCCCAAGTTTATGATTGATACGTTTACCATGGGTTTCACGATGACAAACTGCACGACCTCAAACACTGGGAGCATCAAAGACATGAAAGAAATGCTCGAGTTCTGCGCGAAGAATAAGATTGGCGCGACGGTGAAGAAAACACCTTTGAGCAAAATTAACGACGCTTTAGACGAACTTCGAAGCAAACAATCCGCGTTCAGACACGTTCTCGTGAACGATATGTAAAGAGAGAATTCGATTTCGATAAAAACATATAGAAGTCAAAACGAAAAAAAGTAAAGAGGTATATAACTAACTTTGTGTGTGAGAGGATTTACAAAATATACATTAAAAACGTGAAGGGGGTATACAACGTCCAGTATCTTCGAATGTGCGCCGTTTTCTATCAAGCCAAAGCATACTTGACATCAATAACATCCATGCCGATCTAGTGACAATGCTTTCTAGGGACCTAATAAGTACGGGATGCGCATATCTGTTACTCTTTTTACATTTACAACGCAAACCCATGGACGCTTTCTCTTTCGTCGACATCTTCTTCGGCTTCGCCAAGCTTGTTAGAACCTGACGAACACTTTTAATCTTTTTAACACTTTTAATCTAGGTTATCTTTCCTCTGCTGTTGAATTACAATCGTCGAAAACTGTGTTTTTCAGTCCGACGATGACTTTGTTCGTCGCTTTAGTTGTACCACTCAGCGCTGCGACGCCAGCTCTAGGCGCATTTCTAATAAGCGTCTTTGCAGCCGCTTTCGCACCTCCGCCGTAATCTTTGGGCGTTTGGAACTTGCGAAGAGGATCTCGAAGAACGGCATTTTTAGCCTTCACGACGCCGCCGACAAAATCATCTTTTGCCGAGAGCACGCCATCCGTGATCCCATCTGGCATTCTATCGCGATCGGTTCTCTTCTCTCTGCGAACTTCTTCGCCATCTAACAAATTTTCAGCCGCCTCGAGAACGGCCGACGCGTTTCCACTCACGTACTCCCCTAGTTTCAACGCCTCTAATGATACGGCTTTACAAAAGCGCGCCGTCGAAATCATCGCTTCGCCGAACATGCGCGATGACAGCGCCGCATCGCCCTTCCGTTGTCTATATGCCAATGGTTTTTTATATATGTCTTTAGCGGCTGATGTCATCCGGTTTGCACTTTGAACCGGAGCAAACGCCTTCACGAATTTGTGCGCTTGATCTTTCGTCACACAGTCGATATACCGTGAGGAAACCGCATCAAGCATGTTTCGTGCGCCGGAGATACCAACCAAACGGCTATATGGAAACTCTAGAGACACGCCGCCCCAAGGAATTAAGTTCAAAGCCTCCAAATAATTTCCTGCGGTGAGAGCGTAGACGTCGACGTTTTCATTCGAGCAATAATCGAGTCTCAACGACCACGGTGCAATTTCAACGAGTTGAAAGTACAAGCTGTTGCCATTAATATCACCATCATTTGATTCGTTATCAAAGTCGTCGCAAAAATCATCGTCGTCGCTTTCAACGATATCACTGTTTTGGGCACCTTCGGCGCATGTGTTCGACATGAAATCGAGCAGCGTTTTAACGACGCTTTGCTCCAATCTAACTCGCGCTGGGCAGAGAGAAAATTTCAGAGCGATTTCGCACGAGCCAAGAGTATTCTCTTCGATATCATTCGCATCACATCGAACACCAGTGACCATAATATGAAAGTCGCTGCTCGCAGCAGGTTCGCCTTCAATGCGACGAGAATATATATTGGGCCACGCAACGTTAGGCGTTAAATCTACAACATTGATTGAATCGACGTCGCATACGAGATGATATCCCCATCGCGAAGACACATCGAATATATCGAATCGGTTCGATATGTCTTTGATTTCCATACGCAAACCTTTGCATGCATTTTTAGTACCGGTGCGCAAAATCACGTCGAGGCTTTTTGCAAACGCGTGAACTGTCAAGGTGGACGATTCTGGCGCATTCAAAGGAAGCGGTAAAAAACGAACTGTCTTTCGACTGCTCAAAATATCATCGCCGTCACCACTAAACGCATTCACTCGCGACGAGCGGTGAAGCGAAAGTACTTTAGCTTTTTTTCCGGTTGCCGAATGTCGAGAAGATGTTGTTGATTCTTGCGCGTCTTGTTGACGCTCTGCTGTGTTCGCCAAATGAGGATTCATTTTCAAATCAGCCTTGGATGCATCTTCCAAAGCTTTGGTGGTTGCTTCGAGCGCAATTTTTGACTTCTCTTCTTCCTTATAAGTGTCGCGACGTTTTCGAGGCTGCTTTATGAAAACGTACTCGAGATCCTTCTCGTCGCGCTCTTCTCGGTCGATCTTCGTTTTTGACGAAAAATCCGGTCTCTCGCGCGACTCCGTTATGCTATCGAGAACGCTTCGTATTGTTGCAATCGTATTTGCTTCATTCATCAAAAGCTCGCACGGTCGGTCAAACGAGGAGATGACTGTACTTTTACCTCCAGGCGAATATTCCGCGTCCAACGCGAACACTGGAAATAAATGAACGTCGTCATTTTCGAGAAACGAAAGGAATACGACGTCGTTTACACTCATACTGAATGAATCGCGCACACGCGCACTGATAGAATGCGTCGCGAAAGCCCTCTGATTTTCTAAAAAGCTTTCATAAACTTTGAATTTGTCTTCCTTTGGCGCGACGCGAATCGATACTCGTTTTGTTTCCACGACCACGGTCGAAGTATCGTCGCGTGCGATGGCTTGAACTTCATTAAAGTCCACATGTGCACTCACTGCGACGACGAGTGATGTGTTACGTAGCTCTCCACCTTTCCCAGCATCGTCCGTATTGCCCCCAAATGTATACACAAACGCCTCGAGAAGAGCGCGCATATCTCGTGAGCAGTCATCGTTGGGATGAGCAGACCGTCCAAGACACACATTAAATCTATCAACGAAGATGCGAAATGCAGTTTGTGAGTACGCGCAGTCTTCTGAAACTGGTAGTTTTGAAAATTGAACCGCACACTTATCGATGGAACATATTTCCGCATCGGCGCAACCACCTCGGCTCCATATTCGATTTGACGTGAACGACATAAAATTTGCATCTTGATCGCCACACACCGCCAAAGCTGCTACTAAAGCTACTTCCGTGAAGGAAATTTGAAACTGCTCGCTTCTCTTTGGTAATTTCTCACGTGCAGAAGCAAACACATCGCCACTATCTGGAGAAAACGACGAGGTATCCAATTTTCCGTCGACGTTAACATCGAGTGAATCAATATTGACATCAATCGCAAACGAATCCACTAAATCTCCAATCTTGCTTTGCTTTAGCTTTAGCGGATGGCCATCCGGTAAACTGCACAACGCCTGCAGCAGTGCATCAATTTGTCCCATGCGTATCTTGGTAAAAAATGCGCGCAAGCGAGTTGAAGTCATCGAATATTGAATCGAACTGACGCGACCAAGTTGGAGGATCTGCTCTGTGGAGCTAGAAATATCTACTGTTTCGTCGGCGGTACTTGCAAAAGCATCCTCTCTTGCGCTGCGTTGATTTTGGATGCTTCTATTCGCAAGCGTGACCACTTGATGCGCAAGCTCTGGTATTTGGATAAAACTCTCGCCGTCCAAAGACAATGCAGCGACTGCAGACGAAAGCGTCACTGCCGCGTGCTCTTTTCCAAAACTGATTTTCTTGGTGTCGATTGAAGCAAGAGGTAAAACTTCGTCCGATACTATTTCAAGCTGAAGAAGAGGGGAGCTTTGGTCAACTTGCAAAGCCGTCACGACTCGTGGCGCAAAAAGTTTCATCTGAGAAGACCCGCAATACTCGAATCGCGACGAGCGATCTAAAGTCAAAGACAAAGTCGAACCGTCGTTCCATTCAACAGACAGTTTCGAGTCCCACACAAACGCGATGCAGTAAGTCGAAGAAGGAACTGGAATAGAGTCACCTTCCGATTTATCGTGAACATCATTTTCTTCATAGAACGATGAAATCACCGATCGCGTAAACTTTTCCATGTCAATTTCGTTTGAATGTTCAGAAGACTCGCAATCGTAAAATTCATCGTCGTCGTCGTCGTCACTGTCGCCTATGACGCAATCCAATAAAGATTTGTTCATGGCACTGATTAGCAAACTCTTCTCTTTGTCACCTAATTCCTTCTCATCTTCCATCACTGCATTTGGAATGCTTTCGCTATCTCGCGTTGCATTTTTTCCTTCATTTTCTTTCCCACGAAGTTTCGAGAATGCGTTGACTACACTTTCCTTCAAAGATGCGTGGATTGAATTTTCTATGGAAAATGCGTACGTTGAGTGACCCTCACTTGCATCTTCCATCCGCGATAGGGTTGCATGAAATGGACTAAGAACAACGTGCTCTCCGACTTTTAGTTCTATACCGCGCATGTTCACCACTGCTAAATGTTCTTTATTTTTACTGTGTCCTGGAGTCGACGGTATAGTAGCTGGACGAGTGGTTGTTCCGCCATCGTTGTCATCATCGGAGTTGGCAAACGTACTCTCCTCTGAACCCTCGTGCACGTACGTTCCACTTTCAATCAATAACGAAACGATAGATTTCTCATCCACGACGTTATCTCGCAATGCACAAAAATCAAAAGAAACATTTCGGACGCTAAACAGTGCGCCACGAACCAAACGTTTCATCGCTTTCATCACCGCGCCGGGTTCAGTCGTCTTTTCATCTTGGGCAGCATTGTCTCTCTCATTTTCATCTTCGTCCTTATTCTCTTTCTGCGCGCGCTCTATTTCCAAAACATTCTCTGAGTGAGAGTTTGAGTCGGTATTATCGTAGATGTGCAAGAAAGTTTTTTCTTTTCGGATTACTTCTTGGCGTTTCATCGCCATCTCTCCTCCTACTACTGCGCTTTCGCCTTTCCGTGCGCTTCTTCGAACGATGCGCAAGGAAACATCTTCAACGAGAAGTTCGCAACGATCTGCGTACAAATTGTTCCATGGAATTTTTATCTTAATTTTGCCACATGTTGCGCTCGCAACTGATAGCGAGTCATTCGTTTCGCTTCCATCCCCATTGTCAATGAAAGAGGAGAGAAGAGCATCACGAACGAACTTTGTGTTCAGCTCCACGTCTTGTAACTCTAAAATCCCTTCGGATAACGCAATATCTATCGACGCAAGACTTTGTCTCGCGCTTCCATCATTGTTACCGATAATCTTATTCAATGCACGCTTCAGTATGAACTTCACAAATCGCTTGAGCGCCCATTCGCTGGCTCGTAACACCACCATGGTGCGATGTCCGTCTCTTTGTGATTTTGGCCCAACTGTAAATGCTGAAAAAAAGAGTGCGCGAGCAAAGATGAACAGAGGATGAGTTTTATATCATGCGTTCATATCTGAACGAGTCCCCAAGACCTGCGATTGATCCCATCGCACCATCAAAGCGAGTATTTTCTTCGCTGAATCGAGAGAGAAAGAGAAAGAGAAAGTGAGGAAGTTTGTTTTATGCGCTGTTTTTCTGCTGTATGCTTGTGGCTCTGTGGCAAAAAGATGAGAAATCTTGCCGTACACGTTCGTTATACTTGTGGCTCACCACCTCACCACAGTACGTATTTAAAAAAAAGCCAAGCGATCAAAAAGAGACCATCTAGATTAAGAGAGAAAGACGAACGGAAAGACTGAACATGTCTGCGAAAACCACAGAACTCAAAGTGGAGATGATGTGCGAAGGTTGCGTGGGCGCGGTGAAACGCATTTTAGGTAAGCTGGAAGGTGTCGACTCGTTCGACGTAACTTTGGAAACGAAGAAAGTTACGGTGACTGGATCAGTGGAACCTTCGGCGGTGATTGAAAAGTTGAATAAAGCAGGAAAAGCTACCGAATTGTGGTCGTGAGAGAGCAAAAGAATGTGAGAGAATAATTACTTAAGCTGCGTTTTTAACGCGTGGAAACTGTTGTAGTCATTTTACAAAAAAGAAAGTAAAACCTTTGATGCCTGTACAATTCTAAACTTCTCGGTTCCCGCACTTTAAAAACACTTTCACTTCATGGCTTTACCGTGAAGTTTAGGTTCTTCCACGTTATCTACGTCCAGCTCTCGCCCGTCGCACACGTAAAGCGCAACAAAAGTTCGGCCGTAACGGCGATTTCGAACTCGTCGCAGACGCTTACCAATCGACGCTTTGATTTCATCCCGCTGGCCGATGGCGTATTCAACCAATACTATCGCATCGTCACTCACCAAAGGTGACGCATCTAACTCTAAAAGAAGGTCTGGATAGGAAACTTTTTCGTAAGGAGGACAAAACGACACGAAATTGAAAGGTCCGCCGACGCCAGAGGTGTTTTTGGAATGTCTTTGCAAGAACGTTTCCACGGAAGCGCAGTGCGCAGTCGCGTTATTCTCTTCTCCTAACGTCTTTATGTTCACGCGGGTGACATTCTTAACCGTCCAGTCGTCCATTTCAACGAAGTGTGCGTCTACGCATCCCCTCGAGAGCGCTTCTAATCCAATCGCGCCGGTGCCAGCGAACAAGTCTAACCATCTGGAGTTTTCAGGGAATTGTACATTCGACCGCGACCCGACGAGACTTAGAATCATGTCAAACGTCGCTCCGCGGACAACACCCATCATCGGGCGAGTGTTCAATCCAGATGGAGTGAGGACCACGCGCCTTGAGTGTCGTCCCGCCACAATTTGCAATCTTTTGTGCGTCTTTTTCTCTTCGCCAAAGGAATCCAGATTCTTCTTCTTCTTCTTATCGTTGACAGCGTTGACAAGTTCTTGCTCTCTTTCTATTTGCTCCAACAATGCTTTCGGAACACCCATTTGTACTAAAGCTGCATTTTTTGCCTCTAAATCGAGTCGTTTTTTCGTTTTAGTGTCGTCGTCGGCACCAAAAGCGAGGTAGTCTTCTTCCTCGCTCTTGGCGTCAAATTCAGAGGTTTTCGGAGCTTTGTCCTTGGAAGTATCGCGGATGAGAACATCGTTTTTACTCCTAGATTTTCGAGGAGAACGCGTTGCAGTGTTGATTTTCGGTTTACTGTTTGCTTCATCGCCATCATCGTCGCTTTCTTCGTAACCCGGTTTCTTTTTTACATACTCCGAAAGGAAACCATAATCCTGGTTCGTCGGGGAGTCGATGTTGTATAAATCCTCCGATTTGAATTCTATTCCAGAGTCTTTTGGTATAAAGACGAAATCATCCTCGTCGTCTTCATCATCGTCGTCGTCATCGTCGTAATCGTAATCATCTTCATCGCTGACGTCAAAGTTTAAATCTTCTTCAAAATCAAAGTCGTTCTCCGAGTCAATTGTGCCATTCTTTTTAAGGAAGCTGGCAATATCCATGGACTCGCCGTCTTCTCCTTCAATGAAGAGACCATCTATGTCGACATCTTTCTCGTCATAAGTATCATCTTCTCCCTCTTCGCCGAGTCCGAGCATGGCAAGCTCGCGGTCTTCAATAACCAACTCCTCGGCTGAAAGTTGAGTTTTCTTGAACAACTCCTCAACTTCTTCGTCTTCAATCAAATCTTCTTCGTTATAAAATAGTAAATCTTCCGCAGCTTCTTCGGCGGATTCGTACGTCTTCTTCTTCGCGCGTGAAGCGCAGTCGCGACGATGATATTGCATTCTTCTTGATTCTGAGATGTGCGGGTGTTGAATATTCCTGTTCCTCGGAACCCGTGATAAATGCGACGACGCGATGGAGGAAGTCGACGCAAATTGGGCTGAGTGCGCGCGAGGCACGCAGCTTGCGCTCGTCAAAACGGCAGCAAACGTCATTATGGTTGTAGGAATTATGACTTTGTTGTACAGCAGCACCGAATTGGATATCCTAGATGTGAAAGAATGCTTTCAACTGGCGCGCGGAAAAGAAACAAACGCGTGAGGTAATGGCGGCTGCCCAGTGGGGAAGAAGAAGGCAAAAGAGAGAAAAAAAAAGAGAAAGAGAAAAACACACGCACGTTTGTGTATTCGCCTTGAAAAGCTCCCGACCATATCATCACAAGGTACATAAAAAAACTAAGAAATCTACTGTTTACGCGCTCTTTGCTATTGAACGTTTAATTTCTACTAAACTCTCTTCTATTTTAGTTCCTGCTTTCGTTTTATTCGTGCTGTTTGCCTGTAACTCCTCCAGCAGCACGTCGCACTGGTCCACGATTGCCGAAACGACTTCCGGCGCGACATTTTTCTCCTGGAACGATGATAAAAATTGCGCGCAATGCATCGCAATGTCGTGCAGTTCCGCAGCTAGAACTTCTGCATGCAAGTTCGTCCGTTCATTGGCAGTCCCCGCATTTAAAGAATGAATCGGTGAGGGGGATTTCAAAATACCTCCGTCTGGCGTTTTTGGCGATTTCGCGTCTGTAAAACGCTTCCTCCCGAGAGGCGTCCCGAGAGCTTGCCCACCTTGATTCGATATGAGCGTCGGTGTCGTTGGTGTTTTTGCAGGAGTGGTAATGTTGCCATTATTTGAAGAAGTGAATAAGACGGAATTCTTTGTTCCAAGAGGCGTGGTGGATGGAGCAGATCCTAATATCAACGGGCTCGTTCCATTTGTACCGGCAGCAGCTGCCGGGGACAATGCCATCGGAGAAATAGCTGACGGCTGCGTTCGTAGCGATGTGAGCACGCGTGATCCACGATTCAAAACGCCAAACCAGCAGGAGGATAATCCCGTCTCGGACGGTTTATGTGCACGAGCTTCCTCTGCAGCATTTTGAGGTAAACAACAGTTGTGCGAGGTCGCACCAGAGTGTACGGGGGGAGCAGCAAACCATCTAAGAAAGAGAGCGGCTTCATCGCGAAGGTTCGCTTGTCCGTTCGGAGATTGCAATTGCCAGCCAAATTTCAAACGTTCATCGCTAGATACAGCGGCGAGTAAAGCGCAGCACACTTTTGTCTTGCGCAGATTGCTCAGTGTAATTGATGTTGGTTTCATTGCCGAAAGTATGAAACGCTCCGCCAAGCACGCAAACGACGCCAGTTTGGTGGTGATTGAAGAATCTATATCGGAACTCTGAAAACTCCTAGCGAGTTCAGTTGATACTTGAATCGATAAACTCAACGCAGAAAGTTTCAAGACATCTGCTTCATCAACAGGCGCGTCTACCATGGAAGCGCATTCATCCAACAAATCTGAGGCAAGTTCGCACACGCGGTCATAAGCACCGGTACGCATCAACACATACGCTCCTTCGGAAGTTTTTGCGAACTCTAAGCACGCGTGCAATGCGGAGAAGACAACATCAGAAGATGTCAATCGGGCGAGTTCATCAAATTCAGACGGAGTACAATCCACCTCTATCTTTTCCTCACTCTTTAGCGATACTCGCAAGCTTGCGAGTGAGATGTTGTCACCGGAGGCAAAAGCACCTGTCATGTCTGGAATAAACGCTGCCGATGAATCATCGTCACTTCCTAGAATGAGCATCGACGGAGATGCAAACGCACCATCATTGCCAAATAACTTCGTCAGTAACCGCAAAGCACATACAGAAGATGCCGCAGGTACCGCTTTTGACACTGCCAAAGCGCGAACGTGTGGAATAGCCTGAGACGCCACGTTTCCTATGTCTATAGCTTTGGCTGCGTCCACTGCGTTGGCTTCCTTAGACCAACACGAAAGACTTCTTTCAAAAGCGACACACACATGCGCGCACGCAATGTGACTGTGCGGACATATTTTAGAAGCGAGTAACGCGCACGCTGCTCTCGCAACATTTTTTAATGCCTCATAATCTTTGTTCGCGCTATCGTTTTGATTCGCAGGAAAATTTTTGCGAGAACAGCTCCATAGCCGCGCAGAGATTTCCAAAAAATCGCAGAGCGCGACAATCAACGAAACCTGTCTTGGACTCTCAGACCTTCGCTTCTGAACCGCGTGGATTAGTTCAAGCGCCACCATGTTAACCGTCTCTCTTCGCGAATGATGCGACCACTTTTCAAGAATTGAGGGCTGAATTAAAGAGAAACCGCGGGAATTCTGCTGGTTGTTCTCTTTCTCTTCGTCACGCGCTCTCCCCTTGATCCCGTCGTTTCTCGCTGCTAACGCAGTTATACCAACGTTCGCAAATTTGGGAGCTAATAAGTTTTGATTTACGTATTCCATACGTTCCTCAAGTGCTTGCAGGTACTCGGTGTCTAGCGCATCCAACTCTGGGCCCACGATGTTCTGCAAGGTTTCCAAAGATCCAGATGCTCTCAAGAATGCGCTCAAATTCTCAATCGCAGTTATCTTGGCATCGCACAGACTCGCAATGATCGACACTTCTCGAGAGCACGCCGTAACTTTGCGAGCAAGCGATGCAAGACGAGTTTCGGGTGCACCCCATTTGCCGTCATCCGTATTAAACACTCCACAGGCGCGCTCAATCCATTCCGAATCGTAAACATTCGAATCTCCGTAGACAGATCCACCACCCAAGCCAACTGGCGCATCTACGAATATGAAATTCTCGCAATTCGACGTGAATGCGTGTCGCAAAAGAACATTCACTCGTGATGACGCGTGCTTGATGTCACCTAAAAATGCACTGTTATCTGCAAATACAGTCTCAAACGTCGCCGTAGCCGCATGCGCAACGTCCGTGAGCAGACGCGCCGCAGCTTTTTGACCTTCGCGTGAAAGAACCTCTCGCGCCACTGGTTGCTCCAGAAGAGATCTCGCTAAAAATTCTGCACCATGTTCAAGAGTAGCCGAAGCAAAACATGCGCTATCGCCTCCTGCCTGTGCTGTAGCTAACTCAGCTGCCGCGGAGAGCATCACCGAGCGCAAACCTAATATGAATATATCCATTTTCATCCATGCCAAGTTCGCTTTGTCTTCCGCACAAGATAACGAGAGCATTACTGATCGAAGTAAGCCTTCATCTCGAGACAAAAAAGTATGCATAGCTTCGCGCAAGTGCTCAGAACGGTTCGCTGAAACAGTCAACGCAACCAAAGACTCGCTCGCGAGAATACCTAACGACGACGAGAGCGCAGAAAATGCGTTGGCGTGGACGACATCGTCATGATTTGAAGATTCTGAGCACACTTCATTCGCACGTTCGATAATTGACGCGAGTTTTTGAAATACACGAGGCTCGGAGGCCAAACCATCGACCGGGTTTGGTAAAGCAACCCTTGATTTCCAGAAAATATTCAGCGCAAACGCAAACGTAGAACCATAACTGACGTCTTCAATCTCCAGTATTTTATCCAAAGCCAACCAAAGTTCATCGAATTTCGGATACTGCGTCTCGCTAGACTTCGTTGCTGGTGCAACTAACGCAACAGACGTTGGTTGTTTGTCCGCGAGAGCATTCGCGGTGTTATCCTTGAGGTCTTCTGTTTTCTTGGTCTCGTCATCTTTTTTACTTTCGTCTTCATCACTGGAGGTGCTGTTGCGCACACCGATCATAATCTGTGCGTAGTCTGGTCCATATATAATAGCATCAGCGAAAGGTGGTTGATTTGCAGATGCACTCGCAAGCAAAGAAATAGCGTGAGATGTAGCTTCCGGGTCTACATCAATATCTTTCAAAGCGAGTTTAATCCTATCGCGCAATTGACGGCAAGTTTCGTCCGCCTCTATTCCACTAAACGCAGCAGATAATGGTGCTGATGCTGGAGCAGTCGTACACAATGGTATCAGCGCAGGTATTGCTAAACGACAACATTCAGAAGCGTATGGGTAAGATGCGTACGAAGCAATCGCTTGTACCATCGGTGGTCCTCGTTCAGGAGGAGGCGCTTGAATAAACAGAGCTTTCGCGATTGACCGCGAGAACGTCCCACCAGTTATTTCAGAACTATGTTCGAAGACTGAAGATAATGCTGGGATGACGCGTAAAACGCTCGCAATAGCATCCTCGAGCGCAACAACCTCTTTCGCACGACATTCGGAACCGCTTTCATACACGCGCTGCAAAAAGTGCGCGTCGAATCGTAATGGTGCTAAAGCTCCTGCGAGGGTTTGTTCATCATTCATCAAGAATACGCAAGTGCGAATACTGAAAGTTTGCTTCGGAGATTGTGAAGAGCGCTCATTTCCATTTTCAAGAGTGGCATCATCCACCATGCACATCTTTTCAAAATATTCAAACTTTGACGTAAGCAACGCCGCTTGTAGTGCTCGAGATGCGCATTTATGAACCACCCACTTTTCGGAGCGTTCCAGATACCTCCAGCTATCAAAACGAAGCAACGCGTACAACGCAGATCGCTGAAACAACAATTGCGATTCATCTCCACATTCGCCCGCAAGTAAAAACGTTTCAGATAGAGCACACAGAGCCTTGATGCTATCATGGACTCCTCGAGACTCCTCAAACTGGAGGCATTGCGAAGCAGTTACCCCGTTAGTTGAAGATGCTTTATCATCTTCCGTGAAAAAAGGGGTGTTGAGAACCACGTCAGCAGCGCGGCGTGGAGCTGCAGCTGCAAGCGGTCGCAAAGCCGCGAGCGCCATTGCTTGTATGCTGTAATCGTCAGACTTTTCTACACGTAAAGACAAGGCAAGTGCAGATAGTACGTCGCTCGGCGTTCCTCCAATTTCAGACGCCGAAGCGTGTAAATCGCACTTCAACAAAGGCGCCGCGAACGAAGGCGCATTTTCTAGCGCAACAGCGATGAACGACAAAGCGGCGTGCAATTCTAAACGATCCTCTGGAGTGATATGCTCTCTCCTCCGTCTCGCAACTGAACTTAAGTTTCCTATTCTAGACAAGGTTATGTACAATCCATCCGCCGGTTCGCTCCAAACAATTAGGTTTGTTCCCGAGGATGACGAGCTGGGTATAGCGACGCCTCTGCAGTTCGAAGGAATACAAGCTCCTGGAACTTTTGAGCTCGCGATAGGAGTCGCGCACACGACGTGTCCGAATATCTTCCCACTGCTACGATCGACTCTACTTTTATTACTGGCTTGTTTGATTGCAACTTCAGCGACATCACAATCTGGATATGGCAAAGCGACTGCGGGTAATTTTGTGAGGTACGAAAGCGCACATTCCGCAGCTTTTGGTCCTTCCGATAGAGATTTCAAGACTCGCAACAAGGGCGCGGCTTCTGCGGGAAAGCGCTCTCGACAACCTTCTACGAGTGCGAGCAGGGGCGCTTCCTGCCCGTTTTCGTTCGCGCCTTCCCAAAACTGTTCACACAACTCGCGTTGTCCGCAAATAATTTCATCAAAGCACTCGAGAATTAAGTCGAGCTGATTTGGTAGCAACGCGTGTACGGGAAGTATATCAAATCCAGCTAATGTTGCCGAAAGAACATTCTTCAAGACGCTTCTTCTGGGAACTGCGGATGGGTCGGAACCATCAAAACTGGATTTCGTGTTCATCGCCAATATTTTCAAAGAATCTAAACCGTTGGCCACATCAATTGCACTCAAAAAAGCATTCATTGAGTGCTCGTCACTTTGGCTGATACCAGTAATCGTGGACTTTGCCAAAGATAAAAATGCAGCCCAAGAAAGCTTAACTGCTCCCGATTCAACGGTATCCGTCGTTTGTGATAGTACTGTCGTGACTTGTACCACCGCCGGGAGTAGGTGATGCCGCGCTTCTCCAGAGCCTTGTCCACGCGAGAAAGTGTGCACGATACGTTCTAAATCTATCGCAACAATCAAAATAATTGCACATCTCGCTCTTATATCACACGTAGCGATAAATTCCATTTGTTCTGCCATAGATGGAGCTAAGTTTATGACTTCCGTGCATTTGTGTGGGATTTTCGAAAAAACCTTTTGATCGAACGTTTTCGTCAACTGAAGAAAACGCGTCGACGAGCACTCTTTCACTACGCCGTAATATAATGAAAAAAGAACATCGAGAGACGCTTTGATTTCTTCAACAGATTCAATGCACGAACTCAAACGAACAAATTCTTCTCCTTGCTCCCGAATGAGTTTGTTTTCTAGATTCTTATCGTCGTTTGTACGGGTAGTTGCAAGCGCCGTTGATGTTGGATTTTGAACCGTTAACGCGGTACTTCTCTCTTCACGACCGATACCACTCGCGAGTGAACCCAGCCCTTCTCCATTCGCGAGTAATGACTCGCACAAGTAGTTCACGATGTTATCTTCCAATCCATTTCTTATCATCTCATCGAGCTTTTCTGAGAGTCGAAGAGCAAACTCGTTCTCTGCTTGTTCTTTTTCGTTTTCTAAACTGAAGCCATCCTCGCTTTCGCCGTTGAAAACGTACGCCTTCTGCGTTCCTAAAACTGCTATGCATTTTAATAGAGCGAGACGTTCTCGTTGGTAAAAGGTGCACACTAACTCAATCAGTTCCCCGGTCAGTTCTTTCGGACGCGCGGTTATTCCTTTTTCTTCCAACGCTCTACGAAGCATTACATACGTTTGAATTTCGTCCAACTTGAGAAGTTGCGCAAGCGTAACTGTGCACTTCTGCATGTCAGCTCCGACGGCAATCTTCTTGCCTGCCAAATCAATAGAACCTGATTCGATTTCTGCTCGTGACGTCGCGTTATTCGGACCATATGCTTTTAAACCTTGTTGCAAAAACGGCGTCGCCGCATCGAGCTTCTCGAGCACTTTCTCCTGCGAAGTCGTCTTCTGGTCCAGAGCGTAAAATAACGCTCGCGTGGAAGGAACATGCGTCGAGGTCTTCGCCGCCGTAGTCATGTCGACGGACGAGAACACGCCTTTCTCTCGTATGCGAAACGAGAGTAACGCTAGAAAGCACGCTCGTCGAACTTTTGTTTTAAAAGGTGTGTAAGTGTGTAAATTGTTGTGTGACTGTTTCATTTCAGCTGTGCCTTTTTTCATTTTTCATTTATTCTCATTCCTCTTCTGCTTCCTTCTTCCCAACAACTTCTCCTTCTGCATTTTAAAAACTCCTCCTTTTGGAGAGAGAGAAAAGAGAGAGAGAGAGAGAGAGGAAACTCGCACATCGCAGCGCGACGGAAAGAAAAGAAGAGCGGAGAGTGTTTTTCTCTCCTCGATTTCTTCTTCTTTTTCCTCTTTTCCGTTCTTCTCTCGTTGTATAGGTTTCAAACGCACACGGACGGAGTTTTTTAAGGAAGGAGAACTGGAGAAACGAAACATCCATATATATATCCTTTTCCCCGAGAAAGTGATATAAAATCAATCCGACGATGCGCTCATCGCAACAAGTGAAAACAAGATAAGAATCTCTCAGCGCATTAGTGGTGATTTCTAGACTTGTTGTGTTGGTAATCGAACACGCTCTTTGTACACGTCTCGTCGTCAAAAGTCGTTAAACACTTTTGAAAAGGCAACCACAGAAACAGATGGAGCGCCGAGCAGCAATAATGAGAAGAAAACATAAATATCGTAACGATATGGAGAAGCCGTTTAATTTTTGCAGAGAAGCTGCCAAAGGATGTCACGTTTGTTTGATGGCTCCAAACAGAACGAGCGAGTTTTTAATCGGGTTGGAGAAATTCTACGCCGACGAGTACGATTCAGACGTCGATATCCCCTCAGTTGCGTTGGACCCAGACACGAATACATTGACGTTAACGAATACAAACGATTACGCTCTTTCTGCGACGCTATCAGTCAAAGATATTCAATGTCTAGGTAAAGACGCGAAAGCGTTGGAAGTAGGGCAGACGGTATCGAAAGACGGCGTCCAGTCGACGTGCACAACGTTTATTCTAAAGGTTCCGGCATACACGTTTTTACACGTTTGTCGTTTAGCCGTCGACTTGGAAAAAGAAAAGATCAAAGATAGAGATGAACTGTTAGAGTTTGTCATGCAGAAGCTCGATTCAGACGTGCAAAGATGCGAGGGTCACGCGAGACCAGACGATTTCCATCCGTTACACCTCACTTTTCCTCTTCAAAACGCGAACGAAAGCAAGGAAGATTGGTATTTGTGCACTCAAGGCGTCGGTGGGAGTTTCACACACACGTTTTACGGCAACTACCACGCCGTAGACTTCCGCTGCGATGTCGGCACGCCAATTGTCGCGGGTGCAGACGGCGTTGTGACGGACATACGAAATAATGCAGACGACAGGAGTACGGGTATCTCTGCGAGCAACTTGTACGCGTGGAATTCGATTCAGATTCGGGTCACAGAAGAGGTGGATACAAAAGAGGAAGGAGAAGAAGAAATCAACGCCGATAGCGCAGAGCGAAGGTGCAGTGGCGGAGCTTCAACAACCACAGCAGGAGCCGCAGCAGCAGCACAAACGGGAATAGCCGCCTTGAGCATATCCCAAGAAGGGACAGCAGCGGCGTCTGCGGCGGGATCATCATCACAAGTTGGACAGGCCGGCCCTTTGTACATTGAGTACGTTCACGTCCAAGAAAACTCATTTCGAGTCAAAGTCGGTGACGTCGTAGAGAGAGGCCAAATCATTTGCAATTCGGGCGAAAGTGGTTTTTGTCCAGAGCCGCATTTGCACTTTAGCGCATTTCGTACGTCTGATAGCAAAGCGCCGACAGTAGGAGTGAAGTTTATAGCATCCGAAGGAAAAGGTAACGCATTCGTTCCAGAAGCGGGAAAAATGTACAACGCGCGTGTTGGGGAGATGAAAATATAGTCACACTTACTTCAGAGTTTCTACTTTATGTTTAGGATGTTGTCAGATTGAAGTCGTCCATCTGCTCACTCTGCTCTTTCTGCTCGTCTTTCTGCTCACAAACTGAACTCCTAATACAAATTTACTCTCTTCGTTTTTTCATCTATGTTTAGTGTTTAGGGTTTAGGTTTTAGGGTTTAGGGTTTAGGGTTTAGGGTTTAGGGTTTAGGGTTTAGGGTTTAGGGTTTAGGGTTTAG
>Ga0181558_10001115_pt1 | contig 25646 bp, 21 predicted proteins | sample 011ome_22_FD_133754 | JGI IMG/M metagenome (GOLD analysis project Ga0181558, IMG submission 133754) | Coastal salt marsh microbial communities from the Groves Creek Marsh, Skidaway Island, Georgia - 011507BT metaG (megahit assembly) | ecosystem: Environmental > Aquatic > Marine > Intertidal...
ATTGCTCAACTTCAGTTTTTGTACTCTACTAAACCTGAGAAGAATCCTCGATACCCAATACATTGCATGAGAAATATTATGGACAGGACTCAGCATGGTGGAGCATGGGGTGAGACCTGGCTATATTACGTCACGTATCAAGATGATGCATACAGGCTCGCATCAAACTTGAATCCTCAGAAATTAAGGTTTGAAATTTGGTCTAGTGAAGAACTGCCTTTAAGTTCCAATGGAGATTGTGTTGGCCTTGAATTTGTAGATGATGAACTGTTTCTGCCATATATCTCATTAGAACACCGTGTCTTTGAGTTATTACTTAAGCGTACTGAAGATGAAGGTGGTATTTATCTAAACATTATCGATGGTTGCCGTTTATATCCAGAGCCAAAAAAGCCTTGCAGCATTGATCCATAAGCTCAAAGTTTGATGGTACTAAATCTAGAATAAATTGAGACTGCTTTTGGCCGAAAGCTGACTATTAGAAAAATACAATATGATTAAACAAATTATTTTCTTCTGCTTTTCAGTTCTTATCTCAAATCAGTTAGCCGCTCAATGGATCGGGTATCCCACAACCGATGTCCCGCGCAGCAAAGATGGGTCTGTGGATATGCGTGCTCCAGCACCGCGCTTGCCGGATGGTAAGCCCGATCTTTCAGGCATCTGGATTTCCGATAACACGCCAGTCGATGAGCCGTCACCCAGTGATCCTTTCAGCCTGCCATCAGGACGGCTGATGACAAACATGGGTGCCGAGATGGAAGGCGGTCTGCCATACCAGGACTGGCTGATACCAATCGTGGCAAGGCATACTGAAAATCTTGCCATTGAAGACCCTCATATCCGCTGCCTGCCTGACAACTTTCTGCGTGCCTATGGTTTGCCGCACATGCTCAAGTTCGTCCACAAGGATGAACTGATGATCGTGCTGAATGAGATGAACGTCGGTTACCGCCAGGTGTTTATTGATGGTCGTGATCTGCCCGAGGACCCGTCGCCTTCCTGGCAGGGATACTCGTCAGCGCGTTGGGAAGGCGATACCCTGATGATAGAAACCATCGGTGTGCGTGATGGTACCTGGATTGACTGGAACGGCAGCCAGATCGGAGAGCAGGCCAGGATAATTGAGGAAATCACGCGTCCGGATTACGGACATCTGGATATCAAGGTTACCGTGGATGATCCTGTTGCCTACACACGTCCCTGGTCGGTAAACCTGCGTGAACGTATCGTGGTTGATGGCGAATTAATCGATGAAGTGTGTCTTGAAAATGAACGGTTTGTTGAGCACATGAATCTTGAGTATTAATAGAGGCAAGAGGCAAGAGGAAAGCGTATAACGATGAATAGATTATTTCTTTTAATTGTCACGACTTTATTTTGTGTGTCAGCTTCAGGCCATCATTCTTTTCCGGCGCAGTACGATATCAATCAATCCGTCACCCTCAATGGCGTAGTTACCGAAGTGCAATGGACCAATCCCCATATCTTCATCATGATGAATGTTGAGAATGAAGACAGTGGTGATACCGAAGAATGGACACTGGAACTGGGTGGTCCCAATACGTTATTGCGCCTGGGTTGGAAACGTAATGATCTGAAGCCCGGTGATGTAATCGAAGTGGATGGCAGTCTTGCACGCAACGGCAGTCCACTGGTCAATGCCGAGTCCATCATCATGGAAGCCACTGGCCGGCGCATGTTGGCTGGCTCCAGCCGCAACGATAATTAACTTGCCTCGGGTAGCGGAGCTCCAGTTGACGGTGTGACTTCTTCCTTTGATTCCCGTGGTGTCATGAACGGCAATATGGCAATCGGGATGAGCACCAGGACGGCATCCAACCATAACACGCTCGTGTAACTGACGTTTTCAGCCATCCATCCCTGCCAGTTGTTGGAATAGGAAATGACCAGGTTGTGCAGCGCCATGAAACCGGTGAACTGTGTCGCGGCCACTGCCGGGTTGGTCAGGCTCATGAATACACCGGCGGCAATACCGTAATGCAGTCCCGTGGTTAACCCGGCAAGCAGAAAGACCGCAAACATGGTTTCCCTTGAGATAGCCGGCAGTGTTGGGTCCACTCCCCATCTCATGGCCAGGTAAATACCCGGCAATGCCGACAGGGCATAAAACAGTGCAATCATTTTTCGAATGCCAAACCGGTCACCTAAATAACCGCCAATCACACAGCCGGTACCGGCGAGCATAGTGGAGTAAAGACTGATCTGGGCCAGGTCATTGTCTGTCAGACCGTAATCGACCTGCAGGGTCGTCCCAATGGCATTACTGAGTGCCATGGCACCTATGGGCGTTAATGCAAAAAGGAATCCCACCATTGGGCCTTTGCCCGATCGGAACATGCCGTTAAAAAGTTCTATGCCGATATGCTTGACTGCACGCACGGCTTCCCTGACCGGGTTGGCCGAGATTGCCCTGGGTTCATCACTGATAGCAGGGTCCTTCACAAAGAAGAGGGCGAAGCAAAGGATGACGGACAGGAGCAGGCAGGCATAGACAAGTGCAGCTTCAAATCCCCAGAACCCGGCAACGAACAGTGCCCCGCCTCCGCCGAGACCCTGGCCAAGATAGGCCCCGCCAAACATGAAGCCGTTACCTGTGCCGCGCTCATCTTCCTTCAGGGTGCTGACGGCGAGCGCATCGATGGCAATATCCTGTGTGGCAGCGAACACGTTATGAATAAGAATCAGGGCAAGCAGTAGCTGGAAATTGGAACTGTAATCCATCAGGCCAACGATCAGCAGAGTGAGGATCATCATGACCTGGCAAATGGCAATCCAGGCTTTGCGGCCACCAAACCGGTCAAGCCGGAACATGTCGACAAGCGGGGCCCAGGCCCACTTGAATCCCCAGGGGAGGTAAAGCATACCGACAAAGGCGCCAATCTGGCTGACATCAAGACCTTCGCGGCGCATATAGGCGGCCATGGCGGTTGCAGTAAATCCGAGGGGAATACCTTCGGCGATATAGAGCGTGCCGAAGGTGAATAAGCGGCCGGCTTTGGTAGAGAGTGCGTTCTGCATCAGGACAATGCCCTTTTATTATTGTTAGCGGGCAAGAATAGCATTATTTGAACACTGTTCAATAATTGATTTTTGACGTTAGCTTGCAGACTCCAGTCCGATGGCGACACCCTGGCCAACGCCAACACACATGGCGGCAATACCTGTTTGAGCGCCGGTTTCCTGTAACTGTAATGCCAACGTTCCGGCAATTCTGGCACCCGATGCCCCTAGGGGATGGCCAAGAGCGATAGCACCGCCGTTGGGGTTGATGAAGTCAGCATCATCCGGAAGACCTAGTGCACGGGTTGAGGCCAGTACCTGGCAGGCAAAGGCTTCGTTGAATTCAAACAGATCAATGTCGTTGATGCTGAGGTCAAATCTTTCACAGAGTTTACTGGTGGCCGGCGCGGGACCATAACCCATGATATGAGGTGACAGACCGGCGCTGGCACCGCCTATGATGCGTGCCATGGGTTCAAGACCGTATTTCGCCACAGCGGCTTCAGAGGCAATCAACAGGGCTGTAGCTCCATCGTTAATGCCAGAGGCATTGCCTGCGGTCACGGTGCCATTGTCTCTGAACGGTGTACCAAGTTTTGCCAGGGCCTTGGCGGAAGAGTCCGGACGGGGATGTTCATCGGTATCGACCACAAGAGCATCTCCCTTGCGTTGCGGAATAGTCACCGGATTGATTTCCCTGGCAAGTCGGCCATTGTCTATCGCTATTGCGGCGCGCTGTTGTGAGCGCAAGGCGAAGGCGTCCTGGTCTTCACGGGAGATACCAAACTCTGCAGCCACGTTTTCTGCGGTTTCGCCCATGGAGTCAGTACCATACATTGCCTGCATCCTGGGATTGATAAATCGCCAGCCCAGTGAAGTTTCGTAAATTTCAGCTTTGCGGCTGAAGGCTTGTTCTGCTTTTGGCATGACCAGTGGCGCGCGCGACATGCTTTCAGCGCCGCCGACGATAAAGAGATCCCCTTCACCGGCCTTGATCTGGCGCGAGGCCATAATAATGGCATCCATCCCTGATGCGCAAAGTCGGTTAACTGTGATACCCGGCACTTCTTTTGGGAGGCCTGCCAACAGCAAAGCCATACGGGCAAGGTTGCGGTTATCTTCTCCGGCCTGGTTGGTATTGCCGAGTATGACGTCATCAAGCACGCCCCAGTCCATATTAGGGTGCCTGCTCATCAGTGCCCTGATAGGTTCTGCTGCCAGGTCATCCGTGCGTACAGAGGACAGGGCGCCGCCGTAACGGCCAAAGGGGGTGCGGATATAACTACAGATATAGGCAGTGGTCATGGTTACAGCTCGTTCTTGCCGTCAAAGAAAAAAATTTCCAGGTTGAAAGTATCCACTTCGTCAACACAGCCGAGGTTTACCCGGCACTGAAAAGGGGTGTTGTAGTATACGTACACACCGCAGTTCTTGCAGAATGTAAAAGGAATTTCATGGTCGCCCCATGAATAGGTATGAATGCTGTCTTCACCCTTTGTCAGACGCAGGTTTTCCTCTTCCACTTTCAGAGAGTGCACGCAGGCCAGGCGTTTACAGATGGAGCAGTTGCATCGAATGCCGTCAGTGATTTCATCGCCTTCAATCTCGAACTCAAACTCGACGTTGCCGCAATGACAGGCCCCTGTGTATGTTTTCATGGTGATGTCCCGGTAATGAAATCAGCTTCTGTGCATGCCTGGATGTCCTCTAGGGAATACTCCCCCATGAGTCGTTTCAGTACCATGCCCTGTTCAGTGAAATGAAACACAGCGCGATCTGTGACCAGGACATCCACGACATTTCTGGCAGTCAGCGGCAGTGTGCATGCTTTTTTAACCTTTGGGTTTCCGTCGCGGTCACAGTGAGTCATGGTCACGATCAGACGTTTTGCCCCTGAAGCCAGGTCCATGGCACCGCCCACCCCCAGCAGGGGTTTTCCGGGTACGGCCCAGTTGGCCAGGTTGCCTGTCTCGTCCACTTCCAGCCCGCCCATCACGGCCACATCCACATGGCCGCCGCGGATCATGCCAAAGGATGTGCTGGAGTCAAAATAACTGGAACCGGGCAGGGCGGTGACCGGTATCTTGCCGGCATTCACCGGATGCTCCATGGCGCCGCCGCTTTCAGGTTCAGGGCCGACACCCAGCATGCCGTTTTCAGTGTGCATGATGATGCCCGAGTCGGGTGTAATCAGGTCGGCCACAAGGGTCGGAATACCAATACCCAGGTTAACCACTTCCCCCTGGTGGATTTCATCCAGCACCGCCCGCGCCATGGCCATGCGTGTGTCGTCCACTTTTTTCTGACTCGCAGAAACCGAAGCAGAAGAGCCCAGGTCTTCCTCGGTGGTGTGCGCCTGGACAAGAAAGTCCACGAAGCAGCCGGGCGTGTGAATGGCTTCAGGTTCCAGTTCACCCACAGGAACAATCTCTTCCACTTCGGCGATCACCAGTGTCGATGCTGTGGCAGCGGCCTGGTTGAAATTGTTTTCAGTCATCCGGTATTGAAGATTTCCTGCGGTATCGGCTTTCCAGGCGCGAATCAGGCTGACATCCCCCTTGATGGGTTTGATGAAAACCATATCCTGTCCATCAAGGTGTTTTGTTTCACGCCCTTCAGCCAGTGGGGTGCCGGCAGAAGTAGGGGTATAGAAACCGCCCAGGCCTGCACCGCCCGCACGAATGGCTTCGCCCAGTGTGCCCTGAGGCAGCAGTTCCACTTCCATGGAGCCGTCCTGTGCTGCGGCAACGGCTTCGGGATTGCTGGTAAAGAAAGAACCGATGGCTTTTTTGATCTGTCCGTTGCGCAACAGGCGTCCACCGCCAAGACCGGGTTCGCCGACATTGTTACCAATATAAGTCAGATTGGATGTACCGGTTTCTGCCAGGGCATGCAGCAGGTGAACGGGATTACCCGTCATGCCAAAACCACCCACGATGAGTGTATCGGCAGAAGAAATTTTTGCAGCGGCATCTTCAGCTGTAATAACGGGAACAGTTTTCATGGCTGATTTATTTCGTCGTTAACTTCGATGTAGTTACGCTCTTTTGCAAAACCATTGAACTCACTCACCAGTTCGGCCAGTTGTGCCGGCAACGACTCCGCCAGGTCGTTCAGTTCTGAGGGATCCTCCAGGATATTAAAGAGCATCCAGTCCTCGCGTGGACGCTGCACAATTTTCCACTCTCCCTTTTTCATCATGCGATTGCCGGCATGATCCAGGGCAATGGCTTCATCATCCGGATGGACTTCACTGGCACTTTGCAGGAGAGGAACCATCGACCGGCCCCGCACCGGGAGTATGTCGCGACCATTAAAGGAATCCGTTGGTACGTTGATGTCTGCAAGGTCCAGCAAGGTCGGCATGATATCCATCACTGTCAGAAAAGCATTATGAATACTGCCTGGCGCGTTTATATTCCTGTGCCAGGCAAATGAGGCGACACGCATACCGCCTTCAAAAGAAGAGCTCTTGGTATTGCGAAAAGGGGAGGAGATCGCATCCGCCCAGCCCTGGCCTATGCTGGCCCAGGAATCTGCACTACCCAGGTTGGCCATAATATTGTTGTAGGGGATGGTGTCACGGCCACCAATAAGTGGTGCAAGAAGTCCGCCCCCCTGTGGCCCATTGTCATTCATGTAAATGATCCAGGTATTCTCCAGCTGTCCCTGCTGTGCCATGAAGGCAAGAAGTCGACCTATTTCCTCGTCGAGGTGTGCCGACATGGCAGTATAAATTTCCATGGCGCGGGCATAGGTCTGTTGCTCAGTATTAGTGAGTTCACTCCAGGGGGCGCTTTCCTTGTTGCAACTGTTGATCTCTGCATTGGCCGGAAGAATGCCTTCGCGTACAGCACCTGCCATACGTTCACTGCACAAACTGTCAAATCCATTATCGTACGTGCCTGTAAAACGGTCTTCCCAACCAGGCGGGTACTGAAGCGGCCAGTGGGGAGCGGTTGGGGCATAGACTGCAAAAAATGGATCATCACTACCGCTATGATCCTGCAGGAACCCAATCAGCTTATCCGTGTAACGAATGGTTGAATACGTAGGGTCTTCCAGGCGATGGACGTTGCCGTCTTCGCTGTAGGTGGCCTGAGGAATGCTCCCGTAATGATTGTCTGCTCCACGCAACAGGGTGTAATCCCGGTTAAAGCCTGATTGAACTGGAAGAGTATTGCCTGTCGGATCCCGTTCACCGATATGCCACTTGCCGGACATCATGGTGTGGTAACCCCCGGCGTTGAGCACTTCAGGCATGGTCACAACGCGAGTCTGAAGAAATCCTTCGTAGCCGATCTCTCCTTCAAAAATATTATTGAACAGTTGTGAACCTATGCCTGCTTCATGGTTCCCGGTCCCTGACATAAGCATCGCCCGGGTTGGTGCGCAGCTGGGTGCGGCATGGAAATTGGTGAGCCGGATGCCATTCCAGGCCAGTTGATCGAGATTGGGCGTGGGAATATCTGTGCCACCAAAGGCACCCAGATCTGTATAGCCCATATCATCGGTCAAGATGATTAAAAAATTGGGACGTTCAGCTGCTTCATCCTGCCCATGACATACAAGACTGATGAATACTGAAAGCAGGATAATCACAATTCGGGATGCCATGGTTTTTCTCTAGTTCGAAGCTGATCAGGGATTGTAACCATGGTTAAAGGAAAAACTGAAACTGCTGAACAGAATCAGCAATAGTCTGTATAAAGGCTGCCTTTACTGGTAGGAGACCTGAACCCCTTCCTCGACCAGGTCAGAGGGATAGAGCACAACAATATCCCCGACAGAAATCCCGTTCAGTACCTGTGCATATTCACGTCCGCGCTGGCCCAGTTCCAGTGAGCGAAGCGCGACCTTTCCATCATTGACCACGTAGGCCTGCCAGGTATTGGCGCGCTGGAAAATAGCACTGGTCGGCACTGTCAGCACACGGTCCTGCTCCCAGACCACGATTCCCGCTTCAATGCGATAGCCCGCGCCGAGTGGCGCAGGAGGTTCAAGAAATTCCGCGATAACATTGACACGCTGCTCTTCGACACCCAGGGCAGAAACCTTGGTAAAGGCCTGGGGCTCGATATAGCTTACCCGGGCACTGATCACCCTGTCGCCGCCCCAGCCAGTTACCAGGATCGGGTCACCCGGTTCAACGTTGACCGCGTCCTGGGTAAGCAGATCAATAATGATCTCCAGTGAATCATCATTACTGATATCCAGCAGCGGAGTGCCGGCCTGAACCACGCGTTCGCTTTCCTCGTAAACACGGTAAATAGTGCCGCTCACCGGCGCCGTAATTTCAAGTACCCCTTCATTGTTGTTTTCACTGCCGCTTAATCCCATGAGGCGCGAACGTGCACTTTCAGTATCCGCCTCGGCAGCAGAAAGATTGGCCTGGGCACTGAGCAGTCTTGCTTCGGCGGAATCGGTTACCTGGTAGTAATATTCCAGCTCTTCCTGGCTGATGAGATTGCGCTTGAGTAATTCCCCGCGCCGTTCTTCTTCACGACGGGCTCTGGCCACGGCACTTTCCGCTTCCATCTGGGCGGCCTCGGCAGCAGCCTGTCGTGCTTCTGCGGCGGTCAGGTTGGCGCGAAAGGTCGCTTCGTTGCGCCGATCTTCCGGGGCAAGCGCTATCCGTGAGATCACCTGGCCAAGTACCACATGATCACCTTCGTCAAGCTGGCTGCGCAGCAGCTGACCGCTGATGGGTGCAGCCACTATATAGGGATCACGGGCACGGGTCCGACCCTGCTCTTCCACGAGAATGGTCAGGGTGCGTTCCTCGATCTCTGCAGTCTCCACGGCAAGTGGCACTGGCCGGGTGGCATAAACAATTGCGACTACCAGCAGCAGGATTACGGTGCCTGGTACCGCCCATTTCTTTATTGCTGAATCATGTGTGCTCATGGAATATTCCTTTTATTCCCTGGTTTTCAGGACTTCAACCAGGTCAAAATGATCTAAACGGCGGCGAACTGCAAGTCCGCTGGCCGCCGCGGCAATGATGATAATAATGCCGGCTGTAATATAGGTTTCGGGATACACGATAAACGGGATTCGATAGGCATCGGTTTCAATGGCGCCGGCAACAAGACTCGAGATGTAATACCCGATCAGGCAACCCAATGGGATACCAAGCAGTGTGATCAGTGTCTGTTCGCCGAGCAGCAGAACTGCAACTTCCCTGCGGTGAAAACCCATCACACGAAGACTGGCCAGTTCACGACCCCGTTCCGATAAAGAGATGCGGGCGCCATTGTAAATAACGCCAATGGCAATGATCGCGGCAAAGCCAAGCAGAAAGGTCGTGGTCACATCGATTGTCTTGGCAAGTTCTTCATTGAATGTATCCAGCATTATTTCCGGGGACGACACACCGGAAATGCCGGGGACCTGTTTCAGGTGACTGAACAGGGCTTCCTGTTTGTGTTCATCCACTTTCAGCAGGGCACCGGACACCACGGGTGAATCCCCGGTTGCTGCGCGCAGTGCCTGCTTGCTCATGTAGGCGGAAACGCCGATGAAATCCTCGACAATGCCGGTCACCCTGAGTGATGACTTCAGTCGTTTACCTTCCAGCCATTCCGCCTGGATCTGGTCACCAAGGTTGACATGCAGGCGCTTGGCAAGCAGGGCATTTAATACAATGCCATGATCCGGTACCGGGATTTCATCGCTATTAGCATTGATGATTCGGCGCATCCGGCTGTTTGCATCAATACCCTGCACACCGACCTCCTTTTCAAACTGGCCGGCTTTCAGTCGTACGGCAGTCATCCGATAGGTTTCTACAAGGGCGACACCTTCCATGTTGGCCAGTTCGAACTTCACCGATTCCGGCATGACTTCGCGAAAGGTCAGCGTGATGTCTTCCCGCTGAATTTCCCTGAACTGCAAATCCATCATGTAAACAATGCTGTCGAACATGAACATGCCAAGGACGAGAATTGCCATGGATAGCGCCACGCCCAGCGCGGAAAAAAAACCCTGGACCGGTTTGCGTTCTACATTGCGCAGGATCATTCGTCCTGCGGATGTCAGCAGTTTTCCGACGCCAGCCTTTTCCAGTGGGCCGGGTTTGAAACGTACCGGCGCAGCAGGGCGCATTGCCTCTGCCGGTGGCAGTCGAACAGCCTTGCTCACCGCCGACAGGGCACCGGCGCAGGCGCCCAACACGCTCACCGTGATGGCGAGCACTAGCAGCGAAAAGGTCACGCGGTATTCAAGGTTGGGTATATCCAGGTATTGTTTGTAAAGGTTAACCAGCCCGTCGCCCAGGCGGATTCCGCCGATACCGCCAAGTAGCGAGCCCAGGGAGACTGCCAGTACGGCGTACATCAGGTAGTGACGGCCAACTTCCCAGTCCTGGTAGCCGAAGGCCTTGAGCACGGCAATCTCTCCCCGCTGGGTGGATATCAATCGTCCCAGGACCAGGTACAAAAGGAACACGGCGACACCCAGAAAGATGGCTGGAATCATTGTGCCGGTAATGCGTATTTCTGCCAGTTCGTTGTCGATGATCTGGTGACTGAGCTGGTCTTTTCTCAGGTAAGCGCCAAGGCCGCCGTAGGGATCAAGCACGGTATCAATAGAGTCCATGACAGCGTCGGCATTGGCGTCAGGCTCCAGCCTGGCCACCAGTTCATTAAAAGCGCCATCCATGTCATAGGCCGGGCCAAGAATTTCCTCGCTCATCCAGAACACACCGTATCGATCATCTTCCGGGAACAGCGAACCCGGTGGTACGGCGTAGGAGTGCTCCGGTGAATTGGCAATACCAACGATAGAAAGATCCCGGGCACGGCCATTCATGATTGCGCGGATTTCATCACCGGGTTCAAGACTGCGCGCATTGGCAAATTTTTCATTGATGATGATTTCATCAGGTTCGCCGCTGACGATGTAGCGACCCTTCCTGATAAGAAGGTCATTGATGGCAGGACGATCAAATTCGGGTAAGGAAACAAATCTGGCCTGCGCAGGCATCTCGACACCTTCAATATCGAGTGTTGCCAGGAAGGTGATCCGTGTATCGACTGACTCCACACCGGGAATATTCGCCACTCGGTCTGCGACCAGTGAGGGTGCCCGCACCAGTGGGGCCCAGAGATCAGCAAAGCGGGTCTGCTGGTAATAATCAGCCTGGGACTGGGTCAGGCTCTCATAAGTGCCGCGCATGGTCATTACCGACATGATGCCGGTGGCAACGACCAGGGTAATAGAGATTACCTGCATCCGTAGTTGCCAGAGTTCCCTGAGCAATTTGCGGTTAACAGCTTTCATGTCTACCAGTCGATCTCGCTGATACTGATTCGTTTTTCGTTGTGAATACGATCCACTATGCGCCCGCTGCTCATGTGAACAACCTTGTCACCTATCCCGCCGATTGCTGCATTGTGGGTGATAATTGCTGTGGTTGTTCCTGTTGTCCGATTGACCTCTTCAAGGGCAGAGAGCACGATCTTTCCGGTTTCAGCATCAAGCGCTCCTGTTGGTTCATCACACAATAATATCTGCGGGCGCTTTGCGACTGCCCTTGCTATGGCAACACGCTGCTGTTCTCCACCGGAGAGCTGTGACGGGAAGTGGTTAATTCTGTCCGAGAGCCCAACCAGTGCGAGGGCATCTTCCGGTGACATAGGGTCCTCAGCAATGTCAGTCACCAGCGCAACATTCTCTCTGGCGGTCAGGCTTGGAATCAGGTTGTAGAACTGGAAAACAAAGCCGACATGATCGCGCCGGTAATCCGTCAGCGCCTTGTCCACTTTGTTCGGCAGTTCCTGGTTGCAGTACATGACATTTCCAGATGTAGGCACATCAAGTCCGCCAATAATATTCAACAGGGTAGATTTACCGCTGCCCGAGGCACCCAGTAATACTGTCATTTCACCATCCAGCAAGCTGAGGTCGACATCCACAAGGGCATGTACCTGCAATTCCCCCATCTGGTAGGTTTTGCACAGCTTGTTTGCCTGGAGGATACAATCCTTATCCGAATAATCAGATGAGGGCGCAGATCCTGTAACAGCCATGTTTTTCTCCCTGTAGGCTTTCATTCTAACGGGAATCGCTTGTGTGGTGGATTTAAGCTTACGATATATTCCTTCGTTTTGACTAAAGTCAAAACCGTTTTGTTATAAAACTGTCAGTTTTAGGTTAGTAAAGAGCGAAGGGTAAAAACAGGTTATGAAGAAAATACTGGTGTTATATGCGACCCAGGAAGGGCAGACAGAAAAAATAGCAAAGGTAATCACAGGACATCTTGAAAAATGCGGTGCAGAAGCTGTGCTGGCTAACGTGTCGAATATCGATCCCAGTGTTCAGCTGCCGGATTACGACATGCTTGTGTTTGGTGCATCTGTGCACGAAGGGGCTATTGAAAGAACCATGCAGGATTTCATCAATAGCCATGCCAGACTGATCGGTCAAAAAGAGCGATCCTTTTTCCTGGTTTCTCTCAGTGCGGCAGAAAAAGATCAGGAGGCTCGCGATGCATGGCTCAGTGATATGGAGAAAAAAATCACGGCTCGACTCCAGGTGCCTTTTGATCAGATGGAAATGATTGCCGGCGCGCTAAAATATACGCAGTACAACTGGCTGACACGCTTTTTCATGAAGCATATTGTTGGCAATGCCGGCGGGGACACTGATACTTCCAAAGATTTTGAATACACGGACTGGAAGCAGGTAGAGGACTACGCCAGTAAACTTGCGCAATAAATATTCCCTCAGCATTACTCGCCGGAAATTTCGTCACATTCAAAGGGCAGTATTTCGACGCCCGGCACATGAATCCATTTCTTTGACAGCTGTACTGGTGTGGTGAGGTTGACAGCATCAGTGATTACCATCGTGTAATCCATAAATGCGCCATCTTCAATCATGGTAAAGCGTTCCTCGATACTGGCGGATCGGCTCAGGGGGATGCCGCGCTGATTCAGCCAGGGAAAACTGATGTGTGATGTTTCAACAACCAGCGTGCTTTGCGGCTGCCAGGGCTCGACTCCCTTTTCGCCCGTTGAAGACTCCCACCAACCCCAGGAATATCCTAACAAGGAATGTGGTGTGTCGGAGGGAGCGCCTTCTTCACCAATATGGATGGTTCTTACAAGATCGTATTCCTCGATTCGCAGCACCACGTTGTCGCCATCACGAATAATTTCCATGGGCAGTGGTTGTTCCATAATCAGCGGCATGCCTTTTGGCTGGCAATTGTTGGTCGGGTTGTCCCGGGCCAGGTCAAAATTCTCCAGTATCTCCAGGGCGACATCGGTCAATGGATACTGGGTCATGTCGTAATCACGGTTGATGGATTCGGGAAACAGGAAACCGTCGGCACCGGTGAATGTCCACATGCGGAAAATGCCCAGTTCCGGATGACTGCGGTCTCCCACTGTGCGGAAGCGATAAGAGAAATCACCAGTGACTTCGTCCTTGAAATAGGCTTCCTGGCCTGTTTGCATGAGCAGTTCCGTCCCATCGGGCAGCAGCACATTGGTGGCGAAAGCCTCCACTTTTTCAGTGAGCGGAGGCCAGGCTGCCACCCTGACCTGCATGCCTTCTTCCAGGGAGTCCCTGGGTATACCTGCACGCTGCATCAGGGTAGGTGAACCACTTTCCAGATCCCACTCGGTGACCGTGCCATCATCATTGGTCACCTCCAGAAAAATGTGGATGTGCGGATTCTGCCAGTGCAGGCGAGTAATGGTGCCTTCCAGTACCATGTGGGTGCTGTTGTCAAAGCGGCCAAAAAAGCTGTGGTGTGCAAGTCCGGTTAGGGGCTGGATAGTGAGTTGAGTCAATAAGACGATAACGAACAGGCGTGAAAATAATTTCATCTGAAAAATCCCTGAGTGCAAATAAATACTGCACTTCATTTTCTGTATGCGGCAATCATATTTCATAAGCGGTTGGTTATGAAGGCTGACAAATGACATGAGCAGCTTATGATAAGCTTCAAGTCTCTCATTTTCAGAAACAAAGCCTACAGAAGCCAATCTGTTGAAAAAATTTAACCCCATTTTGCTTCTAGTCTTTTTTACTGTACTGATTTTCATTCTGAGAAAACTCTTCTTTCCTGAATTTTCTGATGAAGCCCTGATTACCTCTCTTGAAGCCATGCTTGGTCCGTTAGGTGTCGCGAGTATTGCCATCCTGCTGGGTCTCTATTTCTTCTGTTCATTCTTTTTTATACCCATTCTTATTCCATTGAACATTGCCTGTGGTGCCTTGTACGGACCGCTGACAGGATCGCTTGTTGCCTTGTCCGGCATCCTGGTGAGCTGCCTGGCTTCTACTGTTTCTGTGCGTTACGTGTTTCGAGGACTGGGGAAATATGCAATGGAACACCCGGACCTGAAAGACTACCTTGTCCAGGTGACACGGCATGGTGCCCTGACTGTGATCCTGGTTCGACTGGCGTTTGTTGTGCCTTACCTGCTTCAGAATTTAGTGCTGGCAATGACCAATCTGTCTTTGTTGAGATTGATAACACTGACTTTTCTCGGCGCAATACCCGGAGTGGTCAGTTACAGTTTCCTTGGCGCGGGATTGATGAGTCTGGAAAACACGCAATCTTTTGTACTTTATCTTTCTGTACCATTGTTCACCCTGGTTGGAATCACATTGTTTATCCCGGTTTTGCGCAAACGACTGGGTGTCAGTAGTAAAGAAGAATAATTTCGGGGTATTCTCACCCGACTATCCCTGGAGGCATTTATGAAGCGAATCACTTATTTCCTGGCTACCCTGTTGCTTGCCCACCCATTGGCTGCCCAGGATGATCTTTTGCAGAAAGCTTTCCAGGGTGTAGCCGAAATAGGCAAGCAGTGGAACGGAGAGGTCAATGTTGCAACACAGGCGTTGTATACGCCTTTGCATCAGCAGGTCGATTCCGAAGGGCTGGTCCTGCATGGTGATATCGCCTATGGCGATCATCCCCTGCAAACCTTTGATTTGTGGGTTAGTGAAAATAATTTAAGGGAAGATGGCCCGGTTGGTATTTATTTTCATGGTGGCGGTCTGGTTCGTGGCGACAAGGTTAGTCCTGCAACGGATAACCTGATCTATAGCAACATAGGGAAATTCATAGCCCGTACAGGTGGTATAGGCATCAACGCCAACTATCGTCTGGCACCGGAAGCGCAATGGCCTGATGGTGCATCCGACCTGCGCATGATCATCGAGTGGGTGAAGGAAAATATTGAGGAGTTCGGAGGCGATCCAGACAATATCTTCCTCTTTGGAAACTCTGCGGGGGCTACGCATGTTGCGACCTATCTATTTCATGAAGAGTCACAGTTACCGGAAGGCCCGGGAATTATTGCCGCTATCCTGAGTTCCTGTGGTTGTGCTGCTGGCACACCGGCCTACTATGGAGAGGATGCAGCACTGCGTGAAGCGCGTTCACCGCTTGGATTGGTTAAAACCTACGAGGGAGAGCAGGTGCCGGTCTATTTGTGGAGCGCGGAGTACGATCCGGCAAATATCGAATCCAGTGTGGCGGACATGTATGCCTCACTTTGTCATAAATATGCGGACTGCCCCATGTATACCCAGTGGCAGGGCTACAACCATGTCTCCCATGTCATGAGTATCGATACCGATGACGAAACTATCACCAATGGCTTGATCAGGTTTTACCATGACGTGATTGGAGACTGAACGCCGGGAGGTCGGGATAAAAAGAATAAAAGGATAAAAGGATAAAAGGATAAAAGAAAAAGGGGAAAGCTTTGACGCTTTCCCCAATACGATTTCTTTTTGTCGATCCTATTCCGGACGCTTGCGGGTCCTTGGATCGATCTCGCCCAGCTCCGGATACCACAGCGCACTGTTGTCGAATGATTCGTTGTAAACCTTGCGGACCTTGAACAGCCACTTGCCATCTACTCTTTCCAGTTCGTCTGCGTAATGGCCCATGTAAAGAATGCGTACTTCACCATGAGGATTGTTGTTGGTCATGGCAAACCAGTAAGCCGTTGAAGTGGCCGTGTCACCATCGACATCGATGACATGATTAATGATCTGGTGACGGGTACGATCACGCTTGGTGGCTCCTTCCGGGATTTCCACGTAGCGAGCGCCTCCGAATCCTGACATGGCTGCGCGGATTTCATCCTTGCCATGCTCATCACCAAATACCCACACCAGGCGTCCATCTTCATGCCATGTCTCCATGACAGTTTCGATATCACCGGCATCCACTGCCACCATGTACTTGTTGGAAATATTTTCGATCTCTGCACGATCATCGGCATAACCGGCGAACACCAATGAGGTGGTAATAAATGAAGCGATTAAGAACAGTCCTGTCATTATTTTTTTCATGATCAACCTTCAGCGTTATTGAATGGGTGGTAGAGCGTTGATATTCAAAGGATCTGGAATAACACAGTCATCCACCGCGGCACATTCTTCCTGCAGGTATTGTGCTGTCTCGAAAAAGGGCTTGGGCGGAGAGTCGTTATAGGCAGGTGCATAGCGTGCCATGGCCAGGTCAAAGGGCGTGGTGCCCGCTTCATCGACGACCTGCTGGCGGGCGCCGTTTTCAATGAGAAAGCGGGCGACATCAGTCCAGCCCTGTTTCGCGGCGCCATGCAGTGCTGTCTGACCATGGATTACTACTTCGCCTTCGTTGGCCGGATGCAGATTCTTGTCGCGCTGATAATCCACGGGCTTGATTCCCGGAGGCAGTGCCGGATCGCCGGAGAGCGCATTAATGTCAGCGCCGAATTCCAGCAGCAAACGGATGGCCTCGATACTTTCACTCTGTGTGCGATAGCGCCCCCTTGTGGGTGAACTGGTATGACCGATTCCGGCAACGATCATCATGGGCGTCTGGCCTTCCATGTTGGGCAGATCAGGTAAAGCACCATGGTCCAGCAAGAGCTGTGTACTCGGGATGTCGCCACCCTTGACCGCTCGCATGAGGGCAGTGGCTCCGGTCGTCAGGACTTTGTCTGAGCCGCGGTCATAAATTGCCTCGCGTAATGGCGGCACCAGTTTCAACTGAAGATTGGGATCAGCTCCCCGGTCAAGCAGCAAGATGGCGATGTCATAACCTGTGGTTAGGTCCTGGGAGGGTATATCGGCTCTGCCGCCGATGGGCATGGTATTCAAATCGATGGCATTGAACAGTGGACTGCGTCCGTACAGATCCCACTTGTTCACATCAGCGCCGGCCTCAATCAGGGCCGCTGCGGTATTAAAGTGCAAGTTGATCAACGCGGTGTTCAGTGGGGTGACGCGCTCAGGATCCTGGGCGTCAAGATTTGCACCGGCTTTTGCCAGGGTGGTAATGCAGGCAGTACAGCCTTCACGGGCTGCAAAGTGCAATGCAGTCATGCCACCCTTGTTCATGATCTTCGGACGGGGTTCATCCAGGAGTGTGCGCTCCCAGTGCCTGGTCACACTGGGCTGGTTAATGTCAGCTCCCTGGTCAATCAGGTATTGGATCATCTCCGGTTGGCTCTGGGCAGCGGCCCAGAGCAGGGCAGTCTGGCCACCCCAGTGTTCTTTTGCATGGATGTCGGCGCCATGTTCAAGGAGTAATTCGGCACCTGCAAGGTTGCCAGCCCTGGCCACGTTCATCAGGGCTGTTTCGCCTTCAGGATTGGTCCAGTTGACGTTGGCACCATGGTCAAGCAGCAGTGCCAGGATATCGTTGGCACCGATGATTGATGCTTCCAGGATGGCGGCTGTGCCATAGTCGTTTTCAACATCGGGATTGGCGCCGACTTCCAGTAAGGCACCTGCCAATTCAGTATCGCCCTGGTAGGCAGCGTACATCAGTGCAGTAGTCCCATCTGGCTGCGGTGCATTGACGTCAACGCCATCACCGACTAATGACAGGGCATGATCCCGATCCCCTTCAACAATGGCATCTACCAGGGGAGTGGCATAGCCTGTCTGAAGGACAAGAAGCAGGCAACTAAATAACAGCGCTTTTATTTTCATGGTTTATCAGTGTTTGTTGTCTGGTATTGGGCGTAATAGTATTACTGGCAAAATAGCATTTTCAATACACAATCAACAGGGGTTTGCCTTTTATTCACCATGTTTAAACGACTGGTTTTGCTTATCGTATTTTTTACAGCCCCTGTATCCCAGGCCGCAGATGAAGCTGATCTTGTGCTGGGAGAGCTGGAATTTGAAACATCGGCCACCGGTGCTGCCCAGGACAAGTTCATCGCAGGGGTCAAGGCGCTGCACAGTTTCTGGTATGAGCAGGCACGTGAGTTATTCCTGGAAGCCCAGGCGCTGGATCCTACGTTTGGCATGGCCTACTGGGGTGAGGCCATGTCTTTCGATAATGCACTGGGTACGGTATTTGATGGCGACTACGAAAGTCGCGGTGAAGCTGCCATGGCTAAAATGCTGGCCCGCGATCAGGCTGGTATTTTGCGCTGGAATGCAAAAGAGCGCCTCTGGTTTGAAGCCGTGCAGCAGCGCTTTGCACCGGGAATGGAACTGACTGAAAGGCGGCGCACTTACGGGCGAGCCATGGAGGGTCTGCGTGAGCGCTTTCCCGACGATGATGAAGTCCAGGTATTTGCTTCCCTTGCGGTAATGAGCTTCCCTGGATTTGATCGTGACCAGGCCTCACATGTGGTGCTGGCTGCGGCACCACTGGAAGAAATTTACGAACGTAATCCTGATCATCCCGGCGTACTGCACTACCTTATTCATGTATACGACACACCGACTTTTGCCGAGCTGGCTATGAGACAGGCACGGCGCTACGGCAAAGTGGCTTCCTCGGCACCCCATGCCATACACATGCCCAGCCATATCTACAAGCACCTGGGGATGTGGGAGGAGATGCTGCTGGCCAATATCACGTCCTGGCTGGTGTCCGTGGACTGGCAAAAGGAAACCGGCAGGCCTATCCATATGAGGGACTTTCATACACTGTCCTGGTTACTGGACACCTACCTGCTCACCGATGATGCTGAAAGTGCCGCCCAGTTAATGCGCGACCTGGCTGAAATGGAAAGTGAGATCGCTGACAATAATGAAGATCCGGGACATTTTCCGGAAACAGCGGTACGGCTTCGGCAAACTTATATGGGCAGCACGGGATTGTCATTGCCCTGATAATAAGTATTGGCTGCAGCCTGGCGTGCTCTCACTAGGCATAAAAAATTACCTGTGATACCTTTTCAGACAAGGATAAAGCCTTGAGGGGGGTCGGATTCAATCCGGTAAATACAATGAAAGCAATATTCTCCATCCTGTTGTCAGCTCTGACTTCCCTGATTGCCCTGGCAGTGAATGCACAGGTCACCGGCATCCCGGCCAGTGACACTCTTGGTGCAGAAGATCTCTACGGTAATCCCAGCTTCATTGGCGGTGTTTCAAACGGAGGCGGCACGGCGCACGGCGTCTGGTGACCCACTTCTGTGGCCTTGGACAAGGCCAATAACCGTTTATTCATAGGTCATCCCGGCGATGGCCGATATGATATTTACAATATTGGTGAGGATGGCCTGCCAGTTGAGCGCCATGCTGTTGCCAGTGTTGGTGCTGAGCTCAGCGGCAAAGGCTTCAATACACCCCCCGTTAATGCGACAGATATCAGTGCCACGTTTGCAGGCGATGTAGACGAGGTTAACCAGCGCCTGTTTGTCATGGAACGGGGTTGGACCGGAGGCCCGGGTGGGCGAATCATGGTGTTTGATATCAGCCCCGAATACCTGGACTCTCTTGAACCCGGTGAGATTCCCGTGGCAATCGCTGTTATCGGCCAGCCGGATTTCAATACAAGGGATTTTGCAGCAGGGCCAGCCGGAATAGGCGGGGCAGGAGAGCCGGTAGTGGACGATGAGAGGCAGCTGCTTTTCTTTGCTGACTCCATGAATAACCGTGTGCTTGTCTACAATATTTCACCGGATAATCTGGAAACCGGCATGGAAGCCATGGCCGTCATTGGTCAGCCCGATTTCAACTCAAGGCAACCTCAGTCTGGAGCAGAAGGGCTTCAGGGGCCTGGTGATCTGGCCTATGACCCGGAAAAACAGATTCTGTTTGTCAGTGATGCCAAAAAGCGTGTCATGGTGTTTGATGTCAGTGCGCAAGCCCTGGATACCAACCAGCACAAGACAGCCTTTGCTGTCATTGGGCAGACCGACTACGACAGTAATGCGCCGCGCACCAGTATGCGTAAGTTCAGTGGTGGCGGACCGATAGACCTGGATTACCGCAACAACCGGTTGTTTTCTGCGACCTTCACTGAAAACCGTGTGCTCGTCTTTGATGTGGCGCCTGAAAACCTGAACGGACCTTCAAATCCTGATGCGATTGCCGTCCTCGGACAGCCCAGCTATGAAGAAACAGACCCGGCAATTACCCAGACCCGTCTGACCATGACGCGGATTACCGTGGACAGTGAACGGCAGATTGCCTATGTACCTGATGGTTATCCCGCCGGTAACAACATCAATATCTTTGATATCCATCCGGATCGAATGCAGGAATTTTTAACACCAAAAATAGACCAGCTTGGTCATATTAATCCGGAAGGTGAAACGGATTTTCTGGCGCGTGCGGCCCATGACGTTGAAAGTGGCAAGTTCTGGACCCAGGGCAGGGATGTCACCATAGATACCGTGGATCACCGGTTATTCCTGAATGATTTTTACGGCCACCGCGTACTGGTTTACAAGCTGGATCGCATGAATCGCCTGCTGGATCGTGAAGCCAGCTGGGTAATCGGGCAGGAGGATATTGAATCCCAGGTCTTGCTGCCTGGCCGAAGTGCTTCATACCTGAAACTGCCCATGGCAGTTGAATATGACACCTCTTACAAGCGCCTCTTTGTTGCCGATACCTGGAACAACCGTGTGCTGGCTTTTGACATGACACCAGGCCAGGTGGAAAGCGGCATGGCAGCGACCCATGTGCTTGGCCAGGAAGATTTTGAATCCTATGAAGTGGCAACGGCCGCTGATCGCATCAGTTTTGGCACCCGCAATGGCAGGGGAATCGGTCCCTCTGGCGGACGTCCAGCTGCTATGGCGCTGGACAAGAGAAACCAGCGCCTGTTCGTGGCGGATGGAGAAAACAACCGCGTGCTTGTTTTTGATATGCATCCGAACCGGATACGCAGTGGCGCTGATGCCATTGGTGTACTTGGGCAGACAGACTTTATTTCCAATGAGGCAGGACTGAGTGCATCCAAATTTTCGTTGCCTGGCGACATGGTGATGGATGAGAGAAATCAACGTTTGTTTGTTGAGCTGCCTTTCCAGGATCGCATTCTTGTTTTTGATGTGGCACCTGGCACGTTTGAAAATGGAATGGATGCTTCCTATGTGATCGGGCAACCTGATTTCACATCAAATACCCCGGGATTGTCCCGCTCAGGGATTCGTCAGCCTGACGGCATTTCATTTGATCCTGTGAATAATCATCTGTATGTCACAGACAAATACAACAACCGTATCCTGACCTTTGATGTCAGTCCTGACGTGATGACCAATATGCCAGAGGCCATTGGCGTAATAGGGGAAGACAATTTTGAAACAACTTCTGTCGGACCAGGCGTTTTTCGTGATCAGCATGATGTGCTGTTTGATCCGCGGGGAAATTTCTTTGATCCCGTAGGCAGACGCCTGTTCCAGAGCGAAGGGACAAACGGCCGACTGACTGTCTTCACATTGCCCAGGGAACAGTACGAGCTTGATTTGCCGGCACGTGCACGATTGCGTTATGCCTCAACCGATGCCTATAAATTAACCGGTGGTGAACCTTTAACTGAAGGTTACGCTGTGAGTACTACGCCGCAAGCCGCAGCACTGGCCATGTATAACACGCACTACATTACACGGGAATACAGCCAGGAAGGGACTCGCCGACAAAGCAGGGAACTGGAATCGGCTGCCATGCTATCGGCCACCAATGCGGTGGAGTCGGCCACATACTATGTCGAAGCCAGCGATGATTTTGATGTCATGTTTACCTTTGTAAATGACAATTTTGTGCCGGCTTCTATCACATTCGCCTTGTTGACCCCTGAAGGTGAGACCGCAAGTGCCAGCCGCACAATACTGTCAACAAACCAGTTGTCGTTGAAAGTATCCGAATTATTCAGCATGGCTGATATCCAGGGTACGCTGCAGATCACCAGCAGCCAGCCGGTTTATATGCAGGGTCTTTTCGAAGTGGATGATGGCCAGGGTCAGACAATAATGGCGCCTGTTCCAGGTTTACAGGGTGAGATTGCGGTCACTGCTCTCATGCAGGAGCGGCGACTCTTGCCTGCCATTGTGACGGGCGCCGGCAGTTATGCCAGGATCATTCTGCTCAATACGAGTGAAGAGGTGGCAACCGGTACCCTTGAGATTACTGACCAGGAAGTTGTTCCCTATAACATGGCCCCGGGCCAGTCATTTGTATACAACATTCCCCCCGATGCCAGGCCGTTGCTGGAAGGCAGGGTGATCGCCAGGGCTGACACCGGCGTTGTTCCTGAAACCTTTGCCCTGGTTGCTCACCTTAACCGCGACGGTTCCATGAGCAGTCTGCATACGGTCACGTCCCGCCAGGAAGGAAAATTATTCTGGGCGCCTATTGATACATTCCCGGACGTTCTGCATAACGGGGATATTGATGCCACGCTTCATGTAATGAATGATCTGGATTTGCCCGCCACTATTTATCTGGAATGGTTTGATATTGACGGCAATTCTGTTGATACCTTTGAGCGCACGATTGTGCGTGGTGACCATGCCAGTCTGGATCTTGAAGAAATATTTGGCCAGAGCCCCTTGCGTGGCACATTACGATTATTTTCTGATACGGGTGTCAGCGCCACATTGCTGGAAAGCACCCGCACTGTGCTGGGTGAGATGGTGGTCATGGATGTGCCGCTTCAGGCAACGCCAACAGAAAGTGCATCCCGGTTTGTCTTCCCGCTTTTCCGAAACGGCGAGGGTTATGCAACAGAGATGCTGACTATCAACACTGACCGTGCTGATTACGATGGTGGTCTGCGCATCCTCAACGCTGACGGCGAAGCGACGCAAACAATCCTGAGATAAATAAAATTGAATAATATTGGGGTCAGATCAACTTAAAAAAGTCTGCTACTCTGACCCCATTATTTATCTTGCCTCGTAGGTATCGAAATAGGCCGGCGGCAAACCGCCATCCTGGGTAATCAGTCTTTCCGTGATATACCAGGTGCCGTTAATCTTCCTGAATTTCGTATCTTCCCGACCCTGTTCTATCAGGCGCGGTGCCAGGTACACCGAATCATTCATGGTTTCTGTATAGATCATGTGGGCGGTTGCTGTATCACCTGTCACGATAATGCGCGGGTTGGTCATCATCACATGCACCTTGCCGGGCACATTTTCTTCCGGTGAGATTTCAGCGTAGTTGTCATAAAGCCCCTGGATTTCTTCCTTTCCGTTGTAGACCAGGCCGTTGATATCCAGCACGGCATCATCGGTATACATGGCGGTCCAGTCATGGCCTTCATCCACTTCAAAGCCATAGTAATAGGCAAGCAGCATGTCCTCGATCTGGATTCTGTCCAGCAGGGTTTCCTGGGTAGTGATTGGCACCTGCGCGGCTGCCGGGAGTACGAAACAGGCTGCCAGCAACAGGCTGATGAATAAGTCAGAACATTTTTTCATGGTTTTCCCCTCATGATTCACTGAGCTAAAGCAGCACAAGGTCAGGCATTTCGGCCTTTTTTGCAAGTGGCAAGGTGTGCTGGCATTTGCAAACACCACTATGTGCTTCCTATACTGGCTCCCCCCTGAGCATTCGGGAAAGGTAATGAACAAGCGCGCGATTACAGATTCAAAAGACCTTGTCAGGCAACTGCCTGCTGTTGACGTGGTATTGCAACAGGCTAGTAACCTGGTAGATACCTATGGTCATGATTTTGTGACGCAAAAGACCCGGGAAGTGCTCGATGTTTTTCGTCATAAAATCCTGAAAGGGGAGATGGAAAATCCCGACGCTGACAGTCTTGAAAAGGAAGTTATCCAGGCATTGAAAACTTCCATCGCTGACGCAGAGACGACTTCCCTTGTTGCTGTTTTCAATCTCACCGGAACGGTGCTGCATACCAACCTTGGACGCGCGATCCTGCCGGAGTCTGCCATCGACGCAGTGGCCGCAGTTTCACGGCTGCCTGTAAATCTTGAATTTGATCTAGACACTGGCAAACGTGGTGAACGTGATACCCATGTTGAATCGCTGCTGTGTGAATTAACCGGTGCTGAAGCCGCGACTGTAGTGAATAACAATGCCGCGGCTGTTCTTCTTTTACTAAATACCCTGGCACAGGGAAAGGAAGTTCCTGTCTCCAGGGGTGAACTGGTGGAGATCGGTGGATCATTTCGAATTCCGGAAGTCATGGAGCGTTCGGGTTGCACATTGGTTGAAGTGGGCGCCACAAATCGCACGCATCTGAAGGATTACAAAAAGGCGATCAATGACAACACGGCCCTGTTGATGAAAGTCCATGCCAGCAATTACCGTATTGAAGGATTTACTGCGGAAGTCACCGAAAGGGAACTTGCTCAACTGGCGCAGGAAATGAATATCCCATTTGTCATGGATATGGGTAGTGGTTGCCTGATCAATCTAGAAGATTATGGTTTGCCTGGTGAGCCAACCGCGGCCCAGATGATTTCGCTTGGCGCCGATCTCGTCACTTTCAGTGGGGACAAACTATTGGGTGGTCCCCAGTGCGGCATCATTGCCGGCCGTCGAGATCTTGTCGAACAGGTTCGAAGCAATCCCCTCAAACGCGCGCTGCGGCTGGACAAGATGACACTGGCTGCACTGGCAGAGGTGTTAAAGCTTTACCGCAATCCTGAGGCGCTTGTACAAACGCTGCCCACAATGCGGCTCTTTACCAGGCCACTGGAAGCAATAGAAAAGACTGCCCAGAAAGTGGCAAAGGCTTTGACCAAACGCCTGGATGAAACTTTCGCTGTTGAAACATGTGAGGGTCAAAGTCAGATCGGCAGCGGCGCCATGCCGGTAGAAGGTATTCCTACGGTCACTGTTGTCATCAACGGACCACCGCAGAATGATGCCGCCTTGCGTCAACTGGCTGAATCACTCAGGCAATTACCACGCCCTGTGATTGGCAGGATAAACAACGGCCAGTTCATTCTGGATATGCGTTGTCTGGAAAGCGCTTCACAGGAAAAGGAATTCATAGCACAGCTTGATCTGCTCGGCGGATAGCCCCGGTGATCATTGCCACAGCCGGCCATGTGGACCATGGCAAAACCTCACTTGTAAAACATCTTACCGGTACTGACACCGACCGCCTTGCAGAGGAAAAGCGCAGGGGATTATCCATAGACCTGGGCTTTGCCTACTATCAACCCGATCCCGGGGAAGAAAGAGTGCTTGGGTTTATTGATGTGCCCGGACACCAGCGTTTTATCAATACCATGATTTCAGGCGTCTCCGGGATTGACCTGGGCATGCTGGTTATAGCTGCTGACGACAGTGTCATGCCACAGACGCGCGAGCATCTTGAAATCATGCGGTTGTTAGGCCTGCAGGATTTCATCCTGGTGATAACCAAGATTGACCGGGTCGATCCGGAACTGGTGGAGATGGTCAGTGCTGAAGCTCAGGAACTC
>Ga0181558_10001118_pt1 | contig 25624 bp, 21 predicted proteins | sample 011ome_22_FD_133754 | JGI IMG/M metagenome (GOLD analysis project Ga0181558, IMG submission 133754) | Coastal salt marsh microbial communities from the Groves Creek Marsh, Skidaway Island, Georgia - 011507BT metaG (megahit assembly) | ecosystem: Environmental > Aquatic > Marine > Intertidal...
TCGAGCACGGTGCCATAGCCGAGGATCGCCGGATCCTGCGCGCGCAGTTGCGCCTCGGGGGAGAGCAGGAAATCGGCCACGACCATCGCGCCGGCAGGGGCATTGGCGTTGTAGGGGATGGCGACGAAAGAGGCGTTGCCGATGGTGCCCTTGTCGAGGACCGAGGTTCGGACCGTCTCGGGCAGAAGGCCGTTGGCGATGGCGGCGGTGGCCTCGCCGGGGCTGAAGGAAATCGCGAGGTCGATCTCGTTGTCGTAGATCAGCTGAAGCTGCGCCGGTCCGGTCGCCGGATAGGCCCGGCCCGAGCGCCAGAGATGCGGCGTCAGCGCATCGAGATAGACCCAGAGCGAGGCGGTCACGGCCTCATAGGCGGCATCGCTTTCCGGCGCGGCGGAGAGGGCGGCAGGATCGTCGGTCAGATCGACGAGCATCTGCTTGAGGAAGGTCGTGCCGAGGAAATCGGGCGGCTGGGGATAGGTGAAGCGGCCCGGATGCGCGGCGGCCCAGTCGAGGATCTCAGCAGCCGACCTCGGTGCATCGGGCAGATCGGCAGTCTCGCGCATGAAAACCACCTGCGCCATCGCCCAGGGGCTTTCATAGCCCTCGGTCGGCACGGTGAAATCGGTGGTGAGGGTCTTGCCCTCACCATCGACAAAGGCCCAGTTCGGAAGGCTTTCGGCGAAGGGACCGAAGAGCAGCCCCTCGGACTTCATCGCCGCGAAATTAGCGCCGTTGATCCAGATGAGGTCGATCGCGCCGCCCTCGTCGATGCCCGCGGCCCGCTCCGCTAGCACGCGGCTCACGGCGTCAGCGGTATCACTCAGCTTCACATGGACGAGCGAAACGCCATAGTCAGCCTCGACACGATCCCCAACCCAGCCGATGAAGGCGTTGGTGGCCTCCGAGCCGCCCCAGGCATTCCAATATACGGTCTGCCCTCGAGCCTCGGACAGAACCGATGGCCAATCGACGGGATTGGCAGCAAGAGAAGCCTGAGGTGCAGCCAAAGCCGCCGCCAGTGTATATGCGAGACGCATATCAGTCCTTTCCGAAGATCTTTCGCGCACCAAGCACTCGCATCAGCGCCGTGAGAAAACACAACGAGCCAAATAGCCATGCAAAAACTTGGAAATTTGTTGGCCAAAGGCAAATTAGAACAAAAAACAAAATGGTTTCTGTGCCCTCCAAAATCCCATCGGAGAAGTAGAGGGACTTTTTGCCATGAACTTCGGTCTTCAATTTGTGGCGCTCGGCCAGAACCGAAAACCCGAGGAAGGTCGCGCCATTGACGTAGAAAGACGCAAGGAGAAATCCACCCGCCGCACCGTTGGTTGCCGGATCGGCAAATATGAAGGCCAGCGGCACAGATCCGTAAAAAAGAAAATCGGCCGTTATGTCGAGATAGCCGCCGAAGTCGGTCGATCGGCCAGCGCGGGCGATGGCGCCATCGAGGCCGTCGGCCAGCCGCGAGGCGAAGAGAAACACTAGCGCCAACGAATAGAGTCCCGCCACAATAAACGCCGCTGACAACAGCCCCATTAGGAGGCCAATCAGGGTCACTGCGTCTGCCCCGACGCCATGCGTCGCCAGGCGACGTCCCAGCGCCTCGAGGGGCGGATCTATCAATCTGCGGGCAGCGGCATCGAGCATGAGGATTCCCTAAAATCTTGCCTCTTTTGCGCGACCTTGGCTCTATCTGCATTCCGGGCCAGCGCGATAGTGACAATGACGCATGGCCCAGGCTCTGTCCAGTTTCTCGCCGACCGGCCTTGAAGGAACTACGACAGCTTTAAGTTTTTTATCCAACCGGGTACATGCTCTCATCACGAGACAAGAATGTTAAAGAATCTGGTACAAACCTTCTCTCTCAGCGGCTCGGGGCTTCAACATAAGCGGCATTTCTTGTGATCTTGCATAGCGACAACCATCCTATGCTTAAAGTTGTTTCAACAGGGGTCTTTTGCAACCTTTTGTTGATATTCAGTCAGACTATGTGAAGTGGACTGCCAATGACATTCCTCATAGGCTCGCGTCAAAACAGGGGAGAGTCCGATGAACTGGGAAGACTATCTGAGCGCCAATCAGAACAGGTTTGTTGAAGAGCTGCGGGATCTTGTGCGGATCCCTTCAGTCTCGGCCAAGCCCGAGCATATGCCGGATGTTGAAGCCGCGGGTGAGTGGGTTGTCACCCGTCTCAAGGCGGCGGGGGCCGAGAACGTCGCCATGTATCCGACAGCCGGGCATCCGGTAGTTTATGGTGACTGGCTTCATGCCGGAGCCGACAAGCCGACCGTGCTTCTCTACGGCCATTTCGACGTACAGCCCGCCGAGCCCTTCGATCTGTGGGACACGCCGCCGTTTGAGGCGGCCCTGCGCGACGACCGGATCTATGGCCGCGGTGCATCCGACGACAAAGGCGGGATGATGACCCCGATCATCGCCGCCGAGGCGCTGCTCAAGACAACCGGAAAGCTGCCGGTCAATGTGAAGTTCTTCTTTGAAGGGCAGGAAGAGATTGGCTCACCCACCCTCGCTCCCTTTATCAACGCCAATAGCAAGATGCTGAAGGCCGACATGATCATCTCGGCCGACGGCGGCCAGTGGAGCGAGACCGAGCCCAACCTCCTTCTGGGCCTCAAGGGCCTCGTCGGTTGCGAGGTAACAGTCACCGGTGCGAGATCCGACCTTCACTCGGGGATGCACGGCGGGGGCGTGGCCAATGCACTGCACGGGCTGTCGCAGATCATCGCCGAGCTGAAGGGTCGCGACGGGCGGATCAATGTGCCGGGCTTCTATGACGATGTGATCGACCTCACGGTAGAGGACCGCGAGGCGATCGCCCGCGCGCCCTTTGACGAGGCCGAGTATATCGCCGAGCTTGGGGTGCCGGATGTGTTCGGCGAGGAGGGTTATAGCACCCGCGAGAACCTCTGGGCGCGGCCGACGCTTGAAATCAACGGGCTTTGGGGCGGTTATCAGGGCGGCGGCATCAAGACCGTGCTGCCGCGCGAGGCCAAGGCCAAGATCACCTGCCGCCTTGTCGCCAACCAGACGCCGGACAAGATCTATGCGCTTCTGAAGGCGCATATCGAGAGCCTCACGCCCAAGGGCCTGCAGGTCTCGGTCGAGCGGCTGCCGGGCAATGCCGATCCGTTCCTTGTGCCGAATGGTCACAACGCCACGGCGGCGGTGAATGAGGTCCTCAAAGAAGTTTACGGGCGCGACCCCTATCTCGTGCGCACCGGCGGCTCGATCCCGGTGATGACGCTTCTCCTCCAAGAGCTTGGCGTGCATGGCGCGGTCATGGCTTTCGGCCTTGATGACGAGAACATCCACGCCCCGAACGAGTTCTATCGCCTGTCGAGCTATCGCAAGGGCCAGATTGCCTATTGCAAGCTCTTGGAGCGGCTTGGGGCCTGATTAGGGTCTATTTTCGGGCGGAAAAGCGTTCGATCGCGATGCCGCCCGCGATGAGCCTCTCGCGGATCACGTGCGCCATCTGCGCCGCGCCGGGTGTATCGCCATGCAGGCAGATCGTGTCGATGCGCGTTGGGATATGTTTGCCGCTTTCGGTGATGATCGCATCGGCGGCCAGCATCTTGAGCATCCGTTCGGCCGCCACCTCGCCATCATGGATCACTGCGCCGGGCCTGCGCCGGTCAACAAGGGTCGCGTCGTCGTTATAGGCGCGGTCGGCAAAGATCTCGCCGGCCCAGTTGCAGCCCAGATCGCGCACCACGCGCTCCATCTCGGTTGCCGCGAGGACGACGAGGATGATCTCAGGATCCACCTTGAGCGCCGCGCGATAGCAGGCCTCAGCCATGGCGGCATCTTCAGAGGCCATATTGGCCAGCGCCCCGTGCAGCTTCAGGTGGCGCACTTCGGCCCCCACAAGCCGCGCCATCGCCTGTGCTGCGCCCAGTTGGTAGGCGACGAGGTTGGCAAGCTCGTCATGCGAAAGGTCGATCCGGCGGCGGCCGAAGCCTTGGGTATCGGCAAAGCCCGGATGCGCGCCGATGCCGACACCGCGTTCCGAAGCGATCTTCATCGTGCGGGCCATCACATCCGCATCACCTGCGTGAAAGCCGCAGGCGATATTGGCCGAGGTGACTACATCGAGAAGCGCGGCATCATCGCCCATCTTCCAAGGGCCATAGCCCTCGCCCATGTCGGAGTTTAGATCCACCCGTGTGACCATCCTAGTATTCCTCTTCGTCACGCCCCGAGACTACGCCGCCGATGAGCTGATACCCAAGCAAATCCGAAATCTCGCTTGGATCGCGAACCAATGGCGCGACGCGGCTTTTCGCCTCGGCGATCATTTGCGCGGGCGAGCGATAGAGGCGATCGGCCTCCTCAACGCTGATCAATGTGAACCGGACCCGTCCGCCAAGGGATAACTGGGCAATGCGGGAGAGATCGGCTCCGATGACTGTTCCGATGCGGGGATAGCCGCCCATCGTCTGACATTCGGAAAGAAGGACATGGGGCACGCCATCGCCTGTCATCTGGACGTCACCGACGGCGATGAAATCGGAAGCCAAGCCTGCCGCTTCGCCTGCCTGAAATGGTGCACCCCCGTGGTCGAGCCTCACGCCCTGCCGGTTTGAAGCGGCGCCGCGGGCAAACTCCGACGCCAGAAAACGCGCAAGCTCGGCCTTCTCGAAAAGCCCGGTTTGCGGGCCAGGCATCATCCGAACAGCGCCACCCGAGAAGCGGGGTTCGGGGGTAATTCGAACCGTTGGAGCGTTTGGCGTGGGGTCCGGCCCCAAGATCAAGCCATCACCCGCGGCAAGGATCTGGCCGATATTTCCAACAAGGTGCGTCGAGCGGCTTCCTAGAACCGGCTCGGTGGCAATGCCGCCCGCTGTCGCTAGGTAGCCATAGACCCCCGAAAGCGCCCCGCCGATCGAAAGCCTCTGCCCCGGCAAAATGAGGTGGGTCTGGTTCCAGCCAATCTCTTTGGCATCGACCTTGGCGCGCATCGGTGCGCCGGTGAGGGCGATTCGGGTCGGCAATGTGACAGCAAATTCGCCCCCCATGCCCGCCATTTCGATGGCCGCCGGGAAATAAGTTAAGTTCAAGAGCGCCGCCGCTTCTGCAAGGGCCGTGCGATCGGCCGCGCCACCCGTGGCAAGTCCTTGCGCGGTCAGGGCTGGGCGGCCCAGATCCTGAACCGTCATCTGCGGACCGGCGCGGAGAATTTGCAGAGTGGGGGTCATCGCGTTTTTTCCAGCCGTGCTCCACCCAGACCCTCGGTTCTTTCAGGGGCGAGCGCTGCGAGGTCCATTTGAGAAACATGCTCGATTCGAATCGCATCGCCAACCTCGAGGCGGAACGGGGTCGAGCTATGGGGCCAAAACGGACGAAAGCCGGTTTGGCCGATCTGGCGCCAGCCTGTCGTGCTGTCGTTGCAGAAGAGCACGAGCTGGCGCACAGCGACCACAAGTGCTCCGGCCGGAACTTTGGGCGTCAGTTGCGACAGGCGCGGCAGGTTCCAGTTGTCTGGGAGTAGGCCGATATATGGCTGACCGGGGGCAAAGCCGATGGCAAGGACGAGCAGATCAGCCTCGACCATTTGCCGGACTGCGGCCTCTTGGGTCAGGCCGGCAAGCGCCGCAGCTTCTGCGAGTTGGGGGCCTGCGTCTGCGCCGAAAGCAACGGGCAGATGCCAGCGGCGGGTGGGCGCCGGAAGGTCGGCATCAGGGCCCAATTCAGCCAAGGCCCTTTGGGCAATCATCTCGATCCGGGCGCGAGGTGTTGCCCCCGGATCAAACCGGAGAAGCACAGAGGCCAGTGATGGTGCGACCTCAGTGATTTCGGAATGCTGTTGGCCGGCAATGACCGCCCGAAACCTTTGCGCCGCCGAAAGAGCGGATAGGTCCGGCTTGCGGGCAAAGCGCACGAGGACGCAATCCTGCCCGAGTGGCAGGATCTCGTGAGCGGGCGTCTGTGCCTTGGGGCCGGTCATCCGTAGGCGCCTTTGTTGATCCGCTTCTCATAGAGCGCGGGGATCGAGGTAGGGTCAACTCCGAGCTGTCCAGAGCCTCATCGTTCGACGCATGAAACAGATTGCCGCAAGGGTGGCCTCTGCAATATGTCTAGGGATATGTCTATAAAGTCGCCATTATGTCTGCGTTTGCTTCGCGAGGGTCTGGAAATTGCCGCAACATACCACCTATCGCGACATCAAGGCCGACATTCTTCGCAAGATAACCAAGGGGGATTGGCGGCCGGGCGCTTCGATTCCCAATGAGATCGAGCTTGCCGCGAGCTATGGGGTCGCCCGGGCAACGGTGAACCGGGCGATGCGTGAGCTGGCGGAGGAAGGCATTATCGAGCGCAAACGCAAGGCGGGATCGAAGGTTCGGATGTCGCCCCTGCGGCGGGCCAGGTTCGATATTCCGCTCGTGCGGCGCGAGATTGAAGATCTGGGGCAAGCCTATCGCTATGCCTTGATTTCGTCAGCGGTCGAAGTTGCGCCCGATTGGCTGCGGGCTCGGCTCAACCTCGATGCAACGACCGAGGTATTGCACCTTGTCTGTATGCATTTCGCAGACGGAAGCCCCTATCAGTTCGAGGATCGCTGGATCAATCTTGCGCTTTTGCCTGAGGCGCGAGAGGCAGATTTCTCTGTGCTGGGGCCGAACGAATGGCTTGTGGCGGCGGTTCCTTTTTCGGATGCTGAGATCAGCTTTTCTGCGGCTACAGCTGATCAGGCACTTGCCAATAACCTGAGCTGTTCACCGGGGGATCCGCTGTTCCAGCTTGAACGCTCGACATGGTGGCAGGATCAGGCGGTGACCTATGTCCGGCTTGTTTATTGCCCCGGCCATCGGATGACGACGCGCTATTAGAGCCCGTCGCGCAACGCCGACACGGCTTTGCGATAGGCTGAGGTGATGGCAGCGCGGTTGATGTGTTCGCCGCCACGCACCAGATGCCGCCCAGCGGACCAGACTTCGCCAATCATCCCCGTGCCGCCGGCAAAGGCGAAGATGTCGATCACCGTGTCGCCGTGCAGGCCGGATAGATCGGGGTGGCCCATGTCAAACGCCAACAGGTCGGCCCAGTTGCCCTCGGCAATGACGCCAGCGCCGCGTCCGGCCGCTTGGGCGCCGCCCTTGGCGGATGCCTCGAAAATACGGCGGCCGGTTGATAGCTCGGGCGTTGCAAGCGCCGCGCGGGTATGGTCGCGCAAGCGCTGGGTGGTATCGAGCTGGCGGATCTCCTCGGCAAGCGAGATGCGGATGTTGCTGTCGGACCCAAGCGAGATCGCGCCGCCGGAATTGAGCCAGCGCACACCGTCAAATATCCCGTCGCCAAGGCTTGCTTCGGTGAGCGGGCAAAGGCCAGCGACAGCTCCAGTACGGGCAAGGCTTTCTGTCTCGTGGGGCTGCATCTGGGTGCAGTGGATTAGACACCAATTAGGCCCAAGATCGATATTTCCGAGCGCCCATTCGACCGGTCGCGCTCCGCGAAAAGACAAGACTTCATCCATTTCGGCGATCTGTTCGGCGAGGTGCATATGCACGGGGCCGCTGCCCGCGAGGGCGGCGGTTTGAGCGAGGTGTTCAGGCGCGACCGCTCGAAGCGAATGGGGGGCGACGCCTAGAACGGCGTCCGAAGGCAAGCCGCCCAGCGCAGCACCGGCGGCCTCGTGAAGGCGAGCGAAGCGCTCGGGATCGTTGCCAAAACGCCGCTGGCCCGGTCCGAGGGCGCGCTTGTCGCAGCCGCCGTATTGGTAGTGCACCGGAAGGAGCGTTAGGCCGATGCCGCTTTGGCTGGCGGCGGCGGCGATCCGCTCCGACATTTCGGCGATATTGTCATAGGGCTGGCCGTCGGGCTGATGGTGCAGGTAGTGGAACTCGACATTCGCCCCATAGCCCGCCTCGAGCATCTCCATCTGCACGAAAGCGGCAATGGCTTCGACCTGATCGGGGGTGATCTGGTCGAGGAAGCGATACATGAGCGTGCGCCATGTCCAGAAGCTGTCGGAAGCATTCTGACCGCGCCGCTCGGTCAGGCCCGCCATCGCCCGCTGGAAGGCGTGGGAGTGGGAATTTGCGGGGGCAGGAACAAGGCAATCGACCGTCTGACCCTGCGCCGAGCTATCGGGGACGACCGAAGCAATGCGCCCGTCCGCCCCGATTTCAATGGCCACATCCTTGGCCCAACCGTTTGCCAGAAGAGCTTGCCGTGCCCAGAGTTTCGTCATCTCAGCCAACCTTGACAGATATTATGTATGGACATAATACAGTATTGTTCACGCCAAACAAGAGGCGACTCCCGTGCTGCTCACCAACGCCACCCTTGCGACCCTGACCGGGCCGGAACGCTATGGCCTCATCGAGAATGGGGCCGTTGCCATTGAGGGCGAGCGGATCGTCTGGGTTGGCAAGGCCGACGCGATTCCTGCGGACCACAAGGCTCAGGAGGCGCGCGATCTCGAGGGGCGTCTGGTGACGCCCGCCCTGATCGACTGTCATACCCACATCGTCTTTGGCGGCCACCGCGCCCGCGAATTCGAGATGCGGCTCGAGGGCGCGAGCTATGAGGCCATCGCCCGCGCCGGTGGCGGGATCGTCTCGACCGTTGGCGCGACCCGCGCCGCCAGCGAAGCCACCCTCCTCGCAAGCGCCCTGAAGCGGGCCGATGCCCTGATCGCCGAGGGCGCGACGACCATCGAAGTGAAGTCGGGCTATGGCCTTGATCGCGAGACTGAGCTGCGGATGCTGCGTGTCGCCCGCGCCATCGGGCGCGAGCGCGAGGTGCGAATCAAAACGACCTTCCTCGGCGCCCATGCCATCCCCGCCGAATACGCGGGCCGCTCGGATGCCTATATCGACGAGGTGGTGATCCCGACCCTGCACGCGGCCCATGCCGAAGGCCTCGTCGATGCCGTCGACGGGTTCTGCGAGGGCATCGCCTTTCCGCCCGATCAGATCGCGCGGGTCTTTGATGCGGCCAAGGCGCTGGTCCTGCCGGTCAAGCTCCATGCCGAACAGCTTTCGTGGCTGGGCGGCGCGGCGCTTGCCACCCGATATGGGGCGCTGTCGGCGGATCATGTGGAATACGCCACGGCGGATGACGCCAAGGCGATGACTGCTTCGGGTACTGTCGCCGTCCTCCTCCCCGGCGCGTTTTATACGCTCCGCGAGACCCAGATGCCGCCCGTTGCCGCCTTCCGCGAGGCGGGCGTGCCGATGGCGCTGGCGACCGACTGTAACCCCGGCTCCTCGCCCGTCACCTCGCTTCTTCTGACCATGAACATGGGCTGCACCCTCTTCCGCCTGACACCCGAAGAGGCACTGCGCGGGGTGACAGCAAACGCCGCCCGTGCCCTCGGCCTTGATGATTGCGGCGTGATCGCCCCCGGCAAACGCGCCGACCTTGCGATCTGGGACGTGACCGACCCAGCCGAGCTTTCCTATCGCATCGGGTTCAACCCGATCCACGTCCGCATCTTTGGAGGCACCGAATGACCATCACTCTCACCCCCGGCGCGGCGACGCTCGATCTTCTGGAAAAGATCTGGCGCAGCGGCGCGGCTGTCCGGCTTGACGCCTCGGCCCGCCCCGGCATCGAGGCCGCGGCAGCGCTGGTTCGCTCGGCGGCCGAAAGGAAGGCGGCGGTCTATGGGGTGAACACCGGCTTCGGCAAACTCGCCAGCGTCAAGATCGCGGCGAAGGATACGGCGACGCTCCAGCGCAACCTGATCCTGTCGCACTGCTGCGGGGTGGGCAAACCGCTTGATCAGGCGACCACGCGGCTGATGATGGCTTTGAAGCTCCTTAGCCTCGGGCGCGGCGCCTCGGGTGTCACGTGGGAGACCGTCGCGCTGATCGAGGGGATGCTTGCCAAGGGCGTGACGCCGGTGATCCCCGATCAGGGCTCGGTTGGCGCATCGGGCGATCTCGCGCCGCTCGCGCATATGGCGGCGACGATGCTGGGCGCGGGTCAGGCCGTGTTCGAAGGCATCACCCTGCCCTCCGCCGACGCCCTGAAGAAAGCTGGCCTCGCGCCGATCACCCTCGGCCCGAAAGAAGGCCTCGCGCTCATCAACGGCACGCAATTCTCGACCGCTTGCGCCCTCGTCGGCCTTTTCAACGCCTGGACAAACGCCCGAGCCTGCATTGTAACCGCCGCGCTTTCGACCGACGCGATCATGGGCTCGACCGCGCCTTTGGTTGACGCCATCCACACCCTGCGCGGCCATCGCGGCCAGATCGAGGTTGCCCGCGCCCAAACGGCGCTGATGGACGGATCCGAGATCCGCGAAAGCCACCGCGAGGGCGACACCCGTGTGCAAGACCCTTATTGCATCCGCTGCCAGCCGCAGGTTTCGGGCGCGGCGATCGACCTTCTGCGCTTTGCCGGCCAGACGCTCGAAATCGAGGCCAACGCCGTGACAGACAACCCACTCGTCTTGGTCGAGGAAGGGCTGATCGTTTCGGGCGGCAATTTCCATGCCGAGCCTGTGGCCTTTGCCGCCGACCAGATCGCCCTGGCCGTGGCCGAGATCGGCGCCATCGCCCAGCGCCGCATCGCGCTCATGGTCGACCCGACTTTGTCCTTCGATCTGCCCCCGTTCCTGACCGCCGATCCGGGCCTGAATTCCGGCCTGATGATCGCCGAGGTCACGACCGCCGCGCTGATGAGCGAGAACAAGCATCTGGCCCACGCCTGCTCGATCGATTCGACGCCGACCTCGGCCAATCAGGAAGACCACGTCAGCATGGCCGCCCATGCCGCGCGGCGGCTTGAGCGGATGAACGCCAACCTCAACGTAATCCTCGGGGTCGAGGCGATGTGCGCGGCGCAAGGCGTCGAGTTCCGGGCACCGCTCAAGACCAGCCCGACGCTTCAGACCGCCCTCGCCCACATCCGCGCCGCGGTCCCGACCGTGAAGGAAGACCGCTTCCTCGCGCCGGATATTGCCGCTTCCGCCGAACTCATAGCCAGCGGTGCCTTGGTCGAGGGGCTTGCCCTGCCGGTGTTGGGCGCATGACACCGGTCGAGGTGATCCACGGCGAAGGCCCCGTTGTTCTGGGCATGCCGCATACCGGCACCTGGCTGCCTGAGGAAATCCGCGCGCGGCTCAATGCCCGTGGGCAAGAGCTTTCCGACACGGATTGGCACATAGATAGACTCTACAAAGGGCTTTTGCCGGGGGTGACCATCGTCCGCGCCACCTTCCATCGCTATGTGATCGACGCCAACCGCTCGCCGGAAGACGAGAGCCTCTATCCCGGCCAGAACACCACCGGTCTCGTGCCGACCACCGATTTTGACGGCGCAGCGATCTGGACAACAGAGCCTAACAAGGCCGAAATTGCCGAAAGGATGGCGGGGTATCATCAGCCCTACCATGCCGCTCTGCGGGCCGAACTGGAGCGGGTTCGCTCCAAGCATGGCGTGGCGATCCTCTATGATTGCCACTCGATCCGCTCGCATATCCCGTTTCTCTTCGAAGGCACCCTGCCCGATTTCAATATCGGCACGGCGGGCGGGACGACCTGCGATCCCCGCATCGAGGCGGCGACCCATCGCATTTGTCAGGCATCCGGCCGCCCGACCGTTCTGAACGGGCGCTTCAAGGGCGGCTGGACCACGCGCCATTATGGCCGGCCACAAGAGGGCATCCACGCGATCCAGATGGAGCTGGCTCAATCGACTCACCTCGCGAGCGAAGCCGCCCCCTATGCCTATGATCCCGCCCGCGCCGATGCGCTGCGGCCGATCCTTTCCGAAATCCTCCTTTCCCTGGCCGATCTGGCCCCCGACCTCAGAGGCTGACATGACCAATCCCCGCCACAATACCCGCGACATCTTTCCGCCGACCGGCACCGAGATTACCGCGAAATCCTGGCTGACCGAGGCCGCGATGCGGATGCTGATGAACAACCTGCACCCCGACGTGGCCGAGAACCCGCACGAGCTTGTCGTCTACGGCGGCATCGGCCGCGCCGCGCGGACTTGGGCGGATTTCGACAAGATCGTCGAGGCACTGAAGGGCCTTGAGGCCGACGAGACCTTGCTCGTGCAGTCGGGCAAGCCCGTCTCGGTTATCCGCACTTTCCCCGATGCCCCGCGCGTCCTGATCGCCAACTCCAACCTCGTGCCGCATTGGGCAACGTGGGAGCATTTCAACGAGCTCGATAAGAAGGGCCTGATGATGTACGGCCAGATGACCGCTGGCTCGTGGATCTATATCGGCACCCAAGGCATCGTGCAGGGCACCTACGAGACTTTTGCCGAAGCGGGCCGCCAGCACTATGGCGGCGACCTCAAGGGCAAGTGGATCCTGACCGGCGGCCTCGGCGGCATGGGCGGCGCCCAGCCTTTGGCGGCTGTCATGGCGGGCGCCTGCTGTCTTGCCGTCGAATGCGACGAGACCCGCGCCGATTTCCGCATCCGCACCCGCTATTGCGATGCCAAGACCCATTCGCTCGACGAGGCGCTCGCGCTGATCGACCAGTGGACCAAGGCGGGCGAAGCCAAGTCGGTTGCGCTTATCGGCAATGCTGCTGACGTGTTCCCCGAAGTCCTTGCCCGCGCCAAGGCGGGCGGGATGACCCCCGATATCGTGACCGACCAGACTTCGGCCCATGATCCCGTGCATGGATACCTGCCGCAGGGCTGGACCGTGGCCGAATGGCGGGCGAAGCAGGAAACCGACCCGAAGGCGGTTGAAATAGCTGCCCGCGCCTCGATGAAGGTTCAGGTCGCGGCGATGGTGGCGTTTCACGATATGGGCGTGCCGACGGTCGACTATGGCAACAACATCCGCCAGATGGCGCTGGAAGAGGGGCTTGAAAACGCCTTCGCCTTCCCCGGCTTCGTTCCGGCCTATATCCGCCCCTTGTTCTGCAAGGGCATCGGGCCGTTCCGCTGGTGCGCGCTGTCTGGCGATCCGGAGGATATCGCCAAGACCGACGCGGCGATGAAGAAGCTCTTTCCCGAGAATGCCCACCTGCACCGCTGGCTCGACATGGCCGCCGACCGCATCGCCTTTCAGGGCCTTCCGGCGCGGATCTGCTGGATCGGCCTTGGGGATCGGCACCGCGCGGGCCTGATCTTCAACGAGATGGTTGCCTCGGGCGAGTTGAAGGCGCCGATCGTCATCGGACGAGATCACCTCGATAGCGGTTCGGTCGCCTCGCCCAACCGCGAGACCGAAGCGATGCGCGATGGATCGGATGCTGTGTCGGACTGGCCACTTCTCAACGCGATGGCCAACGTCGCCTCAGGGGCGACTTGGGTGTCGCTGCACCACGGCGGCGGCGTAGGCATGGGCTTTTCCCAGCACGCGGGCGTTGTAATTGTCGCCGACGGCTCGCTCGAAGCCGCCCGTCGTCTCGAGCGCGTGCTGTGGAACGATCCAGCCTCGGGCGTCATGCGCCACGCGGACGCAGGCTATGAGACAGCAGTCGACTGCGCCCGCGGCCACGGGCTCAAGCTGCCCGGGATCCTCGGATAAGAAGTCAGCCAAACTTGTTTGCATCAGGCGCCAAGGCTAGCGACTCGATGGTTTCGTTCGTCTGAATTTTTGTGGTTTCCGATAAACAGGCCGTTGCCGTGGGTGTGATCTGCGTTCCTTAGAGGGCCAAATATCCTTAAGGACAATCAGAGACATTACTTCGTTGCGGGCGGACTTCCTGAATGATGCGGATCGGGTTGGTCGCATCGCAAAAATCGCCATAGTGCAGGCGCAGTCGTACGTTGGAATGGTGTTGATCTTCGAAGATGTGGTTGATGCGTTGCGTAGCGAACGATGAGGCACGGCGCTTAATGCCGTGCACCTCATAGCCATCTCCAGAAGAAGCTCTGCAGGTTAGGAGCCGTCTTGCCCGGTAATGCCTGTGATAACTGCGCACGTTGCCATGTTTATCCGATGCCGAGGCGGCGTTGGCCGATAGGGTGAATCAACGTTTAAATGGTAAAGGATGGATTAACCCCGACTAGTTAACCAGATCGCGCGGACGTTTTCCGGCGAAAAAGGCATCAAGATTGTCGAGCGCACGATACCCCATAGCATCGCGGGTCTTGCGGGTGGCCGAACCGATGTGCGGCAGCATCATAATCCGTTCTTCGCCTGCCAGCGCCGTGTTGCCCCCCGGTTCGACCAATAAGCAATCAAGGCCCGCAGCGGCGATTTGGCCCGACTGGATCGCGGCAAGAAGCGCCGCCTCGTCGATCAGGCCGCCTCGGGCTGTGTTCACGATCACCGCCTCTTTCGGCAGAAGCGCAAGCCGCCGCGCGTCTATCAGATTGCGGGATTCGGGCGTGATCGGGCAATGCAGAGACAGGAAATCGACCTGACCCAGCATCTCGTCAAGATCGGCATGATAGATCGCACCCTTGGCCTGATCGGGCGCAAGCTCAGCGCGGTTGTGGTAATGGATTTCCATGCCAAAGCCGCGGGCTTTTTGGGCCATCGAGCGGCCTACTCGGCCCATTCCGACGATACCCAGCCGCGAACCGCTGACCTGTTTGCCGACCATGAAGGCGGGCGACCAGCTGTCCCAAGCGCCCGAGCGCACGATCCGGTCGCCTTCAGTAGCGCGGCGGGCGGCGCCCAGCATCAGGAGCATAGCGATTTCGGCCGTCGCGTCGGAGAGGACATCTGGCGTGTTAGTCACGTCGATCCCACGCGCTCGAAGCGCCGGCAGGTCGCAGTGATCGAGACCAACGCTATGGTTGGCGACGATCTTGAGGCGCGGATCGAGGGCAGCAGCCACCTCAGCGGTGAAGCGCTCTGAATGGCAAGGGATCATCGCGTCGACCAGCGCGCTCATCTCGATGATGCGAGCGGGCGGGGCCGGCTCGTCTATCGGCTCTTCAACCAAGTCATAGTGCGCGCGGGCGCGTTCGAGCGTGGCCTCCGATAGTCGGCGCGGGATCCAAACCTTCGGCCGCGACATCGCTAGTCTTTTTTGGTCCATGCCGAAGTGAAACTGTCATAGGACGCAAGTGAGGCAACAATAACGATAACTATGACTAGGTCCAGGCTTGGAGCATGTAATGCTAGAATTAAAAGGAAGCCATTTAATGTTGCGAGGGCTGCGAGTGATATTATTTTGTCCATGAAACTTTCCATTTATTGAGATTGTTCATCGATCCAGTTCCATAGCCAGCGGGCAGAGCGCAGGAGCCTCCCGTCATAGCCACGCGGGCCAACAAGCTGAATCCCCATGGGCATCCCACCCTGAGAGGTGAGAACCGGAATAGTGATCGCCGGCATGCCCATCATAGTCCAAAGGCCGTTGAAGATGGCGCTTCCGGTTGTGGTGAGATCTTCAGGGGCAGGGCCCGGCGCAGCGGGCGTGAGGATCACATCGGCATGGCCGAAGATCTCTTTGAGACCGGCGTAATAGACCTCGGGCCAATCGAGCGCGGCGAGATAATCTTTCGCGAGCGTGGCCGAGCCCTCCTGCAGCGCTGACTGTATCTCGGGCGAGAGCTTATCGGCGCCGGCGCGGGCGTAAGTATAGTAGTTCCGGGCCATCTCGGCGAAGTTGATCCGCTGGCGTAGCTCCGCAGCGTGCTCGAAATGCTTGGGCAGCGGAACGTCGAAGCACTGGTCATCGCCCAGCGCAGCGGCAAGTTCGGCGATCGCTTCTTTCATTTCTGGGTCGGCATCATCCCAGCCCGGCGGGGAGACAAGAGCAAACACCGGCTTAACCGGCGCCTCTTCAGACGCGACCTTAAGTAGCTGGGGATGCGGGGTGGGGCTTGTCGCCAGGTCGGCGGGATCATACCCGAAGAGCACCTCGGCGATCAACGCCACGTCGAGCGGGCCACGACCAAAGACGCCGACAGTGTCCAGGGTTTGGGATTGCTTGAGAATTCCGCTGCGCGGGATGGCGCCGAAGGTCGGCTTGAAACCTGTGACGCCGCAGAAAGCGGCGGGGCGGATCACCGAGCCACCCGTTTGCGTGCCTAAGGCGAGCGGGACCATCCCGGAAGCTACAGCTGCCGCAGAGCCGGAGGACGAGCCACCGGGTGTGTGATAGACGCTGTTTGGGTTTTTGGTCTTGGGCGGGTGAATATAGGCAAGCTCGGTTGTGACCGTCTTGCCCATAATAATTGCACCCTCAGCCTTAAGCCGAGCCACTACATATGCATCTTCCACCGGTATGCGACCGCTGTCGATCGCCGTTCCATTTTCGGTCGGAATCTTGGCGGTGTCGATGATGTCCTTGATGCCAACCGGAAGACCATGAAGCCGGCCAAGCGGGCGGCCCGTCGCGCGGTAGCGGTCAGCCATCTCGGCCTGTTTCATCACATGATCGGGGTCCAGGTAGGCCCAGGCCCCGATCTGAGATTCAAGAGCCTGGATCCTGTCGAGACAGGCCTTGGCAAGGTCGACAGCCTTGAGGGCGCCGCTTGCGAGCCTGTCCCGAAGCTGGACTGCAGAGAGGTCGTTCAGATCCACTGTACCCTTAGCCGCCATAGAGAAGATTCGGCAGGTAGAAGACAATATCCGGGAAGATATACATCAATGCCATGGAGATAAAGACGCAGGCCAAGAAGGGCATGACACCAGAAAAGATCTGCGTCAACTTCACCTCGGGCGGGGCGATGCCCTTGAGGTAGTAGGCCGACATCGCCATCGGTGGCGTCAGGAAAGAGGTCTGCAGGTTCAGTGCAACGAGGATGCCGAAGAAAAGCGGATCGATCCCAAAGTGAGGCAGAAGTGGCAGAAAGATTGGCACGAAGATAATGATAATCTCCGACCACTCGAGCGGCCAGCCAAGCAGGAAGATGATCAGCTGAGCGAGGAGTAGGAACATCAAAGGCGACATATCGAGGCTGGTCACAAATTCGGAGATGACCTTTTCGCCACCAAGGTACGAAAAGACCGACGAGAATGTGTACGAACCAACGAAGAGCCAGCAGACCATCGCAGTAGTGCGGACGGTCAGATAGACGCTCTCGCGCATCCGCTGCCACGTCATCGCGCGATAAGCAAATGCTAAGACGATGCCACCGAGCGCTCCGATCGAAGCGGCTTCCGTGGGAGTCGCAAGGCCGAAGAGAATCGAGCCGAGCACTGAGAGAATCAGAAAGGCGAGCGGGAAGAACGACGTCATAATCATTACGAAGAGCTTGCCGAAGGGCACATCCGGAACTTCCTCGTCGGACGGACGCGGAGCAACTGAAGGCTGAACAATCGAGCGGCCGATTACGTAGATAAGGTAAAGGCCGACGAGGGTGAATCCGGGTAGGAGCGCGCCGGCGTAGAGGCGCACAATCGAAACAGACGAGGCGGCCGCATAGACGATCAACATGATCGACGGCGGGATCAGGATGCCGAGTGTACCGCCGGCGCAGATGATGCCTGAGGCAAACGAGGTATCATAGCGGGCCTTGAGCATGGATGGGAGAGCTAGAAGCCCCATGAGTGTTACCACGGCGCCAACAATACCTGTCGCGGTTGCGAAGAGGGCGCATGTCACCAGCGCAGCGACCCCCATCGATCCGGGAATACGTTTGGAGGCGATGTTAAGCGTGGTGAAGAGGCGGTCGACAATATTGGCTCGTTCGACGATGTAACCCATGAATAGGAAAAGCGGCACAGCCGTCAGGACCTCATTCGACATCACAGTATATGTCTGGTTGATGAATAGATCGAATATTCGGTTGTTGTAGAACCCTTCGATCCACAGGCGGGTGCTATCCCACCAGCTTGCAGCTTCATCTAGCCGATTAAAGGCTCGCCACATCCGGCCAGCATCGAAATAGGCGTAGTAGCCAAAACCAATGCCCATGGCCATCAGGGTGAATGCGATAGGAAATCCGAGGAAGACGATCAAAATGAACAGGCCCAACATCATGAGGGCTACTTGGGGGTCGGTCATGCGTGGCCTCCGGTTTCGGCTTCTTGAGCTTGCTGGATGAGGACGTCCTCGGTTTCCAGAACGTCCTCGTCCGCCTTGATCCACTCATTTGCTCGGATCGCGTGAATGCAGCGCATGATCTGCGCAATGCCCTGGACGAAAAGGAGGAGGCCGGCAGCGACCATCACGGTCTTGAACTGATAAATCGGGATGCCAGCGGGACTATTTATCGAAACCTCCGAGTATCCCCAACTACGGGAAGCATATTTCCAACCCGACAAAACGAGGGCAACGACGCCCGGATAGAAAAAGATTAAATAAAGGACAAGGTCAACCTTACCTTGGGTTTTTGGCTGCCAGAGGCGATAGAGAAAGTCACCGCGCACGTGTCCACCACGCGACAATGTGTACGCTCCGCCCATCATAAATAGCGTGCCATACATGATGAAAGACACATCCAATGCCCAGGCGGTGGGACTATTAAGTACATAGCGAACGAAAACTTCGTAGCCGGTACCGACCGCCATAAGGACGATGAGCCAAGCGAAGGTTTTGCCGAACCATGCTGAAAGGTTGTCGGCAAACCGGATATAGCCAATCATGTTTAGATTTCCGATTTTTTTGAGAATAGGCCCCAGCAAGTTTCCTTGCCAGGACCCACAAGTTACATCCGAGAGTGTATTAGAGCGCCAGTTTACCTGGGAAGTAGTGCTCAAACGCAAGAGTAAGATCAGGTGCGTTCATGATTTCATAGTACGAAACCTGCTCGACCCACGCACGCTGGCTGTCCATGGTCTTCTTCATGAATGGATCTTCCTCGAGGCGCGGGATCAATATGTCCCAAGCCTTTAGCTGAGCGTCGAGGATGTCCTTTGATGTCCGGCGGACGTTTACGCCTTTTTCTTCTTCAAGCATCTTAAGAGATGCAGAATATCTGCGCATTGCCTTCGCAGTATTCGCTGTCGATACAGCCTCAACACCATATTTAAGGATCGCCTGAAGATCTGGATCCAGGTCTTCCAAGGTGTCTTTGTTAAACAAGAATTCGAAGCTTTCAGATGCTTGGTGGTAAGACGAGAGGTAGTAGTTCTTCGCCACATCCTGCGCACCAAAATTGCTGTCCGAGGTTGGGTTATTGAACTCAAACGCATCAATCACGCCACGCTCCATAGCGGGAACAATTTCTCCGCCCGGAAGCTGTGCAACCGACATTCCCATTTCCTGTAACAGGTCCGCAGCAAGCCCAACGGTACGGTATTTGAAACCCACAAGTTCCGCCGCTGTATTGACTTCACCTTTGAACCAGCCAAAAGGCTGAGCGAACATCGGGAAGCCCATGTATCCAACTACGTTGAGACCCATTATGTCCTGGGTTAGTTCGCGGTAAAGCTCTGCACCGCCACCTTCATAGAACCAGCTGAGCATCGTAGTTGCAGAACCACCCCATACCGGGCCGGTACCAAAGAGCGAAGCCGCCTTATTCTTGCCGTACCAGTACACCGGAACTGAATGGGCTGCGTCGAGGACGCCGTCATTTACAGCGTCAATAACTTGGAATGCACCGACTACGGCTCCAGCGGGCAGAACGTCAATGTGTAGCCGACCCCCGGACATCTGATCCACCCGAGCAGCATAGTCTTTGGCAAACTCATCCCAAATGTCTGATGCTGACCAAGACGTTTGCATTTTCAGAACGATTGGGGCTTGCGCTAGAACTGCAGGTGCAGCAAGCGCACCAGCGGTCGCGCCACCAGCAAATGCCGACTTTTTAAGAAATGAGCGGCGATTAAACTTCAATTCAGTCATGTTTTTCCTCCCATGAGACAGCCGAGGTGCTCGGCCGATCAGCGCTTGGTCAGTCATGTTTCCTGACCAGCTCCCTGCGCTTCACAATTCGCACGATAGGCACCCGAGTACGGGACTTCAAATGAAAATCAAGGGGTTACATCACTCCAATAGTGTGGTGCGTATCTAATTATTTAAAAACATTCGAAAAAATTTGGTAAAGAAATCTATCCGCAAGTTTGGAAGTGTCGCGGATGCTGACCCATTCCAGCGCCTCGCGGGGGGCTACGGGCAACTGGGTGGCCTCTCGGACCGATCACTATGGCCACTGTGATTCGAAAAGTTTAACGATCTTACAAAATTTTCTCTCTATTGAGACAACTTACAGAACAGATTTAAGGTTTTGAGCAACAGAATATCTTGCTAAGTGCGCCTTCGGTTCTGGTTCATCGAAGCCTATTCCAATTCAGTGTAGGACGCTTCTGGCATCCAACTTACCTCTTCCAATAAGAGCCGTAGGTGCGCTTGAATCTTGTAAAGTCTTTGCACCTCGATCCTAGGTGGTGCCCCAGCGATACAATGGTTCCTACTGTAGGCCCCACGCAGACCACCGTCTCTAAAGATATCAATAGCTTAATATCCCAACACCCACGGCATCTACGGCAATTTTGGTCGCATCTGTGGTGGCCTCTCAAGTTGACCCCAGAGGACCCTCGATACCGATGAAGGAATTCGTTGCAAAACCGTGCGTTAAGCGGGTTTTTGCCCAAGGAAGTGGTGCCGCAGAAGGGACTCGAACCCCCGACCCCATCATTACGAATGACGTGCTCTACCAGCTGAGCTACTGCGGCTTCCGGGGCGGCTCATAGCATCGGGGCGGGGGCGGGAAAAGGTCTAATTTCCGGCGTCGGGGTCGCCGTCGATCATGCGGGGCTGGACGATGATTTTGGCTTCGGCGGCCGATGTTGGCAATGGCACCACCCTCGCGCCAAACGGCGCTCCGGCTTCTCCGGCCACCGGTTCCTTCCAAGTCAGCGTATCGAACGCGCCGCAATTGCAGCAGACGGGTGCCCAATCAGCATGGATGTTGTTGCACTTGTCGCAAATCCATTGCGGGCCGCGGGGGGCGTTGACAACCTTGCTCAGAAGCGTGCGGACCTCGTCTTCCTCGGCCCCGGTCCCTTTTTCGATAGCGGCCAGAAGCGAAAGGCTCCGCGTGGTCGGGTGGCTTGCGGCCAGATCGCCCAGCGCGCGGCGGGCTTCGGGGAAATCTTCGGTGGCGACAAGAAGCTCGGAGAGGAGCATCTTCGTTTCGGGATCCTCGGGCTTGAGCTTGGTGATCGTCTTGAACCGCTCGAGACGCGCCTTGGCTGTCTCATCGGGCTCGATAGCGGCAAAGGCGGCGGCGAGGTCGGGATGGGGCTGGGCGCCCCAGGCCTTGGTCAGAACACGCGCGGCAAACTTCTTGTTCCCGTCCGCGATATAGGCGCGTGCGGCAAGGACGGCGGCGGGGATCAGATCGGGCGAAAGGCGATTGGCCTCGATGGCGGCTTCGCGCGACTCGATGGACGAATTCTCGTCGAACACACCCTTCGCCTCTGAAAGCGCCAGCATCGCGTCGCGGCGCCGGTGCACGTCGCGCGGAAGGTATCCGGCCTTGAGCTTGGCGCCGAGCGTATTGCGGGCGCCGGCCCAATCGCCCTTCTCCGATTGAAGCCGCAGAAGGATGTCTTGCGTCTCCTGATGCTTGGGCCGGATTGCAAAGGCCTTTTCGGCAAGCTTGAGCGCTGTGTCCTTATCCCCCTCGATCAGCTTCTGCTTCATGATCCCGCGGATGCCGACGAAACGGGTCCGGTCGTCCACCAAGAGTTTCTTGTAGGTCTCTTCGGCCTTCTTCCGGTCGCCCGCCATCTCGGCCGCCTGCGCGGTGAGAAGCGTGGTCAGCTCGGGCCGCTGGAGATAGCGCTCGGCCTTGGCGGCCTTGGCGAGTGCCAGATGCCCCTCGCCCGAGGCAAGCGCCATCATGCCATCGGCCAGCGCCTCGTATCCGCGCCGTTCGCGGTTGCGGGTGAAATAGCGGGAAAGGGCCGTCTCGTCGCCATTGAGAAAACGAAAGAAGGCGGCAGTGAGCCCGATGAATTTGAAGAGAAGCCAGACGAGGCCAATAAATACGAGGATCGCAACAAGCGACTCGACCGGCCCGAGCCGGAATTCAAGGCCCGCGAGTGTGATCTGCGCGTGGCCCGACATCTCGCCCAGCATCACGGCGCCATAGGTGGCCGCGGTAACGAGGCCGACGAAGATCAGGATCTTGACCAAAGACCAAAGCATGATGCGTCCTATTCCTCTCCGTCAGTCAGTTCAGCCGCGCCAGCCACGGCAGCGGCGCGGGCCTCGGCGCGAGCGCGCCAATCGGCCAGCTTTTCGGCGGTGATCGCTGGCAGCGCGCCAAGCTCGGCCAGAGCGCTGTCTATGTCACCCCCACGCAGCGCCGCCTCGGCGCGCGAAAGGATGGCGTCAACGTCATCGCCCTCGCGCGGTTCGACCGAGCGGACCTCGAATTGCTGGCGCAGGAAACCGATGAAGTTCGTCACTGCGCGTCCGTCTTCGCCGGCGTCCCGAGCGGCGGCGAGGGCCGCGCGGGCGGCATCGGGAAAGCTGTCTTGCAGTTCGGAAAGGGTCGCCACGCCATCGCGGGCCACGGCGGCAAGGCCTGCCGGCGCTGCAGCGCCCAGCGCGTCTTCCAGCTCGGTGAGCGGCCCGTCAAAGGCAACGCCCGTGTCGATCGCCGCAACGATCTGGGCAAGGGCCGATTTGGCGAGCGTATCGCGGGCGGCTGCAGCGGTTGCGGCGGCGACCTCGGCGGCGGCGGTTTGGGCGGCCTTTAGCTCCTCTGAAGCCGAAGCGGCGAGGCTCTGGATCTCGGCGCGCTGGGCATCGAGATCGGCCTGAAGCGCGGCAAGAGCGGCCTGCATCGCATCGTCAAACTGCCCCTCGGGCAGGGCCGAGAAGGGGCGGGCCTCGAGCGCCTCGATGCGAAGGGCGAGGTCGTCGACCCGGCCCGCCAGATCGGCGAGCGCCGCAGCGCCGGCCTCGGTGGAGACAAGAACCGCTGAATCAATATCGCTTTGGGTCGGCGCGACCGGCAGGGCGGCAATCTGGCTTCTCAGGCCCTCGATCTCTGTGGCCTGCTCGGCGATCCTGTCTAGGGCCACTGTGTCCGCCCCTTGCTGAGCATATCGGGCGGCGGAATAGCCAACCGCGGCCGAGATCACGACAGAGCCGATCACCACCCAAGCGCCGGTCTGTAGCGCGCGGGAGCGGTGTGTCGGCTGGGCGGGGCTTTCGACGGGGGCTTCGGGCGATGGTGCCGCGGCTGCAGGGGGGGCCTCTTCTGCCTGTGCTTGCTCTTCCGCGGCGGCTTCGACCTCTTCGATGATCTCGGCGTCCTCGATCTCGGGTGTGATCGCGGGCGCTGCCTCTTCCGATTTCTTGGTGCTCTTTGCCACGGGCGTTCCTTTCGGGTGGGCTGCGCCTTCTTTCAACCTAGTCTCTCACCCTGCGCCGCTCAAGCAAGGAGCCGCAGCGTCACGCCATTGAAATTCGGCGACAAGTCGCCAATGCCATCGCCTCGAGGTCGGGCCGCTCGGCCAAAAGAATATCCCGCGCGCCGCAGGCATAGGCCTTGTCGGCCACGGCTTGGCTCATCGCGACGATGCGTAGGGGGTCGGTCGGCTCGACCTGCCGCAGAAAGGCTTCGGCAGACCGCGGCGAGAACAGGGGCACGACCAGAGTTTCGCCACCCGCCAGCGCTTCGAAGACCTCGGGCGAAAGCGTGCAATCCTTCTGCCGGTAGACCACCAGATCGTGCGTGATGAGTCCGGCCTTCGCGAGCCGCGCGGAAACATCGCCCGTAGTTTGCTCGCCCCGTATGTGAGCGAGCGGTGAATCCGGCTGTGCCTTGAGGATCGCAGCGATCAGCGCCTCGACATCGCCACCCGCCGATACCGCCGCAAACCCTTCGCGTCGCGCGACTTCGGCGGTTCTATCGCCCACGCACCACGCTTTCATTCCAGCCCGTGCGCCTGCGCCCCGCGCCCGCAGTGCGGCCTTTTCGGAGGTCAGGATAACAGACGCTACCCCATCCGGGAGCGGCCCATGCGCGACACTTTCGATCTCGATCGCGGGCGAAAAGATATGCGCCACCGGCACTCCCAAGCCCTTCTCAACCGCCTTAAGAAATCGGCGCGACGCCTCTTCAGGCCTTGTGAGAACGAAAATTGCCAAGGGTGCCCCGATCCGCCGCCATTGTTTGTATCTGATCCGGATGTTACCTGCGATGAAAACCCGCGCAACCGGAACCCGCATGAGCAAGAGCCTCACCATCCTTGGCATCGAATCGAGCTGCGACGATACCGCCGCGGCTGTGGTGCGGCGTGGGGAAGGGCGGGCCGAGGTCCTCTCGTCGGTCGTTTTCGGTCAAACCGCGTTGCACGAGGCTTTTGGAGGCGTTGTCCCCGAAATTGCGGCGCGGGCCCACGCCGAAAAGATCGACATTTGCGTGGAAGAGGCGCTTGGGCGGGCAGGTGTCGGCCTTGCCCAGATCGACGCCATCGCCGTAACCGCAGGGCCGGGCCTTATCGGCGGGGTTCTGTCGGGCGTCATGTGCGCCAAGGGCATCGCCGCGGCAACGGGAAAGCCGCTGATCGGGATTAATCACCTCGCGGGCCATGCGCTAACGCCTCGGCTCACCGACGGGGTGGCCTTTCCCTATCTGATGCTCCTCGTCTCGGGCGGGCATTGTCAGTTCCTGATTGTCTCGTCGCCAGACAGCTATCGCCGCATCGGCGGCACCATCGACGACGCCCCTGGCGAGGCCTTTGACAAGGCGGCGCGGCTCTTGGGCCTGAGCCAGCCAGGTGGCCCCGCGATCGAGGCCGCCGCAAAGTCGGGTGATCCCGCGCGGTTTGCTCTGCCCAGCCCGCTGCTCGACCGGCCCAGCTGCGATATGTCGTTCTCGGGGCTGAAAACCGCACTTCTTCGGGTGCGTAATGCCGTGGTGGCCGACAAGGGCGGCCTGACTCAGCAGGATCAGGCAGATCTGGCCGCCGGTTTTCAGGCTGCGGTGACCGACATCCTGCACGAAAAGACAAAGCGGGCGCTGGGCGCATACCTCGCCCTCTCGCCCAAAACCCCGACCTTTGCCATCGCCGGCGGCGTTGCGGCCAACGGCCAGATTCGCGCCGCCTTGGTTGGCCTGTGCGAGACCGAGGGCATTGCCTTCCTCGCACCGCCGCTCGCCCTTTGCACCGACAACGCCGCGATGATCGCCTTTGCCGGGCTCGAGCGCTTTGCTGCAGGCGAGGTCGACGGCCTTGATCTGGGCGCTCGGCCGCGCTGGCCCCTTGACGAACAAAGCCCCGCAATGCTCGGCTCTGGCAAAAAGGGAGCCAAGGCATGAAGGTTGCTGTCGCCGGAGCAGGCGCATTCGGAACCGCGCTGGCGATCGCCCTCAAGGCGGGCGGACGCGATGTTGCGCTTTGGGGTCGCCAGAGCGAGGCGATGGACACCCTCCTGAAGACCCGCGTTTCGCCCCACCTTCCGAGCGTGAAATTACCGGCAAACCTTCCGATTTCGGCCAATATAGACTCTGTTTTCAAATCGGATGTTGTCCTCCTCGCTGTCCCGGCCCAAGCGCTCGATGGTTTCCTCGGCCACTATGGAGCGGCCCTCGGCGGGAAGCATCTCGTTGCCTGTTGCAAGGGGATCGACGTCTACTCTCTGCAAAGCCCGTCGATGACCATTGCCGCCCATGTGCCGGACGCGACCGTTGCCACGCTCACAGGCCCCAGCTTTGCCGCCGATATCGCGAGCGGACTGCCGACGGCGCTCACCCTCGCTTGCGAAGATGCCGAAAAAGGGCAGGAGTTGCAGGAGCTTCTCTCGACCCAGAGCCTCCGCCTCTATCGCACCACCGATATCCTCGGCGCCGA
>Ga0181558_10001128_pt1 | contig 25537 bp, 27 predicted proteins | sample 011ome_22_FD_133754 | JGI IMG/M metagenome (GOLD analysis project Ga0181558, IMG submission 133754) | Coastal salt marsh microbial communities from the Groves Creek Marsh, Skidaway Island, Georgia - 011507BT metaG (megahit assembly) | ecosystem: Environmental > Aquatic > Marine > Intertidal...
CCACCTACCCGATTACCCGTGGCGCAGTGAATAAGGACTGGCTCACCATTCAGGTCCGCCAGGATGTCTGCAAGGGCCTGGGCATTGTCGGCATTAATGCCGGCGCCTCCTGCCACGGGAATTGAGTGGTACTCCATCCCCAGTGAATCCACGACTTCACTCTCATTGAAAGCTACCTCTTCCCCCGCCGTGCGCAGATTGATCACATGGCGCACGCCAGAGCGGGCGGCAACGCCCAGTTGTGCTGCCGTGGGCTGACCACTTGAGAGGATTCCGCCCTCAGGGGCGCGCAGATTCGTAATCTCAGCGGCCTGAACGGCTTCAAGATCAAACGCTGGGGTGCTGGCACAGGCGGCCAGCAGCACGCTGAAGAGTGTGATTGAAAAGACCCTAACCTGGACTGGAATGCGTATTGTCCCTGAAATCATGATGCTCTCCCTCTTATCGCAAAATCGCTGTTTTATAGCAAATTCTTGTATTGTAAACACGAATGCATAAAGGTTGTCTGTTGGCTTGTCTGGATTGAACCCATTCGGCCCTTGATGCGCCTTTTAACTTACGATCATAAGCGGGTTAGGACTGTTTAAACAAGGCGCTTAGTCTGATTCATTGATTATCTGGTAGCGCAATTCCACATGATCTCGCGGCTTTGAGCGGTTGCCGTAAAGGGCTGGCCTAAACTGTAAATTGCGCACAGCCCTAACGGCTCGACTGCGGGCGCGTCGGTCCTCTGGCTCAATGACCAAGCCCTTGACGCCAGAGGTGTTACCCCTACTGTTGATGCGAAATCTCACGTCTACCGTATACAAAGGTGTCTGAAATTCCAGCAAACCATCAACGGGCTGTGGCAGCGGGATGGAGGCAAGCCCCTGCTCCCACGCCCTGAATTGCCCAAGATGGATAGGCGTTTCCCAGGGGTCGGCATCCTCGTCCACATCAACTTCTCCCAACAGTGGCATTTCAGATCCGCTAAGCTGATATGCCTCCAGGTCACTGAAGCGAGAATAAAAAACAGGAATCGGAATTATCATGGGGCGACCAAAGAATGCATCGAGCCGTTCAGTTTTTATGCCCAGGGCCAGCAGTTTTTCCCTCGCCTCCCGATAATCACTCCGACCGATGGAGCGCCCCTGCAAATAGGCATAATCACCATGATAGAGCTGGGCCAAGGCGGCCATCTCCGCATCGCCCTGTGCTTCGGCAATGTCTTTGATATCATTAATAAAGCTATTGGCCAGGCGTAAATAGGCTGCACCTACCGGTTCCCCTTTTTCTGTAACGGGTATGACGCGGTTAATACCGCCGGGCGAGATTGGGTTATTGAAGCCTCGCATCCGTGAAGTTTCCAGACGCGCCGGCCCATCCTTGCGGGCAGTTTCCTGGATCATATCCATGGCCACTGGGCTGTCGACGTTCAACCCAGCCACCTGCTGGTAGAGGCTGTAGGCGCGTTTGTTTAGCCAGGGCACCAGCCGTGGATCGTCTTCGCTATACTTGTCCTTTGCCAGGTCAAGCAGTTCTTCATAGATTTCCCTAGCCTCCATGAAGTTATCCGCGCGCTCTCGGTTTTCATCAACATACACGAGTATCTCGTACCAGGACGCCTGTCGCTGCAGCGCCAGCATGGCCTGCTCGGAATCGATACCATAGTTTGCAACTGTCAAGGTGTGCAGGTGTTCAAGGTGGTCTGACACCTCTGTCCAGTTGCTGAGGCGGATATCAGTTCGCACCATGGCCTCTACCAGGGGAATAATATCAGGATGCTCCAACCCCAGCGCCGTGCGCGTCAGCTGCAAGCGTCGGTTCTGCGTGGCCCGCATCTCCGGGTAATCCCCGAGTTCAGCATGGAGCGCTTCGATAGCCAGCAGCGGTTCCTGCAGCCGAATATCAAAAAAGCCATATTCGAATTCATATTCTTCTAACTGCTGTTCGTAACGCTCAAGGTCCTGCAGCAACCCTGAGGCCTCACGCGCCAGCTGCTGCGCCCACGCGCCAGGGGCCGCTATTAGCCACAGCAAGCCAATAAGAGTAAGCGATCTGGCTACCTGCGGAATCAAGCCGGGTAACAAAAAAGCTGAAACTAGAGAGTTTGAAGAATGACTCATGGTTCACAAGCCAGTTTGGGAACGTTCCGACAATAACTTGATCTCCGGGCGTTGTCGATACAAACTACTGTAAATCCTTGCGTTTTCGGGTGCTCACAGCTGATGTTGCGAACTCTTTTGTTACTGGCCTCCATTCTTACACCCTGCCTGCCGGTGCTCGCGCAGCAGGCGCTGCCGGACCTGGATGATATTGCCGGCGAGTTTGCATTTGTGAGAATACAGTACGACAGCTACTACGGTGGGGGTTTTTACGGGGGGCCTTGGCTAACGGATTTCCCTGCCTCCGATGAAAATTTTCTGCGTGGGGTCGCTCGCCTGACCAACGTGAGGGTAATGAGTAAACCCATCGTGCTGCGATTTGATGACGACGAGATATTTGACTACCCTTTTCTGTATGCATTGGAAATGGGTCGCGGAGGCGGTCTTTCGCTATCTCCTGCTGAAGTCGAGAACCTGCGCGAATACCTGCTGCGGGGTGGGTTCCTGCTAATAGATGACTTTTGGGGCCAACAGCAGTGGGATGCCTTTTACCGAGACTTCTCGCAGATCTTTCCGGACCGGGAAATGGTGGAGCTGAATGCCGATCACGAGATTTTTCACACTTTCTACGACATCGACGGCCCACAGATGATCCCGGGGCGGGGCGGCAGGCGCGGTATGGGTCAGGCCGGCATGAATGAGGCGAGCAATCACGCCATCATGGATGACAATGGACGAGTGATGGTGCTGATCAACTGGAATTCCGACATGGGTGATGGATGGGAACATACCTATGACCAGTGGTATCCTACTCAGTATGCCAACTCAGCCTACCAACTAGGCATCAACTACCTGATCTATTCTCTTACCCATTAACTCGCATCCGGCAACAAAAACTGTGAATGTAACCTGACCCGATGGGATTCGCCTCCTTATTCATCAATACTTTTCTCGTGGCCACGGTTGTGGTTATTCACTATGAAATCCTGCGCTTCCTGTCTATCCTGATTCCGCGCCTCAAGATCAAAAACCGGCTGCGCGTCATAATCGGCGTATTCGGCACCATCTGTGCGCATATCATAGAAGTCGGTTTGTTCGGCATCGCCATTTACCTGATGATTCATTATGGAGATTTTGGCAGCCTCGCTGGAAACTTCGAAGGCTCACTCGAAGACTGTGTCTATTTTTCGTTTACCAATTACACAACCGTTGGTTACGGCGACATTGAGCCCTTTGGCAGCATTCGTTTTCTCGCCGGCCTTGAGGCCATAACAGGCCTGTCATTGATTACCTGGTCCGCATCGTTCATGTTCATGGAGATGACGCAGTTCTGGCAAGACGATCAAAACTAAGACAGCAACCAACTATTGCTCTCTCAGTTAAGCAATAACCACAAGTCAGAACTTCGCTGAGCTCGGACCTCAGCTGCCGATTTCATTTTTCTGACCCTTAAAACCTCTCTTTCAAAATTCTGAAACCGCTGAGACGGCGATGGAGCAAGGCCGCCAGCACTTCGACATCGAAAAAGTCGGGATCAACTAACCTATTGCAGTCTGGTAAACGAACTGCCAGTGATCACTGCCGCTCACTCACCGCAAGTCGCAGCGCCAGGACGACAAACACCATCCCCGCAATCCGATTCATCACGACCTGCACCCCGTCAGAGCGCTGCAGCCACTCGCCGATATAGCCGGCGCACCAGGCCACCGCAGCAAACACGATTAGGGACGAGACGATAAACAGTCCACCCAGGAACAACATCTGCACTGTGATTGAACCGCGCGCCGAATCGGCAAACTGGGGCAGGAACGCGAGGAAGAATATGGCTACCTTGGGATTGGTGATGTTCATGATGACGCCGCGGGTGTACAGCCCACACCAACCGAGTGCTCCACTGCCATCCGACTCGAGTGCGGCTTTACTTGCCCGAAAAGCCTGAGCCGCGAGATAGAGCAAGTACAGGACACCGGCTAGTTTCAAGAGACTGAAGGCCAGCAGCGAGGCTTGAAAAATAGCTGCCACGCCCAAAGAAACCGCCGCTGTGTGCACGAGCAGGCCTGTACATAAACCAAGGGTCACTAGCAGGCCAGTCTTCCTGCCATGCAGCGCCGATTGGGTAAGCACAAATATATTGTCAGGACCTGGTGCGAAGGCAAGTGCAAGTGCAACTGAAGCCGTTACGAACAACAATATGACATCTGCCGGAATCACGCTCGCCTCGGTTATGAATTGTTATGGCTGGCACGAAGCTTTAGCTACGGTCACGCATCCTAGCGAATCACGATTTAAAATTTCCTTGGCATGACGAAGCAAGTTAACTTGCTATACGAGCGGCCAGCGATTGCGCCTGCAATCTTTATCAACCATGCGCGCCTGAACATTGGTCGAACCGGAGGCGGCTTCGCGCCGATGCGAGCAGGGTGCCGACATGCTGCGGCCAACCCCATCGGTTTCTTGTATTAACGCAATTCCAAGTTGCCTTGGATACCCAGCCTTAATTTCTATTCAGACCCCGGTTCAAGCTCGAGTCGCCTGGCACCGGCAAGAATACCGGTTAGCCCGTAATTACCTTCATGGCAGGCGTACTCGTATGGCTTGGTATCTGTAGTGTTGAACGTCATCTCACCGCGCCAGTCCTTGGTGTAGTACATCGGATCGCTCACTTCGAACTCATAGAGGATCTGCTCGTCTGAGTCACGGGAGAAGCGCTCGATGATCTTGCCCTGCTTGGACAGCGGCGCCGCGTTGCGCGGCGCTTGCTGCGGATGCAGGTTAACAGTTTCCACCACCAGCGTGTCGCCATCCCAATAAGCAACTGAATCACCTAACCATGGCTCAAGCGCATTGGGGCGGTGGTCACCATTGATAGGAATAATACGGGTGTCATGCACCATCTCGACCATGATCATCAGATAATCATCGGTCTGCACGATCTGGTACATATTATTGTAAAGCACGTTGTTCATGGGCGGCCCACCGGTGGAGCCAAAGCCGATAATGCAGCGTTCTCCAAGAGAGCGGCCCTCCGGACCATCGTTACCGCGTCTGGCAAAGGCTGCACGCCGCAACTCCGAGCCTTCCTCAGAGAACGGAATTAGACCGTTCTCTGGGTAAGTAATCCATGAGGTACGGGATTCACCCTTTACTCTGCCGAACTGCGAGCCGGGATCTACCCAGAAAGCGTTGTAACCCCTGCCACGTGCCAGATCGGAGCCATCCGGCAATTCTCCCTGCACCTGACCATCATCGGTGGCCTGGCGGACATTCTGGTGATGATTATTAGTGAATTCTGGCAGCTCATCCTCGGGTATCACTAGACCCACACCCTCATAGGCGGAGGAACGCTGCATGGTAGTCAGGGACGCATTGGTCCAGAATCCCTGCAGGTCTGGTTTTCCTGATGCCGTGCGCGGCGGCTCATAGGACTGGGCTAAGGCGACGGAAGTAAAAAGGACTAAGGTCAGCGGTATTGCTCGGCGAATCATGGTTTGTCTCCCGGCCTTTCGCTGGAGATTTATCCAGTAAAATTAGCCTGTTAGCCTTGTTCTTATTGGTACAATTTTTGATGTAATTGCTGCTTTCAAGCCTGTAATAATAGGCCAGCACGGTCCGGCTAGCAATCACCGCCGCAGAGAGCCAGGCGCAGGGTTTAGCGACATCTATCTGAGGATCCGCACTGAACATGCGCAGCGCCCGATCCGGCTTAGGATATTCTCAGCAAACCATTGAACCGTTTCCCGGCTGGCACGACCCTAAAGCAAAGGATTAGCAAATGTTGAAAGAGAAACAGCGATCCGTCAGCGAGTGGCTGGTAGTACGCGCCCAGCGGGGAGAGCGCAGCGCATTTGAAGCGCTGATTAAGCTGTGGCACCAGCGTTTCTATGTGTATGCCATGAAACGTACGCAGGATCGGGAAGTGGCGCTGGATTTAACTCAGGAAGCGCTGGTCTCAATCAGCAGGAATCTGCAAAAACTATCGGACCCTGCGGGGTTTCCGAAATGGAGCTTTCGCATCCTGGAACGGCGGTACATTGACTGGCAGCGAAAAGTAATCAGAGAGCGGCAAGTAATGGCGCTGGATGAGGAAGCTCCGGAACCAGCGCAACTAGACAATACGGACGCCAGAATCGACGCGAAAGAACTTCTGGCCCGACTCGACCCCGATATTCGAGTGGTTCTGCAGTTGTATTACTTGGACGGGATGAGCTTGGCTGAAATTGCAGAAATTTTAGATGTGCCAACTGGCACTGTTAAGTCACGGCTCTACTACGCGCGCAAACTGGCCAATATGACGACATCCCGACCACAATAAAATAATCGGAGAATCGATATGAGTAGCATTGATGAAGAAATCAGGAAAGCGCTAGCAGAAGAGGATCAGCAGGCGCTGGCCCAAATAGATGATGAAGCCGGGCTATTTGAAATAGTCGGCATGTCTTTCCACGGCAAACAAGCCTGGCTAACCTTGTATATGTGGGCCATGGGCTTTATTGCCCTCTTGATCGGCGTTTACTGCTTTCTGCAGGTCAGGGAGACCAGTGAAGTGATGGATGCACTGATGTGGACAATCGGGATAATTGTCTGCCTCTTCATCCTGGCCATTATCAAGGTGATTAGCTGGACTCACATGCAGAAACTGGAATTGATGCGTGAAATCAAACGCCTGGAAGCCCGGGTGATGCTGGCATTGGCAGATAAGAGATAAGCGCTAGCCTTTTCGGGTGGGGAGTAGCAACAAGGGAGTACTAGCGCGTCAGACAGGAATCCGCCCGGCAACAATCGATTCCCGTTGCGGGCTGAAATGAAGAAGCATTGATCTCGAGCTAATAGAGCTGATTGATAGGCGAAGGCCCGAAAGATTTCCAGACACCCTGATGAGAGGCACCACTGCGGTCACCCTGCGACCAGTCGCACACGCCGGCGCTGAAAATTTCCCGCAGTTCAGCAAACTCTTGCTCCGAAAACTGCACGGCATAATCGAAGCGACCGGGCGGACGCAGTTCACAGGCAACTATGTCGTTAGCCAGCGGCGAGCCGGCGACCTGCCTCGGTGTGGAATACGCGGGATACAGATTATTGCAATCACTCACACCAGAGTAAGTTTGCAACTCATCAATCTTGCTGCGATCGTCATCATTCTGCCAACAGGCATCGTCCAGAGTCGAAGGCTTGTGGTTTTTTACCTTGGCCGCCAGTTCGCTATCAGAAAAGTCACCCTTAATTCCCATCAGCCAGCGGTCCATTTCAGAGAACAAGTTACCAAGATCGGGCTCGGCCTCAGTGTAGCCCCAACGCCCGCCCACCTGCATTACGTGGTTATCAGCGTGTCCATTCGCCTCCATCAGGCGCTGGCGAGTAGAATACTGGTGCACAATCATATGAATATCACCCCCTTCCCTGGCGTCCATATAGCTTCGGTAGTCAATCACTGGGGTGGCGGCTAGACCAGCGCCACCATCAAGAATTCGACCCGACTCAATGGCACTGCGCGCCGCCTCGATATCGGCCTGATGTCGTTCTGGCACATGGTTAAGATCCCGATCGAAACCCCCGATGTCGCGATTCAAATCGAGAAACTGCCGCACTGTAATGCTGCCATCATTCAACGCCGCCAAGCCATATTGAACGCCTACATTGTCCAAAGGGCGGAGTGCGATGCGAGTGCCAGGAACCATTCCGTAGACGTTGGCGGTGTGATCGTACACCGTGGCTCGCACGCCATTCTGATTAGTGGAGTCATAGCGCAAGGCTTCCAGCGCGGTAACAGAAACCTCTCCACCCTGCTGCTCCAATTCAGCACTGGGTTTGAATATTGGATCAAGTCGTGCCGCACCGCGCGCCAGGTTGGCAATAGAGTCCCAGACACCAAAACCTGAGACCAAGCGCTGCTCTTCTTCGGAGAAAGTATCGGGTGCAACATCATTGAAGTAATGATGCAGTAGCCTGGCATCGGCGAGAGTGAAAATCGTAGCAGACGTAACGTCAGGGAAACTCAGGCCAACGATGATGCCGTCAAACACACCCGGGTAATTGTCCGCAGTCTGATGTGACTGGTAGGACCCCCCAGAAACACCGGTGGCGATGGTATAGACCGGCTCACCGTAATGTTCGACAAAGCGCTCCTTCACCATGATATGAGTTTCGGACGCGAGCAAGTCATTGCAGTTTTGACCAAAGACATTTAATGAAGATGACACAAGCGCATAGCCTCGTGCCAGCAAGCCTTCCCGCAGCACTCCTCCAGTGCTTGTACCCTGCTGATACCAGCCACTGCGACAGCCGCCACCGTGCGTGTATACCAGCTTGCCGTTCCATCCTGCGCTGGTCACCCAGGGCGTTGGCGCAGGTTCAGCGGGATCATGCAGCATCGCGATTTCATAGATGGCACGATTGACTACACCGGTTTCCACGCGCACGATGAAAGGAATGCTATCGCCCGACTCATCAAAGACCTGGGCAACATCAGTTGGTGGCAATCTGTCGAATGCCAGCACATAAGGTTTGAAAATTTCTTCGTCAGCGGACCAGTAAACATAATCCACCTGTGTAGGGACGTAGCAGCTACTGTTTGTGGACGGCCCTAGTGGCGCGCCTGTGACTGTAATGAAATCGCTGGCCTGACAAAAGAATGGCGTCTCATGCTCACCGGATATGATCGGCCCGCTGATAGGATAATTAGTCAGGCGCAGTTGCTGCGTCAGGCCGCCTGATAGCTCTGCCCGCAGCACGCTATCGCCCAGCGGCAAGTCGGACAGCAGAATCTGCTGCAGCTGTGAACTCACCCGAACCAGCTGTGTGCTTACATCCAGGTCATTGAGCTTAAGCGACAGAGTCTGAGCGCTGAGATTTTCCGCAATCCTGAGTTCGATCAATACATCGCCACCTGTAACCAACCAGGGCTTGGTGGAAATAGCACGCAAGCTCAGCTGCGCAGCGCTGGCGTCCGCGAAATTAGTACCAGCCGTGGTAACGGTTTCTTCAGTCGAACAGGCAGACAGAAAAACCAGAACTGTAAGCGCAAAAAGAGTTAATTTAGAGAGGAGCAGGCGTAACATAGCAACATTCCGGTTCTTATTATGATAGTCGGCTCGATTTCATTTATTGCAATGATATTGCATCACTCAAATCCCAGTCTGAGTGGACGGGCCTAATGCACATTCTCCTGACACAACCCGAAAATGTAAAGCGCCAGCCCTTGCGCTGTGCAGCCTGACCAAGACTATTAAGCATGTGGCGGTGCAATGCTAGAATGCCCAAACAAACGCAGGCTGCATCAATTTTTCACTTCGACGTGGTTAGGATATGAATGCGAAAGATGACTCAATCAAGCTGGTAGAAGCTACAAGTGCCGGCAAGGTCGAAATCGATGGGAAGTGTTCAAAATGCACAAAATCCATCTGCTGTAATTCCATTAATCAGAAAATCCCTACTCCCAAGTCCAAGGAAGACTTTGATCATTTAGTCTGGCAAGTCTCGCACGAGAATATTAATATCTTCAAAGATGCCGACGGCTGGTTCCTGCACATCAAGGCCAACTGCATGCATCTGTTACCCGGCGGTGTCTGTGGTATCTATGAAACCCGCCCCTGGGTATGCCGAGAATACTCAAACGATTTTTGCGAATACGATGAGTCGATTGCAGATGCCAGTGAGTATTTCTTTGCCGAGCCCGAGCAGCTTCACAAATACTGTCGCAAACGCTTCAAGAAATGGGACAAGAGATTTGAGCTCTACGAGTAAATGCAGGAATTCGTCGCTGGCTGCTTATGCATACTCAGCGGCATCCGCCTTGTTTCTTTTTTGCCATGCTACGTCCAGTGTTGCGCAATCTGCTATGGACACTGAACCAGTTACAGACCTGGATACCCAGATTACTGCAGCAAAATCATATCTTGTGCACCTTGATGAATTAGCCAGGCTCTGCCTTGTTGACTCCAGAGACAGCGAGGCCTGCAAGGAGTTTCGTGAATCCATAAGCACAGCACAGCTCTCAATCTACCAGGCACTGTGCGAGCCACTGGTGATTTGGCGAGAGCAGTTAGTCTCCAAAAATGCCGCTAGCCATGATGAAAACGGCGCACAGCTTACCCTGACACGCTTGCTGGATGTTGAGTTTGCATGCGGCAATAAAGCGCTGGTAAATCGTACCCAGTATGTGGCGGGCGCTTTTGCGGCAATTCAGTATGGATCCCGGCAAACAGGATCAGACTATGCGCCGAGCGGCCTGAACCAAACCGAACGCGACAGCTACAACATGCGACAGTCGGTGATCAATTCTGTGGATCAGAGTCGGAATCGCCTGCAGCGGGAAACCGATCTGCAATGGCGACGACTGGAAATAGAGAATGGTGTACGTTTGCAGCAGCGGCTTAAAGTCAACCTCAACAACCCAAGCCTTCAGTGAAGCACCAGGAAATCGCCGTTTGGCAAAGCGGCTGCAGCTGGAAAACTGAAATCTGCGATTTGCAGTTCTTCCTCTAGCTCATAGTCCGTTACTTTACCCTCAGCATCGAACAAGCGCAGGTTCAGACGACCACCGCGACTGTGACTGATGGCCTCACCCCAGGCAATTAACTTTTCGCCCTGCGGATTAAACGCTAGCGCCGGATTTTTCTGCCGGGTTTCAATAAAAGGCTCACCTGCCAGGGCAATCTTTTCGGGGTTCAAAAGATTCATTTCAACAATTCGTCCTTCTGTTTCAAACACGATCCAGTGCTCCCCCTTGTCAGAAACAGCGATGTCATTTGTGCTCAAGGGACAGAACGTGGCTTCCCACTGCTGCAACGGTTGCAGTGACTGATACTGTCCGGACTGAGGTTCAGCGGAGACACCATTTAGCATCAGAATTTGCATGTGTCGCCCGATGCCGTCAATTGCTGATCGGTAGGCAATCACCAGCCTATCTTCTTCAAGGTATTCTGCTGCCAGCGAACAGCAGGCGCAGGCCCCGAGGTCCGGATTACTGACGCGCAGTTCCTCACCAAAGCTAGATCCTGAGTCGTGTGAGAATCGGGCAAACATGGTGCGCTCTGCTTCTCGGGTTAGTTCACCCGCACCCCAGACGATCGCCACCTGCGAACCGAATGCCGCAATGTCACCACCAGCATCTATGCCTACCCTAAACTCTTCAACCATGGTCTGCTGCGGTTCAAATTGACTGCGCGCTTGATTTGAACGAGCATAAAAATACTCAGCCTCGCGTGCCAGGTACCACATCACATGCAGGCGCCCGCCTTCACCTATGGCCATTGCGGCACGGGAAATCGCCACCGTCTGCAGATTAAAAGCCTGGCTGGAAACTTTTATCGCAGGGCCAAAGCGGTTTTCGTCGATCAGGTATTCGCGATAGTAGAGATTACCCTCCCGGACCGCAGGGCGATTCAGGCGCTTCTTAAAATACAGCAAGTGGATACCTCCATCTGCTGCCTGCACCAGGCGCGGTTGCAGCCCCCCATCTGGCGTTTCCTGAATAAGAATTTCAGCACGGACCTGCCCAGCCAATGTCAGTATGAGGCATACAAGGGCTGCCTGAAGCACGCGTGGTCTTTGCAATTTATTCAACATTACCAATACCTTAGGAAAGGAAGGCCGCTTTTACCAGTGGATTATACGGGCAATTTAAGGCAGAATCAGAGTCACTTCCGGCATCATAACAGCTACCCGAATTATTCGGGCCGCACTTTGTCGAAACCGCATTCTATAAGGATACATCGCCATGCTCATCAAGACCGGCCAATCACTTCTCATCAGCCTTGGCCTAGTGCTGCTAACAGGATGTTCAAGCCCTGAGGAAGACTCAGTATCCACTGCCTCCAGCGCTTACAATACCGAACTGGATATGACGGAGATCATGTCCCTGGTACTTGAACCTGCCTCCGACATCCTCTGGTCATCTGGAGGCTGGGTTTTGGATGCCTCTGGCTACGAGGAGCTTTATCCCACTACCGATGACGGCTGGGCCTATGTCAGGTCACAGGCAGCTATCGTTGTGGAGTCTGGCAATATGCTGGCGTTACCGGGTCGGGCTGAGGATAACGACGCCTGGATGATCTACTCACAGGGCCTCAGTGAGGCAGGCGTATTGGCCATGGAGGCCGCTGCGGCACAGGATCAGGAAGCGTTCTTTCAGGCCGGGGCCCAACTGTATAGCGTCTGCACCGCCTGCCATCAGGCCTATAACCCCGATATCCTGAATCGCTTCGACGAAGCCGCTGACTAGCACATGCAACATACAGTCAGGACAAAAACAGTCATGGTGTGGCGTTGCCTCACCGCGGTGTTATTAAGCTTGCTGCCTGTCGTGGCCTTTGGTCACACTATCGAAGGTTCTGATGCCAATTTCGTGCAGGCCATAGACGGCCCCGCCGTAGGCCCATTCATTTATCTTGGCGCCAAGCACATGGTCACGGGATATGATCACCTGCTGTTTCTGGTTGGTGTGATATTTTTCCTATACCGCCCCAAACATGTGGTGGAGTACGTCACCTTATTCGCGATAGGCCACAGCATCACCCTGCTATTAGGCGTGCTGGGCAACCTGCAGGTGAATGCCTACTTAATCGATGCCATTATTGGCCTGTCGATTGTTTACAAAGCCTTCGAAAACATGGATGGATTCAGGCGGGTGCTCGGTGTGGAACCAAATACCAAGATCGCCGTGTTTGTGTTCGGCTTGTTTCACGGCCTCGGACTGGCAACCAAGCTGCAGGAGTTTACGATTTCTGACAATGGTCTGGTCACCAACATCGTCAGTTTTAACGTCGGAGTAGAGATAGGCCAGATACTGGCTTTATCAGCAGTTCTAATCGTACTCAGTATCTGGCGCAATAGCGCCAGTTATTTAAGGCGCGCATTTGCTACTAATACGGTCCTCATGACCGGTGGCTTCTTGCTTGCCGGCTATCAACTCAGCGCGTATTTGCTGCAATCACCTTACTAGCGCTAGCAGCAGGAGAATCCCAGTTGCACTCACCCGATAACACCGAAGCCCCATCACTAAAAACGATATTGATCGCGACTGCCGCCGCACTTGGGGTTGGCACCCTCGTGCTAGTGGTTGCTATTTTACCTGCTGAGTTCGGCGTCGATCCCATAGGTACCGGAAGATTGCTTGGCTTGACCGCTTTGTCCGCAGACGAGAATCCATTCGAAGAACAATTGATTGCTCACCGCAATGATTATGTGGAATTTGAATTGGGACCCTTTCAATCCGTCGAATACAAATACACCTTAGACCTGGATGCAACCATGGTGTTTAGTTGGCAGACTGATGGGGAGGTCTACTACGACATGCACGCCGAACCCGCTGGCCTTGGCGAAGAGTATGCTGAAAGCTATGAGCAGGGGAACGCTAGCGAAAGTTCTGGTGCTTTCCACGCCCCTTTTACCGGCATCCATGGGTGGTTCTGGGAAAACCGTGGCTCTCGCACCGTCACCGTAAAACTGCACGCATCCGGGTTCTTCGTAGATTCGACCGTATTCAGAGACGGGGGTGATTTTACGCGGGTGTTAGATCCGGTGATGGAATAGCAAAATACCGGCAGAAGCTTCATTCAAGCTAGTCCACTGACTGCGAACAGCGTCGAGACTGAACGTCCAGATTTTTCGTGACCTTGCTAACTGCGTCGAAGGACAAAAAAAAGCCCGGTGTAATAACCGGGCTTTTTTTAAACCAAGTAGAACCTAGTTACTGTTCAGTCACATCAGACCCATCGCGTGGGGCACCTGTTCCTGAAGATCCCATAAACAGCTTACGCCCATCTGGGAAAGTGATGTCACGACCATTCGCGCGGCAAGTTGGCTCGCACAGACGGTCTTTACTCTGGTAGCCAGTCACTACGATGTCTGTACCCAGTACCAGTGAGTTACGGTTAATGCCGCGTCGCAGCAAAGTGTTGGGAGTGCCACCTTCAACCATCCAGGGACCGGGATCGCGAGTAGCCTCAGGATCGTTATTATCCAGGTGAATCCAGGTGTGCGGGTTAATCCACTCAACACGAGTAATCGGACCACCCAGACGAACCGGCAGGTTGGCATCAAATTCAGCGGAAAACGCATGGTGCGCTGTCGCTGGTGGCTTGATCGCTACCACTCCAATTGCGGTCACTGCGGCTAGAGCCAGAAGTTTTGCTTTCATAGATTTACCCCTTCGTTACAGTTAGCCATTCTCAAATCAGCCGTACTGGCTGCTTGCTAAACGACCTCCCTATTCAATGCTGTGCTGTATTAATCAGCTGTTTAACGTAATTGGTTCTTTTTACACGAGTTATCGCGCCTGAGGAAGTCAATTACACCGGAATTTCACTCAGTTTAACGAATCAGCGGCAGAAACTCCAAACCTGCTGGAATTACGCCGCTGAATCATGAAACGATTAGTTGCTCTGCGCCTCCTCGAGCATTTCCTGGCGCAGACGCTGTTCGAAGTCACCGCCCTTGCGATACTGGCCGTACATCATCTCTTCTACAAACTCGACGCACTTGAATTGCGGCAACTCGTAGCCTTCTTCGAGGCGACGGTAGATAGGCATGCTGATGGTCCAGGGACGTTCGAAGATCTCGGGATCTTCCATGGTCGCTGAATACATGATGACGTTTTCACTCACCATGTCATAGCGCTCGGTGACCTTGAGCTGATAGGTGTGATAGTTACCTGCACGATCAAACCACGTTCGATCATCCAGGCCAGTCACTTCCACTACCCAGGTATCGCCATCCCAGTAGCCGTAAGACTGACCCATCCAGGAATCCAGTGGCGCTGGACCCGGATCTTCCAGGAATACATTACGCACTGCGCCGGCAAAAGAGTAAGCGATAAAGAATGCACTTTCGCTCTGAAAAATCTGGAATGGGTGCGGCATGTAGGTCGCGCGCGGCACGCCGGGCATGTAGCACTTCACTTCAGGATCATTCGCCAGCCAGTTGGCGGCATTTTCATCACGACGGGCCAATGCCTCGGGCTTGTAAGGGATTGTGCCACCCTCAACGACACCGAAGCTCGCTGGCACAGCACCGACGGCACCCATTGCCACGACTTCAGGATGTGGAACCGGGACAAAGTCACCAGGAACCAGCTGGTAAGCTGCCTTGGGCGCGGCTGGCTCTAGATTGTCGTTGGCATTCATCATCACTTGCCAAATGCCGTTGAAATCTGGCTTACCGCTTGGGGTGCGAGGAATCCCGTCCCTGGCGGGTGCCGCAGCCGCAGCTGCCACCGAAGCAGGTTGGGGATCAGTAATTGTCTCAGTCGGAGAACAACCGGCGAATAGCACTGCGATTGCTATGAGCAGCCATTGAATCTTCATAGGTCTACCTTTATTGCTTTAATTAGAAATACTCCCCCGGAGGAGCTGAGATATAACCATTCAGGGATAGTAGTGTCAAGCTAAACGCTACTAAATACAGGGGCTTCAGAGGAATTGGCCGTTTCTGCGTGATACCGGCATAAGGCTGAAAACTGGCGCCAGAAAACTGTTGAAAAGCCCTGAGTGGGCATTGTCGAAGGGAAGCAGCGCGACTCGGTTCAGGCCTTGCCCAGTGCGATGAGCTGGTGGCGCCGCACTACCGGGATGAAGATGAATAGGCACAGCGCGCTCAGCACTGCTGCGGCAAAGAAGGACACACCAGGAAAATAGATCGGGGCCGAAGGCGCAGTAAAGGCCGCGAACAGCTGGGTCATTACCAAAGGTCCAATGATGGAAGTAATCGAATTCACGCTGCTCAATGCGCCCTGCAATTCTCCCTGGGCGTTAGCCGGGATCTGGCTGGTCATGATGGCCTGGAAAGCTGGCGTCACAAACCCCGACAGCGCGGCAATAGCGAGCCAGGGATACATCTGCCAACCGACGCTGGAAAAGGCGTAGCCACAAAAACCAATAATTATCGCCAGCATGCCGAACACTCCGGCCTTGAAGGCGCCAAAAGTGGGAATTGCCCAACGTATCAGGAAGGCCTGAACCAGGATCATGAATACTCCGGCAAATCCCAGCGACAAGCCAATCTGGCTTTCCGACCAGTCAAACTTCTCCATGGTGTAGTAGGTCCAGGTGCTGGGCAGAGACATATGGCCAATCATGTAAAGAAAGTACGCAAACGCGAGCCCCATGACAACAGGATATTTCCTCATCTGCAGCATGGCTCCCACTGGGTTTGCACGCTTGAGCTCGAACGGTCGGCGATTCTCCTTGTTCAGGGATTCTCCCAACACGAAATAGCCATACACGACATTAGTGAGTCCCAGGGCAGCCGCCGCGTAGAACGGTACGCGCTCACCAAACTCGCCCAGGAAACCACCGATAACGGGGCCCAGAACGAATCCACCGCCAAACGCGGCACCGACCATGCCAAAGCGCTGGGCGCGCCTCTCCTCCGGGGTGATATCGGTGACGTAGGCATAGGAAAGCGCAAAGGTGGAACTGGAGATGCCCGCAATCAGCCTGGCAAAAAACAGCCACAGCAATGTCGGTGCAGTCGCCATCAGTAGATAGTCAGCGGACAGGGCTAACAGGGAAAATAACAGCACGGGTCGCCTTCCGAAGCGGTCACCGAGATTACCCAAAACAGGCGCGGCAAAAAACTGCACTACTGCACAGGTGAACATCAGATAGCCGCCGATCCGCGAAGCTTCTGAAAGTGACACATCGCTGAGACTGATAATGAGTTGCGGCATGACCGGCAGGATGATTCCGAAGCTGATGGAATCAATCAATACCACCAGTATGATGAACGCCAGTGCATGCTGGTGTCGAGTTACATCAATCAGGGCCATTGTGTGCTCTCAATGGGATTCAACCCGGCGACATATCAAACGTCAAGCAAGCACAAGAAATCCTCATGCTTGCCGCTGGGACTGCGGGGAATGGAATCGAGTAAGTAAACTTGATCTGAAACAGATAATCCAGAAACCGATGCAGGATTGCGACAATTTCCTGCTCCAGATCAGCTAGCAACGATTCTTGCACCACCAGCTTCAGCTCCAAAGCTTCAGCATCCGTTTGTACGAGCTGGAACTGCTGGAGTGGCGCTACCGCCATGATTGCGCGGAAGCCAGGGTTAGGCCATTTGCTGGAACCATCGAGCATGCGAAGCATGTTGCGCACACAACCGTTAATGCGGCGCAACACAGGCAGGGTTCGACCACAGCCACAGGGCGCCCTGATTTCCGCCATATCACCGATCTCATATCGAATCAGTGGGGTCGCATGGGTATGCAAGCTGTGTGATAGTCAGTTTGTCTACCTCACCGGTTACACAGGGCTACTATAGTCTGGCTGCTGGTTCTCTAACCCCTCGAGCTGCGCCGAAATCGCTGGGGCGTGCGCTAACTCGCAGTCTCAGACACCTGGATCAGTCGCTGGACTAGCCGATTGGTAACACTATCGACTAGCGGTTTCGGCATGGTTACCGTATCAATTGTCATATGCTACTAATCTTGTGTTGCTAAAGTGATGCCAGCCACTCATCGTCTGACTCTTCGGATATATCGGCAAACAGCGGTGTGGACAGGTAGCGCTCACCGGTATCCGGCAACATCACCAGGAGAGTGCTGCCCGCCGCTGCCTCAGCAGCCAGGTTCATGGCCGCCGCCATAGTGCCGCCTGCTGAGATGCCACAGAATATACCTTCTTCTGCGGCAAGGCGTTTCGCCACGGCGATTGACTCCTCGTCAGAGACTTTAACAACTTCATGGGGGACCGATTGATCCAATACAGCGGGAATGAAATCAGGGGTCCAACCCTGGATCTTGTGAGGGCTCCAGTCATCGCCAGATAGGAGCGCCGCGTTTTCTGGATCGACCGCGACCACTTTAACTTCCGGGCGTGCCAACCTGATCATCTGGCCGGTCCCGGTCATGGTGCCGCCGGTACCCCATCCGGATACAAAGTAATCCAGGTCCTTGCCAGCAAAGTCGCGCAGAATTTCAGGTCCAGTGGTGTTGCGGTGATAGGCCGGGTTGGCCGGGTTTTCAAATTGGCTGGCCAGAAACCAGCCGTGTTGCTGCGCCAGCTCCTCGGCCCGTCGCACCATGCCCGAGCCCTTCTCGGCCGCCGGCGTCAATATCACCTTGGCGCCCAGCGCTTTCATGATCTTGCGTCGCTCGATGGAAAAGGTTTCCACCATCGTCGCCACAAAGGGATAGCCCTTGGCGGCGCAAACCATTGCCAGCGCTATACCGGTATTACCTGAGGTCGCCTCTACCACGGTCTGGCCCGGCTGCAGTGCGCCACGACGCTCTGCGTCGTCGATGATCGCGATGGCGAGGCGGTCTTTAACGGAAGCCAGCGGGTTAAACGCTTCCAGCTTGGCATAGATGTTCTGATTTTCAGGCGCAATACGATTGAGACGAACGATAGGGGTGTTGCCAATGGTTTCCAGAATATTGTCGTAGATCACTTTTTTGTCCTGTCGGCAAGTTGGTTAAAAAGTGAGGAGCTCAATGTGGTCAGGTTAGGAGCTATTTCACTTGCCAAGTGTGTCCACTATGCAGCAAGCCTTTGAGATTTCCACTACTACGTCGAACCTGCTGCAGGTGGGCTTCCGTATCTGCTGTGAACGTACTCTTGGCTTCACTGTAGAGCACACCAACGGCCACTGGAAAATCAGGGCCTGACATGGCTGCGAGAAGTTGCGCCAGCACTCGATTGGTCTCATTGTGGACAAGTATGCGGTCTGCGTTATTTGCCGACTCAATCACTTCCAGCGCAAGCGTGTCGCGATTTAATGAAATAGCCTTTTCCTTTTCCTTGCCAAAGAGCAGCTGTTCTCCATGAACCGCCTCGACACGAAAATCTTGTGCAAGCTTCTTGTCTTTTACCTGCTCAAATACACCATCGTTATAAATTGGGCAGTTCTGCAGAATCTCAACGAATCCTGTCCCCTTGTGTGCGTGCGAAGCTTTCACTACCGCCGAGAGATGTTTTGCTTCGGTGTCTATGGATCGTGCTATAAAAGTGCCACCTGCTCCCAATGCAACTTCGCAGGGTGATAGCGGTGCATCAATAGAACCTTCTGGTGATGAAGGTGAGCGGGTACCGGGCTGAGAAGTTGGGGAATACTGGCCCTTGGTAAGCCCGTAAATCTCATTGTTGAAAAGCAATATCTGCAGATCAACATTGCGGCGCAGGACATGCAGCATGTGATTGCCGCCAATACTGAAGCCATCACCATCTCCGGTAATCACCCAGACGTCCAGTTCCTCATTGGCCAGTTTCACGCCAGTTGCAACAGCCGGTGCGCGGCCATGAATGGTGTGAAACCCGAAGGTATTCATGTAGTACGGAAACCGAGAGGAGCAGCCAATACCGGATACAAAAACCTGATTTTCGCGGGGGCGATTGAGATCCGGCATCAGCTTCTGGATGGTCTTCAGGATCGCATAATCGCCACAGCCAGGACACCACCGCACTTCCTGGTCCGAAGCAAAGTCTTTAAGTGTAAGAGCAGGAATCGCCTGATTCATGAAGCCACCTCCCTGGATGCCCCCACCTGCTCAGTATCAACACCCTGATTCGAAATCTTCTGGTGTATCGCCGCCAGTATTTCACCAATTTTAAATGGCTGCCCTGCTACCTTGTTCAGCCCATCTGCAGGGATCAGGTATTCCGAACGCAGCAAACGCGAGAACTGGCCGGTGTTCATTTCCGGTACCAATACTTGATCAAATCCACGCAACAGATCACCCAGGTTGCGTGGCAATGGCGACAGGTAGCGCACGTGCACATGAGAGACGTCCAGACCTTCCCGACGCGCGCGCTTGACCGCCTGATGGATAGCACCAAAAGTAGAACCCCATCCCACTACGACCAATTTACCGGAACCGCTGCCGAGACAGACTTCCTGCTCAGGTATATCGTTGGCAATGCCCTTCACCTTGTCATGACGCAAGTCCGTCATCTTCTGGTGATTAGCCGGGTCATAAGATATGTCACCGGTATCAAAACTGCGCTCAATACCGCCGATACGATGCTCCATACCTGGCGTACCTGGCTTGGCCCAAACCCTGGCCAGGGTGTCATGGTTACGGATAGATGGCTTGAAGTCTGCTGGATCCGCATAATGCTGAACCGGGAATGGCTCAAATTTTTCGCTGTCTGGAATCTTCCACGGTTCGGCCGCATTGGCCAAATAGCCATCTGATAGCAGCATCACCGGCGTCATATATTTGATGGCTATTCGCACTGCTTCGATGGCAACGTCAAAGCAATCCGCCGGGGTCGATGACGCAATCACCGGCATGGGCGTATCGCCATGACGACCATAGAGCGCCATATTCAGATCAGATTGCTCTGTCTTGGTTGGCAGGCCAGTGGAAGGCCCGCCTCTCTGAGTGTTGACTATGACCAGAGGCAGCTCAGACGCAGCGCCCAGAGCCATACCCTCAGCCTTCAGTGCAATACCCGGCCCCGCCGAGGAAGTCACTCCCAGTGAACCAGCAAAAGACGCGCCCATGGCTGCACAAACGGCCGCAATTTCATCCTCGGCCTGAAAAGTATTCACCCGAAACTGTTTACGATTCGCCAGCTCATGCAACAGGTTGGATGCCGGGGTAATTGGGTAGGATGCGAACAACATGTCGATATCCGCCAACTCAGATCCAGCTATCAAACCCCAGGCCAGTGCCGTGGTTCCAGTGATATTTCTATAAGTGCCAGGTGCCACTTTCGCTTTCGGCACCTTATACACATGTATACCTACCGGTAGCTCCGCTGTATCACCATAGGCGTGGCCCGCATTAAGAGCGGCAATATTGGCCTCGGCTATTTCTGGCTTGCTGGCAAACTTGGCTTTAAGGCTCTCTACAGTAGGCGCCCTATCCCGGTCGAATAGCCACATGACCAGACCCAGCGTCCACATATTCTTACAGCGCAATGCGGCCTTATGACCCAGACCAAACGGCTCAACTGCACTCAACACCTGCTTCGATATATCGATATCCAGCACTCGATAACGAGCCAGGGAACCATCCTCCAGAGGATTCGACGCGTACTTGGCCTTGGCCAGATTTTTGGCGGTGAAGGCACCGCTATCGACAATCACCAACCCACCTTCTACCAAATTATGAATATTGGTGACCAATGCAGCAGGATTCATGGCAACCAGCACGTCCAGCTCATCACCGGCGGTAGTGACATCTTCAGCACCAAAATAAATCTGAAACGCGGATACGCCGAAGGTAGCGCCTATCGGCGCCCTGATCTCGGCAGGGAAATCGGGAAAAGTTGAAAGATCGTTGCCGTAGAGCGCAGTAGCCTGGGTAAAGTTGCTACCGGTGAGCTGCATGCCGTCACCGGAGTCGCCGGCGAAGCGCACCACTACATCGACGACTTCTTTCTCGTCCAGATGATATTCGCCCAACTCTTCTTCAGCCAGCTCCATGATGCTTACCAGGCCCTATAACCAGTGACAGTCAATGCCCTGGAGGCACCGACCTGCGTGAAGGAGGCAGGATTCTAACAGAATAATCGGACCGATTCCTTTATTTGCAAGGCGCTGAATTTCGGACGACTCGCGTCGTCCGACGGGAAGCTTCCTTATTTTGCAGAGTGCCATGCATCGGGCGACTAGCGTCGCCCGACCTTATTGAGAGTTGGGCGCGTGGCTCCCGAACATCGGGTTATTGCTTGATGAACTTTCGGATGATACGGCCTTCGCCACTTTCTCCGCCGGTTACCTCGCCGGTGTAGACATTGCCGTCAAGGTCCACGACTACCCCCTCAGGCTCTGAGCCCTCGATGAAGCCCAGCACCGTGCCATCTTCGGCATTGCCGTAGGTAACGCCGTGCAGCTTTTCGTAGTCAGCTACATAGAGCATATCGTTGTGGTCGATGAACATGCCGCTGGGACGTCCGAATTGATCCCATTCCGTCAGGTACTCACCATTCTGGGTGAAAATCTGGATGCGCTCATTGGAGCGGTCGCCAACCAAGAGACGACCCCGGCGATCGATAAGCAGGGTATGGGGCACATTAAACTCCGCGGGGCCGCTGCCCTTTGTGCCCCACTCCATCAGATAGCGTCCATCCTTATCAAACTTGACGATACGGTTGTTCCAATGGCCGTCAGCGACAAAGAAATCCCCATTTTCTGCCTGGGCCACATCCGCAGGGCCATTAAAAGTATTGGGACCAGCGCCGGCAAAGCCGCGGGCACCAAGGCGCAACAGGATATTGCCGTCGGTATCGATCTTGGTAATGGTATGACCGCGCTGGCGCTGAAAGTCGGTGGTCCAGATGTCTCCATCGGGCGTCAGACGGAATCCATGGGGCAGCGCCACCCATTGCGGGCCGCCGAATGAGTCCACCAGGTTGCCTTGCTGGTCAAACTTGAGCACCGGCGGTTCAGCGCGGTGAAAGGCGTATATATAGCCTTCCTCATCCATGGTGACATTGGGGACCTGTCCCCATTCGATACCTTCTGGCAACGGTTTAGGCCAGTCTGGATCCAGCACATAGTCCTGAGCTTGTCCCGGCAGAGCCACCAGTAATGCGCTCAACAGAATGAACACGGGAAATGAATGCTTGTTCTTATTGGAATTTTTCATGATGTGTCCTGTCTTCTGGGTAACAGTCATGCACAAGCTTACACCCTGCCCACAACATATCAATATTTCTGTATTTCTGTATTTCTGTATTTCTGATGAGAAGGTTTTTATTGAATGGCCCGTACAAAGCATTGAAAGCACAAAACCTGGAGACTCAACATGAAAAAACTCACATTACTTACCGGTATCGGACTCATTGGCTGGAGCAGCCTGAGCAGCGCACAGCCTGGCGAACGCGCTCAAGAGCTGTTTAATAGCCTGGATACCAGTGGCGACGGCAATATTAGCTTCGAGGAATTCCTGGAGAACGGCAGGAACCCGGTGGAGCGACTCGACAGCGATGCGGATGGGCTGGTGTCGCTGGAAGAATTTCTTGCGGGCAAGCCAGAAGGTCGACGGCCCGGTCGCAAAGGGAAAGGTGGCGGCCAGAGTGACCGACCAAAGCCCACGGCCGAGCAGATCGCCGAAATGCAGGCCAAGATGCAAGAACGCGCCATGGCCAAGTTCGTAGAGATGGACCTAGATGGCGATGGACTCCTGTCCGCGCTTGAAATCAGCGAGGCCACTTTTCTGGAAATGGATGCTGATGGCAATGGTGTACTGAGCGCCGAAGAACTGAAGCCACCTCGCCGAGCTGGACGCGGTGAGCGCGGCGGTCGTCGCAGTAGACCCGGCGCCAATTCAGGAGGACAATCAGACCAGATCTGATTCCCTTAGCAGCAACGGAATAGCAAACGCGTAATGACTGATGAAGAATTGATGCTCGCCGTGAGCAAAGGCGACCAGTCAGCCTACCAGACTCTCGTCAGTCAGCATCTGAACGCCATCAGTCATTACGCCTTCCGCCTGCTTGGTAATCGCAAGGACACCGAAGACATTTGTCAGGAAGTATTTTTGAAACTCTGGACCAATGCCTCGAAATGGCAACCAGAGAAGGCCAAACTCACGACCTGGTTGCACCGCATTACCCACAACCTGTGCATCGATTACTTGCGCAAGCATGGCAGAACCCAAACCAGTGACACACTGGATATAGGTGCAGCTGAGCATTTGCTTGAAACCCCACAAAGTGACGAGCAAAACGAAAGCATTGCCATAGATGAGAAACAGAGACTGAACCACGTCATCAGTCTCTTACCGGAAACCCAGCGCAGTGCACTCATGCTTTGCCATTACGCCGGTTTTTCCAACAAAGAGGCGGCTGCTATTATGAATGTCTCCGTCAAGGCATTGGAATCAAGCATCGCAAGGGCGCGTCGCAGCCTCCGCACACAACTAGAAAGCAGGAATTTGCACAGCACAGCAATGAAACCTGCGTCAGGAGAGATCAACAGCGAGGAGAAAACCGAAACTATCGGTTAAATGATCATGAATATTGATGCCTTTACTCAAATCCTGGAAACCTACGGTGCAGTTGAAGCAAACTGGCCTGAGGAATCCCGCGCAGCCTGTCGGCAGCTGACAGCGACTAGCGAAGAAGCACAGCATCTGCTGCGGCAGTTCATGCTCCTGGAGCAGTCACTGGATGCGCTAGAGCCACCCCATTTCCCAGGCCTGGAAACTCGAATTCTGCACCAGGCGCTGCCACCGCAGCACCTGTCCCTGAGCGATCGCCTGATTAACTGGCTAATCCCGAAAAGCGGCTCACCGCTCAGCCTGTGGCGGCCTAGCCTTGCCGCCTGTTTGCCACTGGTGTTCGGGATACTGGTGGGCAATCTTACTGATCTTGGCGCCGCGCAAGACAGCATCGAGTACCAGTACTGGGATGACGAGTTGATCATGCTGTCCTTCAACGACTATAGCGACAGTGAGTACTTGCCATGATCAGACGCAATGTACTCATCATGGCCCTGCTATTGTCACTGGGATTGAATCTGTTTCTGCTGGGCGCTATTGGCTCGCGCATGGGCAGCGTGAGCGATTTCCGTGATGCACGCCCTTTGCCGCCCAATCTGAGCTGGATTATTCGAGATCTTGACGAAGACCGGCAACAGGAGCTCACCCGCGTGATCGAACCTTTGGCAACTGAGATTATCCCGCTGCGCCTGGCCATGATTGAAGCGCAGCGAGAAGTGAATCGACTGATGGCATCGAGCGAATTCGATAATGATGCGATCACAGCCGCGTTTGCTGATTTGAGAGCTGCGTCCGAGGCCTATGGCGCGCGTTCTCATGAACAAACCATTGCGATTCTCAGTGAACTCACGGAAGCTGAGCGTCAGTCGGCTACCAATTTTGTCCGACGGCGCGGGCCCCGCGATGGATTCAGCGGCTTCGGCGGACCAGGCCCGGACGGATTCAGACCGCCGCGCCCCAATGGTTTCAGGGATGGAGGCCGCCCTCTGCGAGGTGATCGTCCGCCGCGGCCCGAAGATATTCCACCACCGAACTAGCAGAGACACCAGCTAATCATGTCAGGATCAAACGAAAAGCATCCACCAGCGGGGCTGTATCGACATTATAAAGGCAACAACTATGAACTCCTTCATGTTGCCCGCCACAGCGAAACTGAAGAGTTATTGGCAGTCTATCGCCCACTCTATGGTGAGCGTGACATTTGGGTCAGACCGCTCGCCATGTTTACTGAGTCGGTAGAGGTCGCAGGTGAGCAAGTGCCGCGCTTTCGTTTCATAGAATCGTGAAACCATCATGACTGCATCTCCTTGTCTCTTTGGCAGGCAAGGGTGAGCGATTTTTGTAAACCCAGGCGCCAGTTGACAGCTTCAGCCTGCTAGATTCAATACCCATGTCTTAGCGGCAACGATTGCCGCAATGGGACACAGTGTTCTCTCGAATTCTCGATGTATTCCCACCGCCTCCACCTGCCTCACCGCGCGACATAAAGGCAAACGCCAAAACCCCTTGCGGAAAATGCTGCGGACAAAAAAATGTGACCGGCTTCGCAATAATCTTCCAA
>Ga0181558_10001131_pt1 | contig 25530 bp, 19 predicted proteins | sample 011ome_22_FD_133754 | JGI IMG/M metagenome (GOLD analysis project Ga0181558, IMG submission 133754) | Coastal salt marsh microbial communities from the Groves Creek Marsh, Skidaway Island, Georgia - 011507BT metaG (megahit assembly) | ecosystem: Environmental > Aquatic > Marine > Intertidal...
GCCGTGATGCAACAGCTGCGAGAACAGGCGCCCGGCATTACCTTGGATATTATGACGCCCTCGGACGTGAGCTTTCTCGACGTTGAGCGCGGCAAGGTAGACCTAGTGATTAACCGCTTTGACGAGATGCCCCAATCTTTTCATCAGATTACCCTATGGCAGGACAGCTTTTCTTGCTTACTGAGCCCCGAAAACCCTATTTTCGCCAACTTTGACCTGGAGGCCTACCTGAGCGCCAACCATATTTGGGTGAGTAAAACCGGCATGGGCGTGGGTGTGGGTGTTGACCCCGACGACGTTCAGCGCCTGGGGTGGGTAGACGCGGCGCTCGCCAAACGCAATAAAAAGCGACGTATTCGCGTATTTACCCGTCATTACCAGGCCGCCATGACGCTGGCGGAGCAAAATGACTTAATTGTCACGCTGCCCACACGCGCGACCTGGCTAAAACGCGATAATCCCCGAGTGGTTGTGCGTGACGTGCCCTTTGAGGTGCCGCCACTGCAACTCAAAATGGCTTGGAGCCCACTACTGCAACACAATCCTGCCCATCGTTGGGTGCGTCAGCTTATTACCCACATTGCCCGCGAGTTAGGGCCCGAGGACCAACAAGCCACAGCAACCAACGCTCCCTTGCGCGGTGCTAACGCTAAGCCAGCAAAGGCGAGCACGGCCAAATCATTGAAGAAGACCACAGCCACATCATTAAAGACAGCCACAAAAGGTCGCAAGCGCCCCCCGGCCTCAGCCTAACGCGGCCACACGTTGCGCTCACCCTTATGGCAATAGCGCTCCTCGTCACACGCACCTGTGTGCGGGTACGCCTGCGGTTCTCTACCAGAGGACTTCTAAAGGGTGACTGCGGTAAAAACCGATACCCGCTAGGAACAAGCTGTAGCTCTATTATTTTTATGAATAGAGCTTATTAAGAGCATTTCTAGCATTTATAACCTTGGTCCGAGAAAATAGCGCCCAAGCGCGCTACTGCAGCGCGCACTTTCATTCGCTTTCCAAGGAATACCACCATGGCTGACCGCATACACTGCGCCGGACTTCAGGTTGACAAAGCCCTCCATGACTTATTGGTCAACGACATAGCGCCGGGTACCGGTATTGCACCCGAGGCCTTTTGGCAGGGCCTTGCCGACATACTGCGCGACCTCATGCCCCGTAATGCCGAGCTACTTGCCATTCGTGACACTATGCAAGCGAAGTTAGATGCCTGGCATCGCCAGCACCCCGGGGCGAGCTTTGACCCAAGCGCCTACCGTGCCTATTTAGAAGAGATTGGCTACCTGTTACCCCAGCCGGCATCGGTAACCGTAACTACGCAAAATGTGGACGACGAAATTGCCACCCTTGCCGGTCCACAATTGGTGGTGCCGGTAATGAATGCGCGTTTTGGCTTGAACGCCGCCAATGCGCGTTGGGGAAGTCTGTACGACGCACTCTATGGTACCGATGCCATTTCTGAAGACGGCGGTGCCGAGCGCGCCGGCGCCTACAACCCGATACGCGGTGCCAAGGTCATTGCCTGGGCTCGCGCGTTTCTGGATCGCCACTTTCCGCTAGCCGAGGGCAGCCATGCACAGGCCACCGGGTATGCCGTAGCTGAAGGAGTACTCAAGGTCTCTTTAGAGACAGGCACCCACACCACCCTCGCTCAGCCCGAGCAGCTAGTGGGTTACAGCGGTACACCAAGCCAGCACAGCGGCGTGTTACTTAAGCACAACGGATTGCACGTAGAGATTCAAATAGACCGCACACACCCCATAGGCCAAACCGACGCCGCCGGGGTGAAAGACCTGTGTTTAGAGAGCGCACTCACCACCATTCAAGACTGCGAAGATTCGGTAGCCGCCGTAGATGCCCAGGACAAGGTGGTGGTGTATCGCAATTGGCTGGGGCTCATGAAAGGCACGCTGGAAGAGTCGTTCAGCAAAGGCGGTGAGACCATAACCCGGCGCATGCATGCCGACCGAGTATTCACATCCCCCACGGGAGGCGAGCTCACCCTGCCCGGCCGAAGCCTCATGTTTGTACGCAATGTGGGTCATCTGATGACCAACGACGCCATCTTGACGGCCGATGGACAAGAAATACCCGAGGGCATCATGGATGCCATGTTCACCAGCTTGTGCGCCGTACACGACTTAAAAAGCGCAGGCCCCATACGCAACTCACGCACAGGCAGCATTTATATTGTTAAACCCAAAATGCATGGCCCCGATGAGGTGAGCTTTACCGTGGCGCTGTTTGACCGCGTAGAGCAGGCGCTGGGGCTTGCCAAGAACACCATTAAAGTGGGTATTATGGATGAGGAGCGGCGCACAACGGTTAATTTGGCCGAGTGCATTGCGCGCGCAAGTGAGCGCGTGGTGTTTATTAATACCGGCTTCTTGGACCGCACCGGTGACGAGATTCACACCTCCATGGAGGCCGGTGCTTTTACGGCTAAGTCAGCCATGAAGGCAGAAACCTGGATTAACGCCTACGAAGACTGGAACGTAGACGTAGGGCTGGCCTGCGGCCTACAGGGCAAAGCCCAAATTGGCAAAGGCATGTGGGCCATGCCCGACATGATGGCAGCCATGCTAGAGACCAAAATTGGCCATCCCAAAGCGGGCGCCAACACGGCGTGGGTGCCCTCGCCCACTGCCGCTACCCTGCACGCTACCCACTATCACCAGGTTAATGTAGCTGAGGTGCAAGCCGGCCTTAAGGGCCGCATGCGCCGTCAGCTGGACGAGATTTTATCAATACCGCTCAAGGGTGCCGAGGGCTTGGACGCGGCAGGTATTCAGCGCGAGCTAGACAACAACGCGCAAGGCATTTTGGGCTACGTGGTGCGCTGGATTGATCAGGGCGTTGGCTGCTCAAAGGTGCCCGACATTAACAATGTGGGGCTTATGGAAGACCGAGCGACCCTGCGCATATCGAGTCAGCACTTGGCCAACTGGCTACGCCACGGCGTGGTGACAGAGGCACAAGTGCGCGAGACCCTTGAGCGTATGGCCGCCGTGGTCGATGAGCAAAATCAGGCAGACCCCAACTACCTACCTATGGCCGGCAACTATGACAGCAGCATTGCGTTTCAAGCGGCCTGCGATTTGGTGTTCCTAGGCGCCCAACAGCCCAGCGGCTACACCGAGCCGTTGTTGCACGCACGCCGAAAAGCCTTTAAAGCCTCGCGCGCTGCCTAGCAATCATTGTGAGGCCTTAACCCATCTCGCGCCCACAGCAAGCGCCTATAACAAGACCAATGCAAGCACGACACAAAGTCAATACAAGCGCATTACAGGCCCATTAGCAGCCCATAAAATTGACAAGAACCCCCTAAAAAACACCCCGCAAAAGCGAGGTGTTTTTTTGTGCCTGTGGCATAGGGCGCCTTAGGCTGTCTGCATAAACTGGGTGATGGCTTTATCAACGGGAAAATAGGTCTCACCCAGCGCCGCGGCCACCGCTGGGTGCGTAATGTGCCCGGCGTGTACGTTTAAGCCATTGGCAAAGTGCGGGTCATCGCGCAAGGCGTTTACGCCCAAAGCCGCCAGCCTCAATGCATAGGGCAAGGTGGCGTTGGTGAGTGCTATGGTCGACGTGCGCGCCACACCGCCGGGCATGTTGGCCACGCAGTAATGCACCACGTCGTCCACGACATAAGTGGGGTCTTGGTGGGTGGTGGCGTGCGAAGTTTCAAAACAGCCACCTTGGTCAATAGCCACATCCACCAACACCGAGCCCTGCTTCATGGCACCCACGTGCTGACGCGTAATGAGTTTGGGTGCCGATGCACCGGGAATTAACACCGCACCCACCACTAAATCTGCCTGTAGTGCGTAACGCTCTATGGCGTCGGCGGTGGAGTACACACCCACCACACGGCCCTGGAAAAGGTCATCGAGCTGCTGCAAGCGCTCTATAGAGCGGTCGAGAATAGTCACTTGAGCGCCCATGCCGGCGGCCATGCGTGCCGCATTGGTGCCTACAACACCGCCACCCAAGATCACCACGTTACCTGGCTCAACACCGGGCACACCACCCAGCAGAGTGCCATTGCCGCCCTGCGCCTTTTCCAAATGATGGGTGCCTGCTTGAACCGACATGCGGCCCGCCACCTCGCTCATGGGCGCCAACAAGGGCAGACCACCCCGGGCATTGGTAACCGTTTCATAGGCAATGGCACTGGCTCCCGACTCTTGCAGCAGCTTGGCCTGCTCGGGGTCTGGCGCTAGGTGTAAATAGGTAAACAGCAGCTGGCCGTCGCGCAGCATGCGACACTCGTTGGGCTGCGGCTCTTTGACTTTAATGATCATGTCGGCGGGGGCAAATACCTCCGCGGCATTAGCGGCAATCTCTGCCCCGGCTGCCTGATAAGCCCCATTGTCAAAACCAATGGCATCGCCGCCGCCCGTCTCTACCAATACGGTGTGCCCCGCAGCAACAAGCTCTCGAACGCCCGCGGGCGTCATACCAATACGGTACTCGTGGTTCTTTATCTCTTTTGGGATACCAATAATCATGGGCGTTCTCCACAGTGCTCTTCAGCGTTTGTATAACCAAAATATGACCGGCTGCAGGCATGGCTGTTTTTTTTACTGTGCCGAGGCAAGCACAGGGCAACACACCCCAAGTGAACCTCATTCACACACACCACTCGCACACTGTGCAAAAGCCCTGGGCATAAAACCATGGACACAAAACCATGGACACAAAACCATGGACCTATAACCCCAGCCCAATCGGCTTACCACAAGCCAGACCCGCCCGGCACATGCAACCAATGTACGCTTGCTAAGCAGCACTATCTGCTATATTTTTTGCTTAAAAAAGTTGATTCAACTTTTTATAGCAGATAAAAAGCATTAATCGGCTTTATATAGCATTGCCCATACTGAGCAGATGCGGGCTTTATTCCGTTTGGCGCTAATAGCGAGCACAGAGCCGCGAGGAGACCTATGGCCGACCCACTCAGCCGCATTGACAAGAATATTTTGCGTGCGCTGCAAAAGGATGCGCGCATCAGTTATGCCGAACTTGCTCGGCAAGTGGGTTTAACCACCACACCCTGCAAAGAGCGGGTCAAACGACTCGAGCGCGAGGGCTATATTCGGGGCTATCATGCCAGCCTAAACCCCGCCAAACTGGGTAAGGGCTTGGTGGTGTTTGTGCAAATTACACTGCAACGTACCGCCGGCGACGCCTTTGCCGAGTTTACTCAGGCCGTTAAAGACGTACCCGAAGTAGAAGAATGCCACCTGGTTGCAGGCAACTTTGACTACCTTATTAAAGCGCGAGTGCGCGACATGGCCGACTACCGCGAGTTTCTGGGGGGTAGTCTTATGCAGTTACCGGGGGTGCAAGAGAGCACCAGCTATCCGGTGATGGAGGCCGCTACCGAGCGGCCTAGTCTCATAACCTAAACGTGGTCTCATGGCCTACACAAAGTTGCTCAGCCTAAGCACTCAGGCGTCGCTGGACGTGGTGCGTTGTCTTAGTCACCAAACACGACATTTGCTGACAATTTTTGTCACACTTGGCCCGTAGACGACAATTTTGGCAGATACGATGGGTTAATGAAATAAGCCACGCGCACACCCACATCAAGGCGTATCTTTTGTCTACCTTATTGTTTTTTATGCAATAAATAACCAAAAACGATGCAATCATGCGCAAAATGCAAAGCAACATCGTACAGTTGGCACGCCACGTGCTTGATTAACAGTGAAGCGTTGCCAGCTGAGGGCTAGCGCGCTGCTAGTCCAACAAGGCTTAGAATTAAAACTCAGGAGAGACAACAATGAAAAAGCAACAAAAAGGTTTCACCCTTATCGAACTGATGATCGTGATTGCCATTATCGGCATCTTGGCGGCTGTGGCACTGCCCGCGTATCAAACCTACACCAAGAAAGCTAAGTTTTCTGAAGTAGTTCTTGCTACAACGGCGTACAAAAATGCGATTACTGCCGCCTACCAAAAGCAGGCAACAAATTGTACTGCGCTAACGGACCTAGATCATGGCGCGTGTGGCCTGCCCGCGAATGCTGGCGCTTCAGGTGTAGTCGCTGACGTAACGGTGGCTGACGGAGTGATACTCGCCACGGGCACAGCAGACGTGGACAGCTCGAACTACACGTTAACACCCACCGTGACAACCCAAGGATCCCTTACTTGGGTAGAGGGTGGCGATTGCTTGACTGATGGCCTTTGCTGAAACGCTGACTGCCAACAAAAAAGGGGCGATTGTTCGCCCCTTTTTTTGCACTCAAATATCCGACACCCACATCACAATAGATGTAACCTACAACCTCACTGTCCGCATAGCAGCCCACATAACAACGACCTGCGATGACTCGTTCACTTCAAACACACATTATTCGGCAACTGATACTTGGCAGCATCCTGACCGTGTGTGGCTTTCTCGTTTATCAGGCGGCGGGCGAAGCACCGAAATCCTATGATCAATATTGGCACATTCAAACGGGCAAAGATTTATTACAAAACGGCTGGTCGCCGTTTGTAGATCGCTATAGCTATACCTATGAAAACCAGCCCATTTCCCAGCAGCCCGTTATCTTTCAGCTAGCCTATGGGGCACTCGAGGCACAACTGGGATTTGACAATGCCGCGCGCCTACTAAGGCTTGCACTGGGCCTTACCTTGCTGGCGGCTGTATTACTTTTCGGCAAAGAGATCGGCGCTCCCTTGAGCTTTCATGTATTTGCGCTGGCCGCAAGTACGTATTTCTTAATTGGGCGATTCCCTCCGCGACCCGAGCTACTTGATCACGTGTTGATTGTGCTGGGCTTTGTGCTAGCACACAGTATATACACCAAACAAACACACCTACGCATGTTTGCGGGGCTCGTGTTTCTTATTGCCTGGATAAATTTTCACGCCGGAATTCTTGCCTATACTATTTTTTGCTACCCCTTTATCCAATTGCTTGTAGACAGGCTCTACAAGCGCAGCTCAGAATTTAGCCTAACAGCGCTTTTGGCTTGGGGCGCAGCCTACGTGGCCGCCGGTTTTCTGAGCGTCCAAGGACCTCATCCCATCCTTTATGCGCTTCAATTTTCGGATGCCTGGCGAAACATATCCGAGCACCAAAGCAGTCTTAATTTCGTGGAGAATCAACCTTTACTTATTGCGTTTTGGTTCTCCTCCGTTGTCGCAATTGCATGGTCACTATTGGCGCGTCACTACGGCCTTGCCGCGGTCGCACTGATTATCGGGTTCGCCACGATCGACCGAGCTCGCATGATACATCTTGGCGGGCTATCCATGACTTGTATCCTGCTACTGCTGAGTCTCGACCTAAAAAAAGCCACGGTGACTGCTAAAATACGGCCTTTCATACTAACCATTGTCCACGAATTTACGTGGTTGGCAGCCATTGCATGGTTAACCTTCTTGGCAGTGGGCGCCAAACTCTCCACCCCCGCGCAATTCGACACACAGGCGCCGTCAGACATAGTTGCCTACATGAGCAAAAACAGCAGTGGCGGAAAAATTCTGAATCAATATCGCTGGGGGGGCTATCTACTGTATTCACTGCCCAGAGAATTCAAAGTTTTTATTGATGGACGAACCGAAATCTTATACCCGCCCAGCTTCTATAAAGACTACCAGACATTAGGCAGCTCAGATGAGCCGTTACTGAACAGACTCAAAACCGATTGGTCGCCAGATTACGCCGTGTGGGCGATAGAAAAAGCACCCCATGCAACCCTAGTCCAACAACTCAATATGCAGGTTGAATTTATTGGCAACAGGCACCTGCTCTATTCAAAAAGCGACAGTAGCCAACACCGCTCGCTCACACGTCTCGCAACGCTACTCAAATACCCCATGTGTATCACCGAAAGCGATATCAATGTGCTACCCCGCATGCTTGCTGCGGCTGAAAATCACCCAGAACGCCGCTATTCATTTGACGTACTCAAGCTAATAGACAAGCAGCAACCAAACCACATAGCCCGGGCACTCCAAATGATTGCCAGTGGCCAAATAGACCGCCCCCAATCAAATCGCGTGACCCGACTTTTAGCCCACAGCCTATTGGTGCTGAACCAACCAACAGCAGCGGCCGATGCATGGACGCTTGTCTCGAAACCGGAGACTCGCGATTTAATCTACGGTGCGCTAGCAAATATAAAGGGTAGAAGGTATGCGCGAGCAGAAGAGCTGCTCGGGCTTGCCATTAGCGAGCCATGGCAAAACCAGTATCCCCTTACGTTGGCACAGACGGCACGCCTTCAGATACTGGGCACTATGCTCAGTGAGGTCGGGTATACGAATGCATTCTCTGAGCTGTCTAAAGGGCTAGAATCTAGTACTACGCCAAACGCGGCAGATACACTTATCTCGCCCAACGACATTGTCTACAAACACCATTGCGCCAATTTGGCTTTTGATGATCTGCAGAAGTAACAACCGATGGCCGAGTTTGACCAACACACTAGCGACTACAAGCAAAAACTGGCGAGCTCGCTAGGTATTGTTGATGTGGCGCGTGTTGATCAATTCGCGCGCCATAAAATAGAGAAAATCGCCCATGCCCAAGACTGGCATGCACCTGGGCGTTTTTTAGATTTTGGTTGCGGTGTTGGTCTCACGTTGCCGCATCTCGCCGCGCTACTCCCCGGGCTCATGCCTGTTATGGCAGATCAGTCCTTAAACAGTTTGAACCAACTTAACCACCTCAGCCAATTTAACTTTGAACCGTTACACATTGACCAAAACATTCCTCTGGAAGACCAAAGCATAGATGGAGCACTGGCGTCTTGCGTGTTTCATCACATCCAACCTCAAGCGCGCGCGCACTGGCTCACTGAGCTCAGGCGCGTTTTACGGCCGGGTTGCTCGCTTTTCATTGCCGAGCATAACCCTTATAACCCGCTCACCCGTGTCATTGTGAGCCGGAGCCCCTTAGATGCTAATGCGCAGCTAGTCAGCGCTCGCGCCCTGTGCAAACTTTGCGCTCAAGTCGGCTTTAAAAAAGTTGCCGTGAACTATATGGTCTATGCGCCACCTTCGTGGTGGATCAACGGCTCATTAGAGAAACTATTGAGGCGCCTGCCTCTGGGTGCGCAATACATGGTACAAGTAAGGGCATGATTACCGCCGAACAACCCATAATCATCTCTATTGTCACTCCGGTTTACCGGGGTGCTCACTATTTACGGGCATTAAGCGCCGAGCTTGTACAGTTAAAAGAAACGCTTGATCACCCACATTCGCCACTGCGACTGGGAGAGGTTATTTTTGTCGACGATGATTCTCGCGATGGCTCGATTACCGTTCTGCGCGAGCTAACCGAAGAACACCCCTGGATGCGCACGCTGCAATTGGCCCGTAATTTTGGTCAGCACCCTGCAACCGTGGCCGGCATTCTTCACACATCGGGCGACTGGGTCTGCACCATGGACGAGGACTTACAACATCGCCCCATGGATGTTCTCAGCCTGCTGCATAAAGTCACGCAAGAGCAGCAAGATATTTGCTACGCAACACCCACCATGGGAAGCCACAGCGCTTTCAGGAACGTGAGCTCCAAAGTCACTAAAATCGTTATGGCCATGCTGTCGGGTAATAAAGCAATTGGAAAGTTCAATAGCTTTCGCATGATTCGAGGGTCTATTGCGCGGGCTGCCGCCTCGGTGGTGGCGCATCAAACCTATTTTGATGTTGCGCTGTCTTGGTACACCAATCGAATTTGTGTTACTCAAATTGCCATGTCAGACATGCGTGCCAAAACCGCAGTAAAAAGCGGGTATCGTCTCAAAGCCCTCGTGCGCCACGCAGGGCGTCTCTTTCAGAGTCTTGAATTAAAAACATTGCGCTATGCAGCCGTAGCTGGTGTTCTTCTCATGTTGGCAGCACTGGCGGTAGCGGCGTTTGCGGTGGGTTCTCGTCTTCTCTACCCCGAAACGATTGCCCTACCCGGGTGGGCTTCGGTGTTAGTGTCAATTGTATTTTTTGGTGGCGCTACCGCGCTCTTGGCGGGCCTTATACTTGACCAAATCTATTTTATTTCGCAAAAAATGCGCGGTAGACCGGTCTTTTTTGTAGTCAATCGAGAAACCGACACCACTATTGCTAATTGGTTGGCCAGTCACATTTCTTCTCGCTCATGAGGATATTCCGGTTAAACACTAACGGCTCATCAAGAACCGTTGGGCTAATCGGGGAAGGGCTAATTGGCTCTGCGATAGCGGCATCACTCAACCGGCACCAGCCAGTGAGCTCGGATATACACTTTCCAAGTTATCACCAAAACGATTTGGATCGTGTATGGACTACCGTCAATGAATATCTACTCAAGTTTAAAACAAGCGGCGCTGTGGATTGGATCTGGAGCGCTGGCAAAGCGGGGTTGCTGGCTAGCGAAGAAGAGTGCGCGCGCGAGTTCAGCTTCTTTGAAGCATTTTTAGACCGACTGTTCCAGCATCGCAATAACTGTAACGACCGCCTCCACCTTGTTAGCTCTGCCGGCGGGCTGTACGAAGGCCAGCGATTGGTAACTCACCAAACCAAACCGGCGCCCACAAAGGCTTATGGCCACCTGAAACTGCGAATGGAAGATCGCGCCGGAGCACAGTTCAAACATTGCCACATTTACCGACCAACCAGCGTTTTTGGTGCCTTCAAGCCTGGCCACCGTATGGGCCTCATCACTACGCTCATGGTCAATGCGTATCAACAAAAAACTACGTTGGTTTGGGGTGCGCCTTCGACATTACGAGATTATGTATCGGCCACCGATATAGGCCAATTTATTGGCGGCGCTGTTTTGTCCGAGACTAAGGGTAATTCGACCACCCATATTTTAGCCTCGGGAAAACCCACATCGACCCAAGAAATTGTGCACCTCATTCAAGCAATCACCCAAAAGCAGCTGTATTTACGATTCGTTGATGCCACAAATTCTGCAGACATTACCTTTGCCAAAAACAACGATTACTCGCCCCACTGGCAGCCTGAGAATTTGGAAACGACGGTCAGACACATTCATCACCAGCTTTTGGGCTTGTGAGGGGTTTAGTGGCAACGTTCCTACGGATGAGCAAGTCCCTAAAAATCCAAAGTGCAGCGCACCACAACTTGACGTAAGATAAGATCACTTAAGGGAAAACCTGGCTGATCACTGTGAACACCAGCGCATCAACACACATAAAGTCCAAACTTAGCGGTCTTGCCGGTAAGCTGGTTGATGCTGGCTTGTTATCCGAGGCCGATGCCAAAAAAGCCATCAGCGAAGCACAAAAAGCCAAGCAATCGCTTGTGCAATACGTTGTTACATCGCTAGGCCTAAGCGGTAGCGAGGTGGCCATGCTGGCATCGCAAGAGTTTGGTGTGCCGGTATTTGATATTGCTGCATTAAACCGAGCCACCCAACCCGAAACGCCGGTCTCCGCCGACCTCATTATGAAGCACCGGGCCATACCGCTGTATCGGCGTGGCAATCGTCTGTTTATTGGGATGTCAGACCCCACCAATCTAGCGGCGCTCGACGAAATTAAATTTGCTACCGGCATCTCTACCGAGGCCGTGCTTGTAGACGAGCAGGTTCTTAGTCGCTTTCTCAATAGCATTGTTGAAGATCAAGACTCACTGGACAGCCAAGTCGACGGGCTAGTCGATGACGCCGAATATGACATTGAAATCGCCGACAGCGGCAATGCTGGCGACGATGAAGACGACACCAGCGCGGTTGATGACACGCCCATCGTTCGGTTTATTAACAAAGTACTGCTAGACGCCATTAAACAGGGCGCCTCTGACATTCACTTTGAGCCTTACGAGAAAGACTACCGCGTGCGCTTTCGAACCGATGGCATTTTACGCGAGGTGGTCCGGCCGCCGCGCAACCTCGCACCCCGGCTATCAGCCCGTCTAAAAGTCATGTCCCAAATGGATATTTCTGAACGACGCATTCCACAAGACGGCCGTATTCAAATGAAGCTGTCGAAGAGCCGCGCTATCGATTTTCGTGTGAATACGCTGCCCACCATGTTTGGTGAGAAAATTGTGCTGCGTATCCTTGACCCTACATCGGCACAGATGGGTATTGACGCCCTAGGTTACGACGAGATCCAGAAAAAACTGTACATGGATGCTCTAAGCCGTCCGCAGGGTATGATTTTAGTCACCGGCCCCACAGGCTCGGGTAAAACCGTATCGCTCTATACCGGCCTTGGCATTCTGAATACGCCCGAGCGCAACATCTCCACCGCCGAAGACCCGGTAGAAATTAATATGGAAGGGGTCAACCAGGTCTTGGTCAACAACAAAGTGGGGCTGAACTTTGCCGAGGCCTTGCGTTCTTTCCTGCGCCAAGACCCAGACGTTATTATGGTGGGGGAGATTAGGGACCTAGAGACCGCTGAAATTGCCATTAAAGCGGCACAAACCGGTCACTTGGTACTGTCTACGCTACACACCAACAGCGCTGCCGAAACTATCACCCGCATGCTTAATATGGGCGTACCCGCCTTTAATATTGCGGCTTCGGTATCGCTCATTATTGCCCAGCGCTTAGCGCGCCGACTGTGTAAGGTGTGTGCCACACCCGAGACAGATATCCCCCTAGATGCGCTAAGGGAACTAGGCTTTACCGATGAGCTCTTAGCATCAGCCAATATCAAACGCCCCGTAGGGTGTAATGCCTGCAAAGACGGGTACAAGGGAAGGGTAGGCATTTACGAGGTAGTCAGACTAACAAAATCGATTGCCAACACGATTATGGATGGCGGAAACTCTCTGGAAATTAACCGCCAAGCACGTGCTGAAGGTTTTGATGACTTGCGTACATCGGCACTCAAAAAATGCGCGGCGGGTTTGATCAGCTTGGAAGAAGTGAATCGTGTTACCACCGACTAATATCCATCACACGTAGCGCTGACAGCAACAAATACGGCACCATTAGGCTAGGCACACCACAAGAACGCGAGTACCAAGGACGGCATGGCGACAGACAGCACATTTATCTGGACAGGTACCGATCGCAAGGGTCGCAAGACCCAAGGTGAGGTCACTGCAACGAGTAAAGCGCTAGCACAAGCACAGCTGCGCAAGCAGGGTGTTAGCACCAAAACGCTAAAGAAAAAGGCAAAACCGTTATTCTCAAGTGGTGGCAAAAAAATCAAACCCGCCGACGTTGCCATTTTTACCCGCCAGCTCGCCACAATGATGAAAGCCGGCGTGCCGCTGGTGCAAAGCTTTGATATTGTGAGCGAGGGTTTGGACAACGCCAATATGAAAACTCTGGTCACAGAGATTAAAAACGAAGTCTCTGCCGGAGGGGGTTTGGCTAACTCGATGTCTAAGCACCCTAAATATTTTGATGAGCTTTTTTGCAGTCTTGTGGGCTCGGGCGAAGACTCGGGTACCCTAGAAATCATGCTTGATCGCATTGCCACCTACAAAGAAAAAACCGAGGCACTGAAGGCCAAAATTAAAAAAGCCATGACTTACCCCATTGCGGTTGTCATTGTGGCCATTGTGGTCACCGGCATATTGCTGGTGAAGGTGGTACCTCAGTTTGCCGAGACCTTCTCGTCCTTTGGCTCAGACTTGCCAGCTTTTACGTTGTTTGTATTAGCCATCTCGGAGTTTATGCAAGAGTGGTGGTTTATCTTTTTAATTGGCATTATGGCGCTGGGCTGGTCTTATTCGCAGGCCATGCTACGCTCAAAAAGTTTTCGTGACCGGGTAGATAGCATTGCACTTAAACTGCCAATCATTGGCGGCATTGTGCACGATTCTGTCATTGCACGATTCTCACGTACGCTCTCCACAACCTTTGCCGCAGGTGTACCCCTTGTAGAGGCCCTAGACTCCACCGCCGGTGCTGCCGGTAACGCCATCTATGCCAAAGCCATTCGACAAATCCGCGACGACGTCACCTCGGGTACGTCGCTTTATCAATCCATTCGGTCCACAGGTTTGTTCCCCAGTATGTTGCTGCAAATGGTCTCGATTGGCGAGGAATCGGGATCGCTCGATGAAATGCTGGGTAAAGTGGCCGACCAGTACGAGGCCGCCGTTGACAACGCGGTAGACAGCCTAAGCTCTCTTATGGAGCCCATGATCATGTCGATCTTGGGCGTCTTGGTGGGCGGACTGCTGGTCGCCATGTACTTACCTATCTTTATGCTTGGCTCAGTGGTGGGCTAATCGCCAACAACACGTTAATAACAAATAGATGCCTGTGACCGAAGCTCTCAACACACCCTGGTTTTTCCTTACCACTGCCACCGTACTGGGCCTGGTGGTGGGTAGCTTTCTTAATGTTGTTATTTACCGACTCCCCAGAATGATGGAGCAAGCTTGGCATCGGGAATGCTGTGAATTCCTCGAACAACCTGCGCCAACCGACCCACCACTCACACTGGCGCTACCCAACTCATGCTGTCGCAGCTGTGGTGCAGCCATAAAGCCATGGCACAACATTCCCGTTGTTAGCTATCTTACCCTGGGTGGCAAATGTGCCAATTGCCATGCGGCCATCTCGCTACGCTACCCCATTGTTGAACTCACTACCGGCTTGCTGTTACTGGCGGCGGCGCTCAGCTTTGGTGCTTCTTGGGAGTTAGTCGGCGCTTTAGTTTTAATAGGGAGCTTGGTTGCCCTCACAGGTATCGATATCGATACCCAGCTCTTGCCCGACAGCATCACCCTGCCACTACTTTGGTTTGGCTTGTTATTTAACCTGTTTGGTGTCTTTACCGACCTTACATCGGCTGTGGTCGGTGCCATGCTGGGCTATTTGTCGCTGTGGAGCGTGTACTGGCTGTTTAAGCTAATTACCGGTAAAGAGGGTATGGGCTATGGCGACTTTAAGCTATTGGCCGCACTAGGCGCTTGGTTTGGCTGGCAAGCGCTGCCACTCATTATTATTTTGTCGTCGTTTGTAGGTGCCGCACTTGGCATAGCGCTGGTCGTCATAAAACGTCAGGGTCGCGATGTTCCCATGCCCTTTGGTCCGTATCTGGCAGGTGCGGGCCTGCTGTGTTTGTTCTACGGCGACTACCTCACGCAGCGCTACAGCGAGTGGGTGGGGCTGTGATGATCTCTTGTTGTGGCGTTAACCACCCATGACCTGGGTGGTTGGCATAACGGGGGGTATTGGCAGTGGTAAAAGCGCCGTTACCGACCGACTCGAGACCCACGGTATTACCGTTGTCGATGCCGATAAGGTGGCGCGAGTGGTAGTAGAGCCGGGTCAGCCGGCACTGGCTGCCATTGCTGAGCACTTTGGACCTAGCGTTCTACAGCAAGACGGCACGCTTAACCGCCCTGCACTGCGCAAGATCGTTTTCGAAGACCCTGAGGCCCGCAAGTGGCTAGAGGGTGTCACCCACCCCGCCATCCGCGACGAAATTCAGCAACAACTGACTCATGCCAGCTCGCCCTATGTGGTGCTGAGTTCGCCGTTACTGCTGGAGTCGGGTCAAAATACCTTTGCCCAATACGTAGTGGTGGTGGATGTACCCGAGTCACTGCAGATTACCCGCACCATGGCCCGCGACAACAATGAAGAATCGCTAGTGCGTGCCATCATGGAGGCGCAATTGCCACGGGATAAGCGCTGTGCGGCAGCCGATCAGGTCATTAGTAACGATGGCACTCTGGCCGAGCTCTACGCCAAAACCGATGCCCTGCACACACAGCTACTGGAACACGCAAAAAACCCATCGGCACTTTAACCGTGTGCGCCGCCTTGCAAGCGCGCTACGATGGGCGCATTGGCGGCGGGGAAATCATAGTGGTTAAGCGCGTGCGGCATAACCCACGCCAATGGTTGGCCTTCTAAGCCGCGGGGTTCTCCCAACCACTCTGTGACGGTGTGGATATCCAAAACGACCTGCTTATCGCCATAGTCGTGGGCTATGGTCATAAGCGGGCTAGAGGCCTCTACCTGCACGCCAAGTTCTTCGGAGAGTTCGCGCGCTAACGCCGCCAACACCGACTCACCGCTTTCCACTTTGCCCCCGGGAAACTCCCAAAGCCCACCCTGATGAGCACTTGCTGGGCGACGCGTCAGCAACACGCGCCCGCTGCTATCAAGCATCACCCCAACAGCCACATGAACGGCGGAGTCGGCGGGCATTATTGCAGCCACTGGGTAAAAAAGGCTTTCAAGCCGTTTGCTTTGAACTCGGGTGCGGGCGGCGAGACGCTACTAGGGCAAACATTTTCAAGAATGGCCCGTGGTCGCTGGACAAAAAGCTGCTGGGCCTCGGTCTCACCCACCAACGCCACACAGCGCTCATAGGCATGACTTAACACTGGGGGCCTGTGGCGCACATCGTGGGCGTCGGATGCCACAATATGCACCAGCCCATCGCGCAAAAAACGCTCGGATAACTTGGCAATATCGGGGCCAAAATGCCCGGTAATTGCATTGCCGGTAAGCTGCAACCAAGCCCCCGATGCCACCGCCTCAGCAAACTCTCGATACTTTGCAAAGGCATAGCTGAGTCGTTCTGGGTGCGTAATGATGGGTACATACCCGGCGGCAACACTGTTGTGCACCAGCTCAAGCATGGCGGTATTGGGCACATGATGTGGCGGCTCAAAAAGAAAATAGCGGGTGTGGTTAAGGGTGGGTAGCTCACCACTGCGCAGCTGACTGACAAGTTCTGGAATAATCTGAATATCGGCACCGTAGACAAGCTCTAGGGGGATGGCATTGTCTTTAAGCGCCTGTGTGAGCTTACGCGTCGCCTCGGCAATAATCTCTGGTGTGTTGGGAAACAGCCCAGGGTATATGTGCGGTGTGCAGGCAAGCACCGTTGTGCCATCTGCCACCGCTTGACGAGCCATGGCTAGCGCGTCTTCGAGGTTTGGTGCACCGTCGTCAATACCCGGCAGCAAATGGCTATGTAGATCAATCATGGGGTGTCGCTTTACGCATGCAATCGTCAAACCCGTCTGTAACCGTATAACATGATGTAGTGCCAGACAATAAAAAGCCCGCTGATTCGCGGGCCCTCAAACCGTGCGAGGCAAAAGCCCCGCAACAACTTAACGTGAAGCGTCGGGGTCGTCTTCGTCGTCGGATACTTCATTAGCCGCCACAGCCAAGCCGCCAGCTACTGCCGCACCGGCGGCCACAGTGCCCGCCACACCTAAGCCTGCAAGGCCACCTGTGGCAGCGGCAGCGGCACCACCCGCGGCGGCAGCTCCACCGGCCGCGGCTCCACCAGCCGCCGCACCGCCTGCGCCAGCCGCACCACCTGCAGCACCACCCGCAGCACCGCCAGCCCCACCTGCAGCGCCGCCTGTTGCACCACCTGCCGCACCACCACCAGCGGCTCCTCCCGAGCCAGTGGTTGCGCCACCAGCGCCACCCGCTGAGGGAGCAAAGGCCACGCGCTGCGCACAATCAATCGAGGTGCCTACCTCTACAATTTGCGAGCCGCGCAAATCTAACGCACAGTCACCGTAGTCAACCAATGCTGAACTTCCCGACAACGCCATAATACGGCTGGTCTCAGCCAAATCCATACCGGCTGCTGCTGGCACATAGGTAGACCCTGTATTTACCAGTACCGACCCTTCTACGCTCGCAAGCGTGGCGCCATAAGCGGTGGACGTTGCCGCAATGGCTAGTGACGCTACCGCCTTTTGAAATAGGCATCTCATAGCCTTCCCCTGCAATGATTTAGACTCTCCTAGCAAGCAGTGTACACAACCGCAGAGGCCGAGCAACCCCGGCATCCTCGGCGTACCCTGCTCACGCTGAAAAATGAGACAAATTAGCTATTTTCCTGAGTCTCCTCGGAAAACAGATTGTCTGCGCTATCCACACTGGGCAGATCTACCCGGGCGCGCACAGCGTCAACGGGCGACTCAGATTTAGAGCGCGTTTTCACTTTGGGCTGATCACGATGAGGGTGAAAAAAGATGCCCGCCAAAAAGGCAAAGGCCACCACATTGGCCCCAACAAACAAATTGTAATCCACCAGTTCATGCACCAGGGTCAGTAAACAACCCAAGCCCGCACCGGTTTGCAAAAACCGAAATTCACTCCAGGTATCGCCCAGACGAAACCATTGGCGCACAAACAAAAACAGCAAAACGGCCATCAACACTGCGGCAGGCATGCCCATGGTAAACAACCACTCGAGGTAGCTGTTATGGGCTCGGTTAATTGTAACAGTGGCCATTTCCCACGCCTGAAAACGCGGAAAAACCTCGACAAAGGTGCCGGGACCACTCCCCAAGGGGAAGAAATGCCCAATACCCTGAAAAGCGCCGTCAAAAATATACGAGCGGCCATCGGCGAGGGGGTCGGCCTGACTAAAGCGCGCCAAAACCGGACCCAAACCAATGGTGGTGCCCACACCCAGCACGCCCGCCAAAATGGTGCCGGTGAGGCCGTAGGCATTGTCACCGCCAATGCGGCGTGCAAAAAACACGGTGGCAAGCATAACGCCCAGCATACTGGTCATAATGCCCATGCGACTACGGGTAAACACAATTGCCGTGAGCACGAGGAGCGCGATGAACCCGTAAACAAAGGCCCTGTGACCCTGCCAAGTAGACCAGTACACTAGGCGGTCTCGAAAGGACTCATTTGTCATCTGTTGCCTGTGCCGGCCCAGTGTTGCCATAAAAAAAGCAATGGCCATCATGAGCGCCAGGTTCAAAAAGCCTGCAAAGTTATTACGGCTACTCCAAGTGCCACGGGCGTTGTGCCCCGGAGGCTCACCAAAATGCCAAAAATTCTGCGGATCGGCGGCCACCCCAAATTGGATAAGCCCAATGCCGGCCTGAAAAGCCGCGATGAGCAACAACACACCCACCAACCGGCTTAAATCTCGCGCGCGCAAGGCACGCGTTAACGCAAACACCACCACCGGAATAAGCAGAACGGCAAGCGCCTTAAGCGTGCTTGATGCGTCGAGAGATACGCTCACCCAGCCCTCGGCACCCACCGCCTGCAAGGCTAGGTAATAGTCTCCCTGCCCAGGCAGTAATAACCGCACATCGGCGGGGACAGGAATGAGATAAAGCGCCGGGACCAAGATCAAAGCCCAAAGCACCCAACGCTCCACCCTGCGCAACGAGTGCCTATGGTCATTACCGCCCCAGCCTAATATCAGCAAACCGAGCAAACTGAGCAACTCTAAAACCATTATGGCCAACGGAGGCTTGGATGACAGATACAGCGGGCTTATCAGCAATAACAACACCAGCAGCCAAAAGCTAGCGCGGGCACGGGGGCTTGGTGACTCTCGAAGATAGGTGTTCATTCAAAGCGCTCGATTTGTAAATCATCTAACCAAAGGGTGCCGCGCAACTCGTGATCAACCTCACGGTTGCCCAAAGATTCCAGCCGCAACTGCTGCCCTTTACAATCGGGCGGCACTGACACGTCAAACCAAAACTCTCGCCATTCACCCGTGCCTAGCCAAGGTTCACTCTGGGCGGGCGTGATGGTGGTACCTAGGGTGCAGCGAAATACCAAGCCCACACCAATGCGTCCCTCAAGCTGGTCGGGGCGCACCCGCCCCCGTACCCGAAAGCCGCCCGGCGGCAAGGCAAGCTCCTGGTAAACGTGTCTAAAACGCACCCGCTTACCGCTAAAGGACACCCGCAATGACGCGTCATCGGAGCTGCCAAAGGTCTCTGATCGGCTTATTATCACGCCGGTTCGCGGCGCTATTTTTGCCTGCCAACCAAAGCCTGGGCTGTTGTCAAAGGGCAAATTAAAACCGCCATCAAAGAGATAACCCAAGCGCAACAGGGCGTCTTTATCGAGCCCATTTACCCAGTGCAAATAGGCCTCATCAATAAGGCCTTCGCGGCGCAGTGCGCCAATGTACACCTCGCGTTCTTCGGCCTGTAATGGCCAAGCCACCGATGATCCTCGCGTAGCTATCAGTTCCCGTAACGTATTTAGCGCATCACCCGTACCGGGGTCGGGTACCCTTATATCTTCACGTGCTAGCTGGCTCACATAACGTAAAAAAGCCAACCACCAGCGGTAAGGTCGTGGATCTTGCGCAAGGTCAATGATGGCGCTGCGGCCGGTGTCAGATAGCCATAGCGCCTGCAATATTGGGAACAAATCGGACTGACTACCGGGGTCGCCCACTAGCGTACGCGCTAAGTGCGACACGGCCTTGGCGTTTTCCTGTCTGGCCAGTGCGGCTACCAGTAACTGCCGCTGTACTTGCGACTTTACCGGCGCCAAGCGGTCTGACAGCGTGGCCAGCTGATTCACCTTGGGATCATCAACGCCCGCCAGTGCCTGGGTAGAAACGAGGCGTGCCATGGCGCGGGTCTCTAATGGCGAGTTGGCAACTGCCTGTTTAAATGCATCGACAGCTGGCCGAGCGGTCTCTGGGGAGAGCGTGGTTAGGTTGGCCGGTAACCGCCGTCGCCCATCAATGCGCCGTGCCACGCTATTGCGCGGATACCAATCTAGCGCCGAGCGCTGGGCAGTGGCGTGGCCCTGCTTGGCTTGCTCGGTGAAATAATCTGACACCTGCAAGGCAATGATCACCACGGCTGCACAAGCAACAAAAGCTATTAACAACAATCGGCCAAGCCATGTAAGCACCATGCGCTCTTAGTACTCCATTTTATCGAGTAGGTAACCACGCTCTGCGGGTACCGCCAGCCATGCAATGGGTATAACAAATTGCTCTTCATAACTGCCATCTCTCAAGCGCATCCAAATCTCCACCTGAGAGTCGATGGCATAACTGCCATCGCCTTGGGGCACCCATTGCATGTCGATTAACTGAAAACGATCAATCCAAGTGTCGGCAAAATAGTCAGCGTAATGGTCGTAAATATCCTCTCGCCCCACCACCTCTGTGGCATCTGCTGACGCGGTAAATAGCGCGGCAAAGGCATCGACATTTTCCGCTTCATACGCCGCCTCAAGCTGGGTAATCAGCGCTTGAATCTGCAGCTCCGGAGTGTCTGCAACCAATGTATCGGCGGGCTCTTCCGCCAAGATAACGGCTGTGGGTTTGCTCACTGCTGCATTGGCTGCAAGATTTGGTGGTACTACTTGCTTACCGAGTACGGTGGTGGTGGGCTGCGCCGCGGCTGCGGTGGTTTGGATTGGAGCTGTCGGTGTTGGTGCTAGCGTTGGTTCCGGTGTTGGTGTTGCTGCCACCGTGACAGTTGCTGTGGCTGAATCAGCAACCACCGTGGTCCTGCCGGGTTTAGGCGTGGATTTAGATGGTTGAGCTACAACGGGCTTTGGCCGAGTGGCACGCCCAAGAATAGATCGCGTTGCCGTCTCCATACGCGCCCGAATACGTGCCTCTATTCGGCGTTCTATTTCTTCGGCAGAACTGCTGGCAACAATATCACCACTGGCCATTGGCCTACTCTTTAACTCCGACTGACTACCCGCAGCCGGCGGCTCAGTTAGTACTGCGCGACGCCAGTCGTCTTCAGTATCACCTGCAGAGCCCGCCTGCAAATTGGCGCGCGATTGAGCAAGGGGTTGAGGGGTGGCCATAACAACCGGCCGCGTGGGCTCACTGACGGCAGCCACAAAAATGCCAACGGCCAACACCAGACCCGCTAGTGCGCCATACACACTCAACCGCGGACGACGTTTGAGCAACCGCCAAATAATGAGTACCCGTGATGGTCGATCGCGCACCAAATCAAAAGACCGACTAGCCACATTGACCGCAGCGTGCAGCGCTGTTTCCTCCTTCGTTTCAATAACGTCGGGTGCCTCGCTGTCAGTGGATGGCCGGGTATTGATGGGCCAACTCGCTGAGGTGTCATCACTAGGCCAGTCATCGCTGTATGTCGCACCATCGCGCAGCTGCTTGCGCAACGTACCGTGGGCATCATTAATGCGCGAGGCGTACAAGGTGTCCCACCCCTCCCCCGAGGTATCTCGGTCGGGGTGGAATAGCGTAATGAGCAAACGGTAGTGTTTTTTTAACCGCTCGGGCGTTAACGGCGCCTGCAGACCCAATGTGCGCATGGGCTCGTCACCGGCACGAAAGAACGCCTCTTTCACAAAAAACCGCAGTGCATCGTGAAGCTCGTCGGCACTACTGTTAAGTTGCTCGGCCACCCCATCAATATGCTCTGGCCCCAGGGCGCCAGAAATAGACTCGAGTAATTCAGTGACACCGGCGGGTAACGGCAGATTGCCATTGCGTAACTCCGGTTGACTACGGGGGTCGCGGTAAAATGCTAGCACCTGGGGCAGTAACTGGGGGATTAACATAAGCGTTGCCCGCGCCTAAGTTACGCGGCCTTGCCGGGGCTTACGTCTGTGGCGGACTCACCCGCTTCTGCGCCGCCATAACTGTAGTGGTACGCATAGTTGTAGCTATATCCGTAACCGTATCCATACCCGTAACCCGAGCGGTTAATATCGAACTTGGCCAACACCATACCCAGCACATTGGCCCGCGAGTGCATAAGGCGTTTCATACCCGCCTCTAAGCTTCCGCGTCGTGCCGAGTGGGCAGCCACCACAAAGAGGGTGGCCTTGGCCACATCGGCCAGCAAAATCGCGTCGGCAAGCCCCAGCAACGGTGGCCCGTCAATAATCACAAAATCGAAGCGCTCCTGAGCTAAAGCCACTAAGTCGTACATTTTGGCACCGTGCAAAAGCTCGGCAGGATTGGGCGGAATAGGGCCCGAGTTCATGACAAAGAGCTTATCAATACCCGTGGCCTGGGTGGCTTGGGCGGGCTTGGTATCGCCGGTGAGGTAGTTGCTTAGCCCCACGTCGTTGGCTTTGTTAAAGATCTTGTGGATCGAAGGATTGCGCAGGTCTGCGTCGATCAGCAACACGCTGGCCCCCGTTTGTGCAAAGTTAATCGCAGTGTTAATGGCCGTTGTGGTTTTACCCTCTCCGGGAGATGTGCTGGTGAAGTGCAGCACCCTCGGCGCACCCTCGGAAGACGAGAACGACAGCGCAGTGCGCATAGAGCGCATGGCCTCAGCCAACTGCGACGTGGGCTCTAGGTAGCTCATTAATGCCACTTGGGCATCTGATAGGTTCTCGTCGGCAATTTTGGGAGTAACGCCCAGTATGGGTTTATCGACTAAACGCTCCAGATCGGCGGTGGACTTAATAGAGTCGTCCAGCATTTCAAACAGCAGGGCCAAGCCGCCCCCGGCAAAGAGGCCTAAGACCAGTGCCAGCAGCAAATTGCGACTGACGCTGGGCTTAAATTTACCTCGAGGCACTAAGGCCTTGTCCACCACCGAGATATTGTTGGTGGTAATACCAGCCGCCACGCCTACTTCTTTCATGTGCTGCAACAAGCCGTCGTAGAGTTCACGGTTGGTGTCTACCTCGCGCTTGAGCGCCTGAAAATCCGTACTGCGAGCATTAAGATCTAAGATCTCGGCTTTGGCCAGCTCAATACTCTCAAGTAGCTTGGCCTCTTCACGCAGCTTGGCTTGGTAATTCAGTTGAATACTGTCGCGGATAGCCGCCACCTCGGTAGCTATGTCGGCATCTATCTGCTCTATTTGCTCGGCCAACTGCTGCATTTTAGGGTACGCCGGCTGATAAATACGGCCCAGCTCACGATACTCCTGCTGCAAACCAACACGCGTTTCCTTAAGCCGATCAATAAGCTGCTGACCGCCCCCCGACTGCATGGCGCGTCCAATACTTGTATCACTCGCCGTAAGCATTTCTTGGTATTGTGCCTCGGCCTCGATGCGCTCGGTCTCGGCGGTGACCAACGCGCTGTTGAGCGTGGTGAGCCGCGTCATGAGAATGGCTTGCTTGTCCTCCGAGTCCACAATCCCGCGCTCTTGGGCGTACGCTTGAAAACGGCGCTCCGAGTCTTCCAGATCGGCCCGCACCTGTTTAATACGGTCTTCCAAGAAGCTCTTAGCGTAGGTAGAGGCCTCAAAGCGACGCTCTAAGTTCATGTCAATAAATGCGCCCGCCACGGCATTGACAATCGACGCAGCCTGTTGTGGCACGGGGCTCTCGTAATGAATACGCACCAACCGGCTATTGCGAACGGGCTCTACCGTTAGCGCCCCTAAGAACTGGGCCTCCAAGTCGGGGGGTAGCGCATCTTCGCTAGGTGGCGCGTCTGACATACCGAACAGCTGCCGCAGGGCTCGCTTGGCAGAGGTAACAAAACTGGCGGTGGCTTTGGCGTCGGGGTCGGTTTGATACTGCATACCCAGTAGATCAATCACACGTTTGGCTAAAGCACGACTTTTGAGCAGCTCGTATTGGGTTTGATAAAAGTCTTTAGATGAACTAACCGTCTCCTCGCTTTGCACGTCTTCAAACTGCAGCACGTTGCCCGAGTCCAGCTCTATTTGCATCACGGTGGTGGCCCGGTAAATGGGCGTCATAAGCGCCGTACCAATGCCCGCAACGGCCACAATGAGTAGCGTGGTTAAAAAGATAGTCCAGCGCCTGCGCCACAGCACGTTCCACAGCTGGCGCAAATCGATAATATCGTCATCGTCGTCTTGCCGCCCTCTGTCATTCAAAGCAGAGCGATTTAGCGCCTCTTCATAGCGGGCTAACTGCTGCTGAATTTGCACCAGTGCTAACTGTTGGTCGGGCGGTATTGCAGAATTGGGCGGTAGGTTTTGTGACATAAAAGCTCAGCGCAATAAGCTCAGTAAGGGTATGGGTTTACTTACCAACGGGTTAGATGTTAACAAAGCTAGTGTTATTTTGGTGATGAAAGTGTTTTCTTATTAGAATGGCGATGGAATTGAGACAAATTTGAACAAATCTCCACCCGCTACAACCCCCAAGTAAGCGATAATACCCAACAATGACAACGCCTAAGGACTCTATGGCATGAAACTCTTCGCCGCCACCGTATTTGCACTGTTAGTGGCCACTGGGGGCGCCGGGTGCAGCAACAACCGGGCTATCACTCCCTCTGAGCGGGTAAAACCCATTGAGACATCACAGGCGGCCACCAGCAAAGAAGCGCAGCGCAGACAGCAGGCGGCCGGTAACGGCAACGCTATTAGCGTAACCCAGCAGCTTGCCAGCAACGACTATTACATTGGCCCCGACGACGTTCTAGACATTAATGTCTTTCAGGTCGACGATTTGTCGGGGGAATACACGGTCAATGGCCGTGGCGAACTAAACATGCCGCTGATTGGGCAAATTGCCGTAGCGGGCATGACCGCTGCCGAGATCGAGAACGCATTACAGCTAATGTATGGCAAAACGTATTTGCAAAATCCCGATATTACGGTGCGCGTGACCGAGTACCAGAGTCAGCAAATCACCGTTATGGGCGAGGTAAACGTACCCGGCGTTTACCCCCTCAAAGGCCAAACCACTTTAATGGAGGCATTGGCCATGGCACGGGGCTTAAACCGTATTGCCGACATGAGCCAGGTTATTGTGTTTCGAGAAGAAGACAACGTGGTGTACGGCTATTTGGTTGACGTGGCCGAGGTGATGGCCGGCGCCAAACCCGACCCCGATATTTTGGGCAACGACCGAATTATGGTGCCCGAGGACGCCTCGGCTAGCTTCCTTCGTAGCCTGTCGGTGGGCGTACC
>Ga0181558_10001140_pt1 | contig 25476 bp, 20 predicted proteins | sample 011ome_22_FD_133754 | JGI IMG/M metagenome (GOLD analysis project Ga0181558, IMG submission 133754) | Coastal salt marsh microbial communities from the Groves Creek Marsh, Skidaway Island, Georgia - 011507BT metaG (megahit assembly) | ecosystem: Environmental > Aquatic > Marine > Intertidal...
CGACGTGCTTCTAGATACAAGCCTGCTAATAGGAAGAGTAAAATTCCGACGCTTCCGATATTCGCCATGACTCCAGATTTATTGTAGGTTTCTGATTCAAACTCAAAAATAATGTCGTGATCGCCAGCTGGAACTTCAATCGCGCGCAAGACATAGTTTGCACGTGAAATAGGCACCTCTTGGCCATCAACATAGGCTTTCCAACCATCATAATAGATCTCAGAGAAAACAGCTAATTCCTTATCTGTTGATGAAAACGAATACGTCATACGATCTGGATGATAATTGACTAATTCAATAGAGCCACTTCCTGAATACGAATCTCCGCTGACATTAGCAGCAAAATCATCATCAAGAATTGTTGTTTTTCGCGGATCCCAACCTTTGACTCCGCCCGAGCTAATCGCAAAGACTTTGTTAAACATTGAATCAGGTGCTGAATCATAGACCCAATTAATTCCGGTGGAATCAACAACCATCGCTAAAGGTTGATCAGCCGTTGCATTAAACGGTATTTGTTGGATTGGTTGTGGTTCATTCATTCCGGGAAGCATCACCATAACCTCATCCGTTGCATTCATGGAAATACTGTTTGAGACTGTTTCGCCATTTACTATGACTTGACCTAATCCCTTATTCTCTAGTTGAAATGCTTCTTGAGCATTCATCGCCATAATCTCTTCATCTGAATTCTCAACCATTTGAATGGATTGTGATAACCATGCATTCCCCATAGCTTGTTGATTAACTCGTGTTAATTGAGAATTTTCAACTCCTGTAGCTCCACGTTGAGGGGCTATGAAATACTTTGTATTTAGCATATTGATCACAGCAGGATTTCTTCTTGAAATATGGAAATCAATCAAATCTTGGTATCGACTCAATTTTGCTCCATGATACCCACCTATTGATTTATTAAAATAAGAGGTATACGAGCTGTTGAAAGGGTTTCCTTCTTCAAAAACGCGGAAGTGTGTATTTCGATTTAATATTCTAAATGTGATAAAATCTCTTCTTACTTGTTTTTCACGTCCTGATGCATCAGACTCTTTTAATTCCTGATTTAAGACAGCCAGTGCTGAATCAATTTTTGGTTTTATTTCAGGGTTTAATGCTGACTCCATATTCAATATCTCTTGTTCACCATTTCCGGCTGTAAAAGGATATTTCATTTGATAAGATTCTACCCATTGGTTATAACGTTTACCTGTTCCATCGTTGTTCAAGTAGCGCTGATCCACCGTTACCAAATCAATTAAAATGAATAGGGCTAATCCACTTCCCAAGATATATTTTGAGAAACCAAATCGGATATATCCGAAAATAAGTAAGGCTCCGAGTGCAAAGAATCCAAGTGATCTTAATACATCCGCTTTGAAGATGGATATTCTAGATTGTTCCAAGGCTTCATAGAAATCCATGTATTGTTGTTGCATTGAAGTATCCGTCAAGGTATCTACCATAGCATATTCTTGCGCACTAATAAAATCATTAAAGGTTGTTGGTGAAAGCAAGAAGATGATCAAGAAAAGGAATAAGAAGCCCGTAGCGATATAGAACCCATTGAGATCTTCTAAAATTTCTTTTCTTTTGGTAATGAGTTTCTGAAGGAATAAAACGCCTAATAAAGGGATGCACAATTCTGCAACCACCAATATAATGGTTACTGCCCGGAGTTTGTTATAACCTGGCACAGCATCTAAGAAGAAGTCCGTTAGGCTTGCTTCCATAAACATTTCTCCATTAAATAATGGCAATAAGAATAGAAGCGTATTGGCTGCTGTAAATATTAATTGCTTTTTCCCGGTCAAGAAAATATTGACCATATAAAGAATGATAGGCAATAGAATAAAGGCACTGACATAGTTTTTTCCCCAACTTAATCCAATTGCCAATAAGGTGACAGATAATAAAGCCCATTTATAACGATCTTTTACATAGATCATTCCTAATAAGGCAAAGAACATCACAATGATACCGATATATACCGGGCCTGAAGTAAACGGCTGATCTCCCCAATACTGATTGCTCTGTGCAATATTTTGTTGATACTGACGATCAACGTCATCTAACAAGTCTTTATTGGCCTCGTTTTGACCAATGGCCATTGTTTCACCACCTTTAAAATTCGGTACTAAAAAAGTGAAGGTTTCTCCGCGGCCATAACTCCAGTTGGTTACATAATCGCGATCTAGACCTGTGGTTTTAATCTCTTCATTAGAAGAACCGTCCGGTTGAATGGTCAATGCCGTACCTCCGCGAATGGTTTGCTTTGAATATTCAATTGTACCAAATAAGTTACCATAATTAACCAGGACTGCTAATACATATCCAACGATTATGAGCCCGGTTGCTTTAGCAAATTTTGGTAGTTGATTACTTTTGAAATGTCTCACTAATTCAACAATACCTAATAACAGCAGAATAAAGGCCATATAATAGGTGATCTGAACGTGGTTGGCAGCTAGTTCAACCGCCATAAAAGCTGATGATAAGGCAGCGCCTAGAATCCAGTTTTTATTCCTATAGGCCATAATGAACCCGGCGATCATAAGCGGCGCAAAACCAATGGCCGCGGCTTTGGAATTGTGCCCTGCTTCTAGAATGACAATAAAATAGGATGAAAAACCAAAGGCTAAACTTCCGATCACGCCAACCAGCGGTTTGATACGTAAACTCAGCGATAGAATGTAGAAACCAATGAAATAAACAAATAAGAAGAAAATTGGTGCTGGTAAACCTAGACGGAAAAGTTTCGTTAAGCCTGAACTTAACCAGTCCCCCTCGTATTTCATTGAAATCTGCGTGGTTGGCATGCCTGAGAACATGGCATTCGTCCACAACGCCTGCTCACCCGAATTATCTCTATAATCAGCTACTTCTCTCGACATCCCCAAGAAATTGACGATATCCCCTTGTTTGATGGAATAGCCTTTTAAAGCCGGTGAAAAATACACACAGGCTACTACTACAAATAAGATAACGGCGCCTAAGTGCCAAAGATTTGATTTTCTTAAAATTCGGTCTTTCAAATTCATAAATTCTTCTTAATATAAAACAGCACCGAGAAGCTTTAGACTTCGTGCTTTGTCAAAGACGTAAAAATAAAATTTTTATTGGAGAAAAGAGAGACTCTGTGGACTCTTTTAAGGAGATTTAACGTCAGGATCGTCTGGCAACTCTTCGAAATCGGTATAGTCCTCGTCTCTAAATTTTGATTTCCCGATTTTAGAGATTGTTGTTTTACCAAAATTACGCTGTGCTTCGCTTTTTTGAAGATCGGCCTCTTTCCTAGCTCTTAAATCACGTCGTTCAGCATCTACATTACGTTTGGCTTGCATCATTTGTCCAAGAAAGCGTAAAAGAACGAACACTCCTATTATGATGAGGAGTGTTCGAAATAATCCTGTTACGCTTAATAAGACCATTATTTACTCAAGTATAGATTACGTTCGCTGTAAATCTTTTGGAAATAAGGATCGCGAAGATCTTTTATAAATCGGATTGCTTCGCCAGTTGATTTCATTTCAGGTCCAAGTTCTTTGTTGACATTCGGGAACTTATTGAATGAGAATACAGGTACTTTAATCGCATATCCATCTGTAGCTGGTTGGAAATTAAAGTCTGTTACTTTCTTTTCACCCAACATGACCTTCGTTGCATAGTTCACATAAGGCTCCTTGTATGCTTTTGCAATAAAAGGAACTGTTCTCGATGCTCTTGGATTCGCTTCAATGACATATACCTTATCATCTTTAATTGCGAATTGAATATTGATTAACCCTACCGTTTTAAGCGCGACTGCAATCTTTTTGGTAATACTCTCGATTTGCTGAATAACCAAATCACCGAGGTTATAAGGCGGTAGAACTGCGTATGAATCTCCAGAGTGGATCCCTGCAGGCTCAATATGTTGCATGATACCGATGATATGAACATTCTCGCCATCACAAATCGCATCAGCTTCTGCCTCTATTGCACCTCCTAAGAAATGATCCAACAATATTTGATTATCTGGTAATTCATTAAGAATATCCACGACATGATGTTCTAGATCTTCTTTATTGATAACGATTTTCATTTTCTGACCTCCTAAAACATAAGATGGTCTAACTAATAATGGAAACCCAAGTTCATCCGCTAACTCTAATGCTTGTTCAGCACTTTCGACAACTCCAAATCTTGGATAGGGTACATCGTGGTCTTTTAATAGATTCGAGAATCTACCTCTATCTTCAGCCAAATCCAAGGCATCATAAGAAGTACCCATAATTTTAATACCATATCTCTCTAGCTTTTCAGCCAGCTTCAAAGCAGTTTGACCGCCTAATTGTACGATGACACCTTCTGGTTTCTCGTGACGGATGATATCGTAAATATGCTCCCAGAATACAGGCTCAAAATATAATTTATCGGCTGTATCAAAATCGGTAGAAACCGTTTCTGGATTACAGTTAATCATAATGGTCTCATAGCCACATTCTTGCGCTGCAAGCACTCCGTGTACACATGAATAATCAAATTCAATTCCCTGTCCAATTCGGTTTGGTCCCGAACCTAGAACAACAATTTTCTTTTTATCTGTGACAACCGATTCGTTCTCCAACTCAAAAGTAGAGTAATAATATGGTGTTTGCGCTGCAAATTCCGCCGCACAAGTATCAACTAGCTTATAGACTCTATTGATTCCATATTCATCTCTTTTAGTATAAACCTCAGATTCTAAACATTTCAATAAGTGAGCGATTTGTCTGTCGGCATAACCTTTTTGTTTGGCTTCAAAGAGTAAGTCCTTTGGAATGCTCGTCACAGAGTGTCGCTCTAAGCGCTTCTCTAATTGAATCAAGTCCTCAATCTGACGTAAAAACCAATCATCAATTTTCGTTTTCTCTCGAATTGTTTTGAAAGGAATTCCTAATTTAATGGCGTCATAGATGTGGAATAATCTATCCCAACTTGGACTTTCTAAACTTTTTAAGATTTTGTTTTGGTCTGTTAACTCTCGTCCATCTGCTCCTAATCCGTTTCTTCCAATCTCTAATGATTGACAAGCCTTTTGTAAGGCCTCTTGAAAGCTTCTTCCAATCGCCATTACCTCACCAACGGATTTCATTTGAAGTCCCAATTTATCATCAGCCCCTTCGAATTTAGCGAAGTTCCAACGCGGTATTTTCACAATAACATAATCCAACGTTGGCTCAAATAGAGCCGAAGTTGTCTTTGTAATTTGATTTTTTAATTCATCCAAGTGATAACCGATAGCTAATTTTGCCGCGATCTTTGCAATAGGATATCCTGTTGCTTTTGAGGCCAAGGCCGATGAACGTGAAACCCTTGGGTTAATTTCGATCGCGATAATATCCTCATTCTCATCTGGACTTACTGCAAACTGGACATTACAACCACCTGCAAAGTTTCCAATCTTTCGCATCATCTTGATGGCCATGTCGCGCATGCGCTGAAAAGTCGTATCGGAGAGTGTCATAGCCGGAGCCACAGTGATTGAATCTCCCGTATGGATACCCATCGGGTCGAAGTTCTCAATTGAACATACAATGACAACATTGTCATTCGCATCTCTTAATAACTCTAACTCGTATTCTTTCCATCCCATCAAAGCTTTATCAATCATCACCTCATGAATCGGTGACAAATGAAGCCCTCTGGTCAACATGGTATCGAACTCTTCTTCCTCGTAAACGATTGCTGCTCCAGCACCTCCTAATGTATAGGATGCTCGAATACAAAGCGGAAAACCATATTCCTGTGCAATTCCTTTTCCTTCTAAAAAAGATTTCGCAGCTGCTTGCGGCGCCATTGGAATATCGATTGTTTCCATCAAATTACGGAAAGCCTCACGGTTTTCTGTAATCTCAATTGCATCAATATCTACTCCAATTATTCTTACCCCATGTTCTTCCCAAACTCCTTGTTCTTGACATTTTATAGCTAAGTTCAAAGCCGTTTGACCACCCATTGTAGGTAATACAGCGTCAATATCATGTTTCGTCAATATCTCAACAATCGATTCAACCTCTAAGGGTTTCAAATAAATATGATCCGCCATTACAGGATCCGTCATAATCGTTGCTGGATTACTATTGATGAGCGTCACTTCAATTCCCTCTTCTCGGAGTGAACGGGCTGCTTGCGACCCAGAGTAATCGAATTCACAAGCTTGTCCAATGACTATAGGTCCGCTACCAATGATGAGGATGGATTTGATGCTGTTATCTTTCGGCATAGAATAGAATGTTTGCAGTTAAATTGCCGTCAAAATTACACAGAATAATCTAGAATTGATTAACAAAATATGAATGTTATCCACAGGTTATGGGGTTTCCATTTTCCTTCTTAACTTTGTGCTTTTTTCTTGTTCAGAAGCTAAATGCTTTCTTAGATCACAAGACCTTGTGATAATCAATGATTTTATCATTTTAATCTGCCCCTTTTTTAATTGTTTGCTACTTTTGTCTAAACGACTATTGTCAGTAATTTCAGTCCTATGAAAGACGAATCCATTGTATTAAACCAAAGTCAAATTCGACAGAAGATTGAGCGCATTGCCTTTGAAATTCTTGAAAACACGTTTGAACAGGATGTTATTTTTATTGCCGGAATAGCGGGAAACGGAATGGCACTGGCTGAACGTATCGCCACTCATCTCAAAACCATTACGGATCAGAAGATTGAATTATTTGCGATCAATGTGCAAAAGGATAATCCATTGGGGAGCCCTGTCACATTAACGATTGATGATCATACTTTGGCTGGAAGAACGGTTGTTGTAATTGATGATGTTATCAATTCTGGACGCACGATGATTCACGCTGTAAGGCGTTTATTAGAAAATAAAATAAATGCGCTAAAAGTAGCTACCCTTGTTAATCGAACGCATCGAAGATTTCCGGTTCAAGCCGACTTCGTTGGACTGAATATTTCAACAACGCTCAAGGATAATATTGTTGTTGAGTTTGGCAAGAATGAAGTGGCTTACTTGGACTAAAGTCGTATAAAGCTTCTTATTTTCGTTCTAAATGCTTTTCACCAATGCTGTGATAAAGTACGCTGAACAAGTGCAGCATTTGATCACGCCCAGTGCGTTGACCGAGTTTGGCCACGACATAAACACTGAAAATAATAAGTAAGGCGATGGGGAAACACCAAAGCCATCCTGCTGATCCGCCACGATTCCATTGCACCAACCCATACATTCCACCAAATAGTGCCAGGACACTCAAAAAGCCATAGATAAACACAAATAGCAGCCAAACACTTTGACGCGGACCAACAACACAGCGCACAAAAGTACCTTCGCCGGCTAAATTTTCCTCCAACATAATGCGCAGTTCCGGCGACCAATAATGTTGTTCTTTTTTAGGGATATCCAAATAATACATATCGTAAACCCGCTTACCAATGACCGTTTCATCTTCTGACGTAAACTTATCTAATAAGTCCATCACCTCATCTTGCGTATAAGGTTTAATAAGTCTAAAACGTGGACGGATTTCTCCTGGATTGTGCTGTTCTTTAATATTAAAAGGGATAGGTGGTGGAATATAAAGATGTAAAGTACTAATATCCAGTATAGAAAAAAATGACGGACGTCAGTTCTTAATCCTCGTGCTTCTTCGCATGAATCTGATCAGCACAACGGATACCATCTATCGCAGCAGAAATAATTCCGCCTGCATACCCTGCCCCCTCACCACACGGATACAATCCTTTCACGCGGATATGCTGGAGTGTCTTCTTATCTCTCGGGATTTTAACGGGAGAGGATGTTCTTGATTCTGGGGCATGGACAACAGCGTCATTGGTTAGAAAACCTCTCATCTTTCTGCCAAATTCCTTAAAAGCTTTTTGCAATCGTTTCGCTATAAAAGGCGGTAAAACTTCAGCCAAATTAACCGATACAATTCCGGGCTGATAAGATGTCAATGGTAAGTCTTTTGATTGCCTGCCTTCAATGAAATCGAGCAACCGCTGCGCCGGTACAGCTTGTGTTTTACCAGCGGCTTCCCAACATGCTTTTTCAACGGATTGTTGAAATTTTAGTGCAGCGAAAGGATCGTTGATGTTATAATTAGGTAGATCATCAGGAGCAATTTGAACAACAATACCTGAATTTGCATAAGGGTTGTTCCGCTTAGAGGGGGACCATCCATTGGTTACCACCTCACTTTGTTCTGTAGCGCAAGGTGCGACAATACCACCAGGACACATGCAGAATGAATAAACCCCCATACCATCAACCTGAGCTACTAAGGAATAAGATGCCGGTGGCAAAGTCTCTCCTGATAGTTGTCCATGATACTGTATCTGATCAATCAATTCTTGTTTATGTTCAATTCTAACACCTAAAGCAAATGACTTTGACTCCATTTCAATTTCGTGATCTAGCAAGACGTTAAATACGTCTCTAGCTGAATGTCCAGTCGCCAAGATAAGATCATCTAATCTGAACTCTTCCTTTTCGTTCAGTACAAGTCCCTTTATCTGATCATCCGCTAATAGAATGTCCGTCATTTTTGTATTGAAGCGAACTTCTCCTCCACATTCAATGATGCACTCGCGCATAGCCTGAATGATCTTAGGAAGCTTATTCGTACCAATATGTGGATGGGCATCAACTAAAATTGTTGAATCAGCGCCAAAATGCACAAACCATTCCAGTACTTTTTTTAAATCACCTCGTTTTTTAGATCGAGTATATAGTTTACCATCGGAATAAGTTCCTGCACCGCCTTCTCCAAAACAATAATTTGAATCTTCGTCTACTAGGTGTTCTTTGTGAATTTTTGCGAGATCTCGTCTTCGAGCACGAACATCTTTTCCTCTTTCAAAAATAATCGGACGCTGTCCGTTTTCTATCGCTTTAAGTGCTGCAAACAAACCTGCTGGACCCGAACCTACAATTCCAATTACATCCTTATTTGAAACATCCTTGGGAATGAAATAAGGTGCAGGTGCTTTATAATCTTCATTGATATATAAATCATAACGTAGATTATACATGATACTTCGCTTACGTGCATCTATCGATCGCTTTCGCAATTCTATATGACGAATTGCGGATGGCTTTTCGTTTACCTGTCTGTTGACAATTTCTTTTATATAGTCTTCGTCATGAATCTTTTCAGATGGTATACGGAGATCAATTGTCTTAACCATTTAGTATTATCCTTCAAAGGTTATGGAGAACCACCAGACTTGCGATTTTAGACTTTGCAGAGGTGCTGAGAAAAATGTATCGTCCTGAATCAATAGGTTACGCATGCCATTACTCAATTTAATTTCAATCCCGAACTTAAAATATGGTAAGTAAAAATCGAATCCACCCCCGACGTGATAAGCAAAGTCGTGTCGCTTTAATTTGATAATTGGATCACTTAATGATTGATCTACATCATCCTGACTTGCCAAGTCATAACTGTAGGATGCACCGGTAATGGCATAAGCTGCAAAATTATTGATCCTTTTCGTGTTTAACTTCAGCAATAATGGAAAGTTTAACAAAGTGGGTTGTGTCCGAGTTGACTTTGTTTCACGTTCGCCATTCCTCCAGAAACTGTATAAAAATTCAGTATCATGAAAGGTTAAAGATGGAATGGTACGCAAGTGAAAAGTCGAATGGATATTCCATGATATCAATGGTAATTGAATCGCAAAACCAGGTCCGGCATTAATATTAATTTGATAGACGGAGTCGAATTCAGTAAAACTAGTCTTTAATTCATAATTATAAGTGGTACTTGTACCGCCTAATGCAGTTCCAAAATGAAACTTTCTATGTTCAAAGTCAGGTATATTTTTACCATAGCGTTGCGAGAGACCTTGAAAGGCCGTCAAGCACGAAATGAGTAATAGTATATATCCTTTTTGAACCTTCATTAATACGCGTAAAACGTCTTGCTTTTCAATTTATTATATCCAATGAGATAATCTCATAATAATAATAGCTTTCAAAGTTACAAAGAATTCGGTGAGAAACGATTATTTCAATCCGTAGTATATCGTGGCAATACCACCACCTACTTTTTTGGATTTGATATCACGATACCCCACTTTAGTCATGATATTCACAAAATCTTGCCCTTCGGGAAAGGCAGCAACGGATTCTGGCAAGTAAGAATAAGCCGCCTTATCTTTGGAAATAGCTTTACCGATAGTAGGGATCACATATCTTGAGTGAAAAGCGAAATATTGTTTAACTGGAAATTTTTTCGGTTTAGAAAACTCAAGCACTAAACCCACTCCTCCTGGTTTTAATACACGAAGCATTTCAGACAAACCTGCTTCCAAATTTTGAAAGTTTCGAACACCAAACCCAACAGTAAAGGCGTCAAATGTATTGTCTTCGTAGGTCAGATTTTCAGAGTCGCCTTGCACCATTTCTATGATGTTGTCAACTGACTTCTTCTTCATCTTCTTTCGCCCAACTTCTAACATACCATTTGAAAGGTCGACCCCCACCACTCTTTCTGGATTCAGTTTTAACGCTTCAATGGCAAAATCACCCGTGCCAGTTGCCATATCCATGATGACTTTCGGCTGGAAAGGCTTCAGCAATTTGATTGCTTTTTTTCTCCATATTTTATCGATTCCTAATGATAAGAAGTGATTCAAGAAGTCATACTTTCCAGAAATGTTATCAAACATTTCTTCAACTTCTTCTTTTTTTGATGATTCTTCCTTCTTGTAAGGCTTTACTTTTGTTCCCAATGTTATCTTTCTTTATAGTGCCAACACTTCACTCATCAACTGCTCTCTGCTTACAGTACTTACGCCTATTTTTTCACAAACGAGTCCTCCTGCAAGATTAGCTATCTCTGCCACACTTTTTGGTGGAAGATTACAAGTAATACACAAAGTCGCGACGCTGATAACCGTATCCCCAGCACCGGACACATCTGCAATGTCTCGCAAATGAGCAGGTATGAAATAATGCTGATCTTCAGCATTCATGTAAACACCATGCTCGGACAAGGTCACAAACGTCATTTTTGCTTTGACTTGCTCTCTTAACTTGTTAATCGCCTCTGCGAAACGATCTTTCTCCTCCATTTCAAAAAACTCACCAACTCCTTCTTTTAATTCTTTCAGGTTTGGCTTAAAAAGAGTAACACCCGAATACGCAAAAAAGTTTTCTTTTTTAGGGTCTACGGTAGTATAAATGTCGTTCTCGTTTGCAAATTCAATTAATGTCTTGATAACGTTTTCCGTCAAGACACCTTTATTATAATCTTGGAAAATAATGGCGTCAACCTTTTCTTTATCAGCAATTTCTTTAACCCGTTCAATCAATGAAAATTCCAAAAGTGATGAAATTGGATCCGTTTGTTCATGATCTACTCTTAGTAATTGTTGGTTATTACCAATAACGCGAGTTTTTACTGTTGTGATGCGATCATCTGCGCGTATGATTCCGCGTTGGTTCAACGCATTATCATTCATCAATCTTGTATACAGATCACCATCCTCATCTTTTCCAACCACCGAGCAAATAAATGCTTGAGCTCCAAGCGCTTTAATATTCAAGGCCACATTTGCAGCGCCGCCTAATCTATGATCACGTGATTTAAATTGAACGATCGGCACGGGAGCTTCTGGCGAGATCCGATTAACCCCTCCATTCAGGTAGGTGTCTATCATTACATCACCAACAATAATAATTTTCTTCTGATTAAATGCGTTGAACGCGCTTTTCAAATTAATCATGCTTCTAATTTATCCAATGCCTTTTCAATTCTACTGATTGCCTCGATCAATACATCTTCTGAAGTGGCGTATGAAATTCGAATACAATTAGGATCTCCGAATGCAACGCCGGTAACTGTCGCCACCATGGCTTCATCTAAAAGGTAAAGTGACAAATCAGTTGCATTCTCAATTGTTTTCCCATTATAACTCTTTCCGAAAAAGGAAGTGACGTCAGGGAACACATAGAATGCGCCTTCAGGAACGTTTATTTTCAATCCATCTATTTGTCGAAGAAGATCGAGTACTAAATCACGTCTTTTTCTAAATGCTTCTACCATAAACTGGATTTCCTTCGGATCAGCTTCAACTGCTGCTTTTGTTGCACGTTGACTAATCGAACCAGTGCCAGATGTATACTGTCCCTGGAGTTTAGCACAAGCAGCTGCAATTTCTTTTGGAGCCCCAATATACCCAACTCTCCATCCGGTCATAGCAAATGCTTTTGACACACCGTTTACAGTAATGGTCTTGTCATATACTCCTGGGAATTTTGCAAAACTGTGATTTTTACCTTCAAAAATGATATGCTCATAAATCTCATCAGAGATCACATAAAACTCATCTGTTTTAGCTACAACCTCGGCAATACCTGCTAATTCATTTTCACTGTAGGCAGAACCAGTTGGATTACAAGGATTACTAAAAATCATCAATTTCGACTTTGAAGTAATCGCTTCTTTGAGCTGATTGGGGGTGATTTTAAAATCTGTATCGATTGATGTTTCAATAATAATTGGAACGCCACCGGCCATACGAACTTGTTCAACATAAGTCACCCAGTAAGGTGCTGGCACAATGACTTCATCACCTGAATTAACCAATGCTAAAATCGAATTAATTAAACTCTGTTTAGCACCGGTGGATACAACTATTTGATCTGCAGTATAGTCTAAGCCATTATCTCGTTTGAATTTCGCCGCAATAGCTTCACGAAGATCTAAGTATCCTGGCACAGGCATATACTTAGAATAGTTTTCATCGACAGCCTTTTTTGCCGCTTCTTTTACAAAGTCGGGTGTATTAAAATCAGGTTCGCCTAGGCTTAATGATATAATGTCTTTACCTTCTGCTTTTAGCTCGCGACTCTTCTGCGCCATCGCAATGGTAGCTGACTCTGCCAGACTATTGACACGATCGGATAACTTTATCATGCTTTGTATTTTAGATCCTCTATTCGTTAACCAAATATCGGCTAAGTTTAAAGGCAAAGGTAGTATAATTTACAAGAAAGTAGGTCTGCAGATTAATCAATTCTGTGAAGAAAAATCCTTAAAAAAAAGACTGATTTTTCTCTGGTTTAGATCTTATCTTTCACTTGATCGAAAGTCATTCCACTCTTCTGATAGGGATAGGCGTTAAAGGTACCTGTGGCAATGGCCACTTTTTCATGACTTCCCTCCTTATAGATGAGACCATCTGTAACAATGATTCGTTTCCCCGCAGAAATAACTTTACCTTCTCCTATCAAAACATTACCAAGACGAACTGGAGTTAAAAAGTTGATCTTAAACTCAACGGTTGAAACCAATTCTGCCCGTTCCGAAGAAACATAGAGCGCTGCTAAACCAAGTACACCATCCATAAAACCAGCTATAACGCCACCGTGGGCCGTTGTAGGTGTTGCAAGATGCTCTCGCTTAACTTCAAGTCGATAGGCAATCCCCTCTGACTCAAACTTTGTTAATTCCATCCCTGCATACTTGCCAAACTGATTTGTTTGCTGATAAATTTTAATTAAAACTTCCCTAAAGTTCTCCATATCAAGTTCCTATTATTTATCCGCATTTCTTATGGCTACAAAAATAGAGTTTTGAAACCAATTTAGTTTTAATTCTTCTTGCCAATTAGCATTTAAACGTATATTTGCATCTGTTATTGGACTTCACCAAAAGTCACACAATGGCAAGCGGGAGTAGCTTACCGATAAAGTTTCACAACGAGCGTAGCTCTGTTCAACTAAATCGGCACAGGCACTTCGCTACAGAAAAAATAAGCGGGAGTAGCTCAGTTGGTAGAGCGTCAGCCTTCCAAGCTGAGGGTCGCGAGTTCGAGTCTCGTCTCCCGCTCAATGAAAAGCGCAATTCTAAACAGTTGCGCTTTTTTGTTTTACTCCATAAGCCTTCGATAGTTCGCTTAAAGTCACCTATTCTATCTACAGATCAATCAATAATACACTCCAATCAGCATAAATCTTCATACAGAAATTAATAATTCCGTATCTTTATACTTTAAACGCTTACTGGATGAAAAACTGGATTACAATACTCTTCATTTTTATGGCCACAGCGGCTTTTTCCAAACCTAAAGTATACTTTAATTATAAAGTTTTTCATACACCTGATCAACAAAACATCTTGAGTACTTCTCTTCAATTTATTGGGGGTTCTTTTAAGTACAAAGGTGACGGTATGGGCAACCTGCAATCTAAAGTGGAGATTACTCAAATTTTCAGTCAAGGTGATAGCGTAGTCGTCTTCGATAAATATGTACTCGACTCGCCTTTAATGGCTGACTCTCTTGTTGATGACTTCTATGATGTGAGAAGATATAGCTTAGCCGAGGGCATTTATGATTACGAACTAATAATAGTGGATCAGTTAACTGGCGAAAGTGTTCAAGGCGAGCAAGCCATCCAAATTAATGGTGTAAGCGCCGATGAAATTGCAATTTCCGACCTTGAATTTATAGAGGATGCCCGTAAAACAGATGAGCAGAACAACTTCACCAAAAGTGGTTTCTTCTTGCTCCCATTCATGACGAATTATTATCCTCCAGAATACGATAAGATTGCTTTTTATGCAGAAGTATATAACTCGTCAAACCTAATAGGTCAAGATGCGCAATTTTTATTTACTTGCTCGATCTCTACTTATCCTGAAGGCAAACCTATAAGCGATATTTTTAAATTTAAGCGACTCACTGCTAATTCTGTAGTTCCAGTGATCATGTTTGTGCCCATTGAGAATTTGCGATCTGGGGAATATAATCTTACAGTTCATGTAATTGACAAATCAGGTGATACGCTACAAAGCAAAACAGAGTTTTTTCAACGACGCAATAAAATAGAATTCGATTTAGCTGCGGCAGCTTCGCAGGATTTAGAAATCGATTCCCGTTTCAAAAATGATTTTCCGCGTGACTCAATTGCCTATTTTTTAGGAAGCTCAATGATTATTGCTGAACGATATGAATATGAAACCATTCGAAAAATGTTGAAGGGGACTGATACGACAGCGATGGAAAATTATTTTCATGCTTTTTGGAAGGAAACTGAACCTGTTAATACGTACGAAGCATGGCTGAATTATAAACAACAAGTTCATTACACAGAACGTTTATTTGGAACACAAATTAAATATGGTTGGGAAACTGATCGTGGTCGTATTCATTTAAAATATGGATCACCTAATGCCATTGCCGATCGACCAAACGAACCTAGTGCATACCCATATCAAATTTGGCATTATTATCGAATCGGACAGCGATCGAATGTGCGATTTGTATTCTACAATCCCGATTTAATCACCAATGACTATCCGTTGCTACATTCTGACATGCAGGGTGAATTGCAAAACTTCCGCTGGGAAACCGACCTTTATAAGCGAGACACACCCAATACAGATGTTGACAACCCCGGTAGTTCAATACATTATGGTGGCAACGCAAGAGAGCTATACAATGGCGGAATGTAATATTTAGCCACTTTTTAAATCTTATTCGGCACTTTACTTATTATATTTGATGCCTTTCGTTATGAAGCGAGTCGCTGTAGTCATATTAAACTATAATGGTAAAGGATTCCTAGAGAAATTTCTGCCTGGCGTAATTGAGCACAGCCCTCATGCTGAAGTGATCGTTGCAGATAATCAATCCACCGATAATTCGGTGCCGTTTTTAAAGGAAGAATTTCCTGATATAAGACTCATCATCAATGAAGAAAATGGTGGTTTTGCGAAAGGATACAACGATGCCTTAAAGCAAGTAAAGGCCGAATATTATGTTTTATTAAACTCCGATATTGAGGTGACTCCTAATTGGATTGAGCCATGCATACAACTTTTAGATTCCGATAAAAACATTGCTGCTGTTCAACCAAAAATTTTAGCCTACGCTGATAAGGAAAGGTTTGAGCACGCTGGCGCGGCTGGAGGATTTTTAGACACTGATTTTTATCCCTTTTGTCAAGGTCGAATTTTTGGGCAAACAGAGTTAGATAAAAATCAATATAATCAGAACAAAGAAGTGTTTTGGGCTACTGGAGCTTGTCTTTTCATACGATCTGGAGCTTACCATGAAGTTGAAGGCTTAGACGAGGACTTCTTCGCGCACATGGAGGAAATTGACATGTGTTGGCGACTAAAGTCACGTGGTCATCAAATTTATTATTGTCCTAACTCTACCATCTATCATGTTGGCGGTGGAACGTTAAGTTATCAAAACCCAAGAAAAACTTTTCTCAACTTCAGAAATAGCCTCTATATGGTCACTAAGAACTATGAAGGTATCCTATTCATGAAGTTGATAAAGCGTCTGATTTTAGATGGAATTGCAGCTTCAGTATTTTTATTAAAATTCCAGGGGCGCCATTTTGCCGCCGTCTTTAAGGCTCATATTAAGTTTTACGGGCAATTGCGAAAGTTCTTAAAGAAAAGAAAGAAAGAGAAAATAGCAAGAACTCAAAAAGTCACGGTTGGCACTTACAAACGAAGCATTATTGTTCAGCGATTTTTGGGTGGTAAGAAGTCATTCCAAGAACTGGATTCTTCAGACTTTTATTAACCACAACAATCTTATTATTTACAAAAAAAAAGGATACGTATCCTTTTTTTTAATTCTCTCGAGAATGCCTATTCTAAAATAGCATCCAATTTAGAAGTAAGTTGAGCCTTAGGAACAGCTCCTACAGATTTATCAACAAGCTCACCACCGTTAAGGTATACAACAGTTGGTATATTTCTTACACCAAATTTTCCTGCAATTCCAGGATTATTGTCTACATCAACCTTACCAATGATTGCTTTTCCTTCGTATTCATTGTGCATTTCTTCGATAAGAGGACCAATCATTTTGCACGGTCCGCACCAAGCTGCCCAAAAATCCAATACCACTGGTTTGTCAGCTCCGCTAACTATCTCATCATAATTTGCTTCTGTTATTTCTAAAGCCATAAGTCTAAATATTTATTTCGTTTACCAATTTATACATTACAATTTCAATACCACTAAAAAAAGTCTGCCAAAATGGCTTAACTCTTGAATTTCTATTGCTTTATTCAACTAAGTGGTCGGTGCTTTCTGTTTTGCTTACAATTTTTGTCGAAAAAAACCACAGGAAAACAAATACCATTAAGGAATTAATCCCTAACATTTCAGGTCCAAACAGATACCCATCGAATAATTGTGCTGAGAATTTATTCAAAAAGAACAATCCAGTCGGTACTAAAATGCTGATTAAGATAATCGAAAGACCTTTGACTTGACGTTTGGTTAGGATTCCAAACATAAATAATCCAAGCAGAGGTCCATATGTATAATTAGCCGCTTTGAATAATTCCCAGACGACATTGTCACTTTTAACATATTTAAAAATCAATATCGTCAACAAAAGAGCAACGGACATTAGTACATGTGTAATTTTACGAATTCGTTCTTGATCTTTTTTCTCACGTTCTTCGATGTTCATAAAATCTATTGAGAAAGATGTCGTTAAAGACGTTAATGCGGAATCAGCACTGCTGTATGCCGCAGCAATCAACCCTAACAAGAAGAATACGGCCAGGCCAATCCCTAAATTGCCTTTTAAAGCAATAGTTGCAAATAATAAATCTCCCTGTGCTTTTCCACCCTCATCGAATGAATGCCATATTGTCGCTACTTCCGGATCCGATTGAATATAAAGAAACAATAGGCCTCCTAAGGCAATGAATAATACATTTACAAAGAAAAGAACAACCGAAAAAGTTACCATATTCAGCTGTGCTTCATTTTGATTACGACAGGTTAAGTTTTTCTGCATCATATCCTGATCTACCCCAGTCATTCCAAGTGTAATAAACATACCACCTAACACTCCCTTTATCCAGTAATTTCCTGCATTTCCATCTTCTGTTTGAAACAAAGTCCCCATGCCGGCTTCATCTAACTTACCGTATATCTCACCTATTGAAATCCCCATTTCACCAGCGATCATATAAATGCTCAGTCCCACAGAGACCAGCATAAAGAGGGTTTGAAGTGTATCTGTCCATATAATTGTCTTAATACCACCTCGAAAGGTGTAGACCCATATCAAGAGAATACTAAAAACAACCGTATATTCAAAACCAACCCCTAATGGGTCAAAAACAAATGATTGTAAAACAACAACAACCAAATACATACGCAATGCCGCTCCAATCAAACGAGACAAAATAAAAAATCCAGCCCCCATTTTATAGGCTTCACGACCGAATCGTTGTTTTAAATAACCATATATAGAGGTCAAATTAAGTCGATAGTAGAGTGGTAACAATACAAAAGCGATAATTGCATAACCCAAAATGTACCCCAAAGCCATCTGCAAATAGGTGAAACCATTGCCATCGATTGTTCCTGGGATAGAAATAAAAGTAACACCCGATAATGAAGCACCGATCATTCCAAAGGCAACCACATACCAGCGGCTATTTCGATTACCTGAGAAAAAAGTATCATTATCTGACTTCCTGCTTGTCAACCAAGAAATAAGAACCAATACCAAGAAGTAGGCAATTAAAACGAATATGATTTGACCTTTTGTCATCTTTAAAATTGAATATCCAAAGTTAAACCAAGATCAATAGCTCCAATTATTATTGGATGATTATTGATAACAGTCTATCGTGAATTAATCATGGCTTGCCCAAAATTTTTGTATCACTTCTTGCGCTGGTTTATTCTGGGGAGTGTACCCCACTGTACCTTTCCCTCCCTGTTCTTTGTGATTATGGAACCATTTCCATATAAACATTCCTGCAAACCAATCCTTCTCCCAAACAACATCAAACATAGCGCGATATGCTCTACTTTGAATATCTAAAGATGCTTTTTTTCTCGTATTATGTTCCCAAGGTGAGATGGTGCTTCCTTCCATACTTCGATACCCCACTTCTGTAAAGATTATTTTCTTGTTGTGTTCTTTGGCAGATTTTCGCAACGCTTCGGAATGAATAGTCCACCCTTTTCTGATTTCGCTTACCGCAGGATTTTTACTCAAACTAACAGGGAAATAACCGTTTACTCCAATATAGTCTAAAGCAGACCAAAATGGAACTTTTTGATAATCATCCCAATTGGCAGCATAAGTTAAAGCACCTTCATACTCAGAGTCAACCTCATTGACCAATTTATTCCAAAATGTTGGCCTAGCTTGAATGAAATCTCGCCATTCCGTGCCGATACAAAAAAGATCAACCCTATGTAAATGAGCTAATTTAGCAAAGTGTAAAATAAAATCTCGGTAAGATTTTTCAAAAACCTCCCATTGGGCGTTGTTGGAGCATTTGAAATCGCCTGTATAGCCATTCATAATCCAAATTTGTGGCTTTAACATAATCTTTAACCCCCGAGCCCTGCATAGCTTTATAGTTTCAATAACGCCTATATCCTTTTCCCCCCACCACTGCCATTTTGAATTATATTTAATGCGTTGATCTCCTCCAATAAAACCATAAGGCATTAGGGTTACCCAATTGGCATTGACATCTACTATTGGTTGAACATCCAACGAATCTATTGGCTCACTAGAGCCTACGAAACTGATTCCTTTGATTTTTTCTGCAGCAAATACTGGTGCAGAAACTATTATGATTATGATAAGTAACTGCTTAAACATGCATTAAAATTGATTGGTTCTCAGCATCACTAACGTACATGCTTCTACACATTCTACTCCCAATTTTTCTAACTCCATCGCGAGCTTATCATTCTCAGCCCCGGGATTAAAAATAACTCTCTTCGGTTTCAAATTTTTCAAATAAGCCATGTACAGTCCTTGATTTTGTTCACTCAAATAGACGGTGACGGTATCGATGATTGAGTCTTCAGGTAGGTTTGTTTGGATTTTCATTCCTTCCACCTCGCCTGATTTTCTCCCCACAGCTAATACTTCGTGATTGTAGTACCGTAGATCTCTCATAACCATATTTGAATAACGTTGTGGATTCGAACTAGCACCTAAAACAAGGACTCGCATATACAATTGGTTTAAAAAAATTGAAGTCTGTCAAAGTTAAGGATATTTGGAGGAAGGTGTCCAATATAACTCGATTTATAGTTATTGTTAGATTGGCTCAATTAAGTATTATTATTCATAACTTTGCGTTCACACAAATTTAAAATATGTCAGTACATCAAGAAGTAAAGAGGGTCACAACCCATGTTTTGCAAGAGATGAAATCCAATGGTGAGAAAATTGCAATGCTCACCGGCTATGATTTCTCGATGGCTAAAATACTTGACCAAGCAGGAATTGATATCATTCTCGTAGGCGACTCTGCTTCAAACGTGATGGCAGGACATGAAACGACCTTACCTATTACGCTCGATCAAATGATTTATCACGCTTCTTCTGTGGTGCGTGCAATAGACAGAGCGCTAGTCGTTGTTGATCTTCCATTTGGATCTTATCAAGGCGATTCGAAACAGGCATTAATGAGTTCGATTCGAATCATGAAAGAATCTGGAGGGCATGCTGTGAAACTTGAGGGGGGCGAAGAAATTGTAGAATCTATCCGTAGAATCTTGTCTGCCGGTATTCCTGTTATGGGACATTTAGGTTTAACACCGCAGTCCATCTATAAATTTGGAACTTATACGGTTAGAGCAAAAGAAAAAGATGAAGCTTCACAACTCATAAGTGATGCAAAATTATTAGAAGAAACTGGATGTTTTGCTCTTGTACTAGAAAAAATACCAGCAAAATTAGCGGCTGAAGTCGCTGCAAGTATCGATATTCCGGTGATCGGAATTGGCGCTGGGAACGGAGTTGATGGTCAGGTTTTGGTTAGTCATGATATGTTAGGAATCAATAATGAGTTCAATCCACGCTTTTTGAGAAAATACCATAATTTGCATCAAGAAATGAAGAATTCATTTGAACAATATATTATCGACGTAAGAGCAGGAGATTTCCCAAATGACAAAGAACAATACTAGAGATATTCATATTTCTGATAGCGTCTTATACGAAGATAACCACTTGATCGTTATCAATAAGCCTGCTGGAGCATTGGTTCAAGGAGATAAAACAGGAGATCTCCCCATCAGTGATGATGTGAAAGCTTATATCAAAAACAAATACAATAAGCCGGGAGATGTTTTTTTAGGTACCGTACACCGTCTTGATCGACCCACAAGCGGACTTGTTTTATTCGCAAGGACAAGTAAAGCGTTAACAAGAATGAACGCGTTATTCAAATCAGGTGACATCCAGAAAACGTATTGGGCCATAACAGAAAAATCACCAACGACCGCAACAGGAAAACTGATTGATTTTTTACAGAAGACGGAGCGAAATAATAAAAGTCACGTCGTTAGCGAGAACACTGCTGGTGCTAAAAAGGCTGAATTAGATTATGCGTTAAAAGGAAAGGGAGATCGGTATTCATTTATAGAAATCAATCCGATGACCGGAAGACATCATCAAATACGAGTTCAATTATCTCATATGGGCTGTATTATCAAAGGAGATTTGAAATATGGTGCCAAACGATCGAATAAAGACGGTTCAATTTGTCTGCACGCGCGTAAATTAAGTTTTGTTCACCCTGTGAAAAAGGAGACCGTTGAAATCGTTGCGCCTGTCCCAAATGATAATTTATGGAAAGCATTTGAAACTTCCCATTCTTAAAGCAAAGGCTAGTCCTTACTCTTCTTTTTATTGCGCTTAGGTTCTCTTCGCTCGTTTACTTTACCGAACTTATGTTCTATTAAACTGCCTTCGAATATTTCGAACTTCCGAAATTCACAATTCAATGAGCCATTAAATACAGTCGTTTTTTGCGAAGGCTTCAGCTCAATATGCTTCAAGGCTTCCATGTTAGAACTGATTACCCAACAATTATAACCCGGCATTTTTCTTTTGAAGTAGTTTCCAATGTCTTGATACAATTCGTTGATATCGTCTTCTTCTAATCGTTCGCCATAAGGTGGGTTAGAAATGAGTACGCCTTTTCCTTCAGGCGCTTCTTGATCTTTAAAATCTTTTACCTCAAATGATATTGTTTTTCCTAACGGTAGGGCCTTCACGTTGTCTCTGGCTAATAGAATCATATCTCCATCTGTATCCGATCCAATAATCTTAAAATCTAAATCACGTCTTGGGTGAGCTGGTGCCGCTTTGTATATCGTTCTCCATTTTTCTTGGTCAAAATCTGGCCAATTCATGAATGAATATTGCTTTCTAGCAATGTTTGCAGGAATACCATTTGCCATCAACGCGGCTTCAATAGGAATTGTACCTGACCCACAAAAAACATCCAGAAAATTAGATTTTTTATCCCAACCACTCATCAAAATCAAACCTGCTGCAATGGCTTCATTAATAGGCGCTAACCCTGTTTTCTTACGATATCCTCGCTGATAAAGCGGAGCACCTGAACTATTGAGTGACACAGTACAATGACGATCATCAATGTGCAAATCAAAAAGAACCTTTGGCTTAGCTAAATCAACAGATGGTCTTTTATCGTAACGGTCTCTGAAATGATCAGCAATAGCATCTTTTAATAAAAGCAATGGATATCCAGAATGACGAAACAAGGTCGAGTTTACAGCTCCTTTAACAGCGAAAGTGTCAGAAAGACGCATGTACTTCGAGAAGTTGAACTTAGTAAACAAATATTTCAAATCTTCCTCGTCTCTATAACGAAAAGAGCGAATCGGAACTAGAATAGAGATTGCAGTTCTTAACCAAAGGTTTGAAGCATATAACAACTCCGTATCGCCTTCATAATAAACGGCACGATTACCTAGTTTAATGTTTTTCCCTCCTAACTCGCGAATCTCTTCGGCCAAAATGTGTTCACATCCAAAAAAGGTTTTTGCTACAATATCCATAAAACTATTTTTGCAAAGATAGAATTTGCGCTGTATATAAGGGTATAAACCGTTGAGATAACCATTAAAAAAAACCATTACCTTTGAATAAACTTATAGATTGATTCGGTTTCTAACATATTTTGTTATTCTTTTGCTGCCTAGCATTGCTATGCCTCAGCGAGTTGGCCTTGTTTTTAGTGGGGGCGGTGCAACTGGTTTCGCACACATTGGCGTTCTTAAAGCGCTCGAAGAAAACCAGATCCCAATTGATTACATAACGGGAACGTCAGCAGGAGCGCTAATTGGAGCATTATATGCTTCAGGTTATTCGCCATGGGAAATAGAAGAGCTTGTTTTAAATGACAAATTCCTTAAAATGTCTGAGGGCGAATTGGAGGACGAATTTGAATATGCTATTCATAAACAAGATCGTGATGCTGAGTTGATGTCTATACATTTAGCAAAAGATTCTATATTTCAAAAATCCCTACCCACCAATTTACTTAACCCCACATTCCTGGACCTGGAAGTCATGAATTACTTGGGTAATAACTTAGGTATTGGTGATGGCGATTTTGATAGTTTATTTGTACCCTTTCGTTGTGTTGCTTCTAATATTGTTAATAAGGAAAGTGTTTTATTTAAAAAAGGAAATTTAAATGTTGCTGTAAGGACATCGATGACTTATCCGTTTTTTATAAGTCCTATAGAAGTAGATGGAAATTTATTGTTTGACGGAGGACTTTACAATAACTTTCCTGCCAATGAAATGTACACTGAGTTTGATCCAGACTTTATCATTGGTAGTAACGTCAGTTATAATGAGGCACCTCCTGAAGATGATGATCTGATGTCGCAAATTAAGAATATGTTCTCATCTCATTCGAATTATAGTTTACCGTGTGAGAGTGGAATTATCATCGAGCCTGAATTGGGCGATATTGGAACTTTTGATTTTGATAAAATCAAAGCTGCAATTCAAATTGGTTACGAGGCTGCCTTAATTAAAATAGATTCTATTAAACAATTTGTTCAACTTCGTGTATCTGAAGAAGAGCTCTCCAAAAAAAGAAATCATTTTCGCTCGAAGTATGCAAAAATTCAAATCTCAAAAATTCAAATACAAGGATTGGATGAAAATGTACGCAGATATATCGAACGTAAGTTAATTAGTAAGAAGAAAAACGAAGTTTTGGATTACGCTACCTTAAAGAAGAGATACCTGAGGTTATATCAGAGTGAGCATATCCTATCGATGTTTCCAACATTAGAGCCTATTTCAGACTCCACGCATCAAATCACAATCAATATTCGGAAAGAGAAACCCTTTAGAGCTGGTTTTGGAGGACATTATTCATCAAAACCAGTAAATACGGGCTTTTTAAGTTTATCCTATTCAGATTTTAAAGTAACGCCTATTACCATTTTTGCTAATGCATATTTCGGAAAATTCTACGGATCCGTAAAATCAGGACTTCGTTTTTATCTACCAACTAGAACTACATCTTATTTAGAGCCTGTATTCATTATGAACAGATGGGATTATTTTAAAAGTTTCGCAACTTTTTTCGAAGATTCAAGACCTTCTTACTTGGTTCTAAATGAGCGTTTTTGGTCTGTTAGATACCATATACCGGCAAGTTCAAAAACAAAATTCAGTTTAGATTTCACCAACGGGTCTAATGAAAACCGATATTATCAAACAGACAACTTTACACAATTAGACACAACAGACAATACGCGGTTTCTTTTTTATTCGCCTGGTGGGGAATTTATAATTGATAAACTAAATCGTAAACAATTTGAGTCAGCCGGTTCACGGTTGAGTATTAAAGCGCGTTTCGTGCATGGAATAGAAACGACGGTTCCAGGCTCAACCTCGAGCATAAGTGAAACAACCAAATCTTTCAAAAATTGGTTTTATGTTAAAGGAAATTATAAAAACTACTTTATTCAAAAAGGACTATATCGTCTAGGCATTTATGCTGAAGCACTTTATTCTAGTCAGCCGTTTTTCCAAAACTATACGGCTAGTATTATTTCTTCTCATGCTTTTCAACCGATCCCAGATGCCAGAACAGGTTTTTATAATGATTTTCGCGCTAATAAATACTTAGGTGCTGGTCTAATGAATGTGTTTACGTTAAAGGATAAAGTTGATCTTCGAGTTGAAGCCTTTATGTTTCAGCCGATCAGACGAATTTTGAGAGATGGTGACGGAAACGCCTATGAAGGTGAGTTATTTGAGAGTCGATTTGGAATAGCAAGTGTATCCCTAATTTATCATTCACTTGTAGGTCCTATCCGAGCGACTGTTAATTATTTTGACAGCCAATCTCAACTCGAGCCACTTTCATTTCAGCTAAGCCTCGGTTTTGTAATTTTTAATGATCATAGCCTGAAGTAATCATTCGGCACTTTTTGAATGTTGGCATTGAGCATACCGCACAAATCGAGCGTTCTTATACTTTCACAGATGTAGCTACGCCACATCCATCTTAACATTAACAAAAAGATTCAGTTGATAATCGAACAGTTTAAAACGATAAAAACCCCATTTAGCTAACTAAATGAGGTTTTTAAAAAGAGGCGTCTACATACTCTCCCACCCTTAAAAGGGCAGTACCATCTGCGCAAGTTGGCTTAACTTCTC
>Ga0181558_10001147_pt1 | contig 25444 bp, 24 predicted proteins | sample 011ome_22_FD_133754 | JGI IMG/M metagenome (GOLD analysis project Ga0181558, IMG submission 133754) | Coastal salt marsh microbial communities from the Groves Creek Marsh, Skidaway Island, Georgia - 011507BT metaG (megahit assembly) | ecosystem: Environmental > Aquatic > Marine > Intertidal...
CGGCTTGACGCTGTCAAACTTCGCCTTCCACCAGGCAGCAGGTGGCGTGCGCTGCAAAGCCTCTGGGGCACTGGCTTTCAATTGATCGCCATTTTGGGCCAGCGCGGTTGCCGCCGCACCACCGAATGCTGCGGCACCAACAGCCATGGTCGCCGAGTCTTTCATGAATTCACGACGATTACGGTAAACACTTTCCGGTGTAATTTCGGAGGGTTTGATATCAGCTGGCTTCTTGATCAACATGGTCATGGTCTCTTCTTGATTCCCTGCGCTTCTGTGTGAGTTACAGACTTAGACAGGGGAATGGCTACTTTTTGTTCCGCTTTTCGGCGGTTTTTGATCCAGTTTTTGTTAATACGGTCACCTTAGCTGCTTGGTTTTGCCTGGACTCCGGCAGAGAAGGCTTGAATTGTCTGCGATAGAGCCACCAGAGTGGCCCTGAGGCCGCATAGATGATGGCCATGGTCAGCAACACTTCATGGGGGTTTTGTGCAATCAGCACCAGCAGCACCACCGCAAACACGAATACGATATAAGGAACGGTGCCCTTGAAATGCAGCTCCTTGAAACTGTAATAGCGATAGTTGGATATCATCAGGAGGCCAGTAAATACCGTCAATAAGGCGGCCAAATAGGATAACAGTGGCGTAACCTGAATCCCGTATTTAAACGCCACCCAAGGGAAAAATGTCACCAGTGCCGCCGCTAATGGACTCGCAAGTCCCACGAAGAAGCGCTTGTCCACGGTGCCGAGCTGCACGTTGAACCGCGCCAGCCGCATCGCAGCGCAGGACATATAGATAAAGCTCGCCGCCCAGCCCACATTACCCAGCAGCTCGAATGCCCAGCTGAACATAATCAGCGCTGGCGCCACCCCGAAAGAGACCATATCCGACAGACTGTCGAACTCGGCCCCAAATGCGCTCTGTGTGTTAGTCAGACGTGCGATTCGACCATCCAGCCCATCCAGAATACCGGCAATCAGTATGGCCCACCCCGCTTCATTGAAATTACCGGACATGCCGGCAATTACGGCATAGAATCCAGCAAACAGGGCACCCAGAGTCAGCAGGTTGGGCAACAGGTAGATGCCGCGCCGGCGCACCTGTTTGCCGCCTTCGGAGACCAGCTCCTCGTGCTCATCAATCGGCAGCAGGCTCTCTTCTTCCTGAGGTGACTCTGTTTGTGAGTCTGGGTCGTTCATAGAAATTCCTGAAATTAGTCAGAAACCGCATTATACAGGGCATTTGCACGCCAGATGCCTGATTTTGAAATATTTTACCCGGATACGGAGATGCTATATGATTCGCGCCTTTCCGAGATTATGAACCAACGCCGAGAATTGGAGCGACTCAATGAACTACTTTAATACACTGCCTCTGCGACTCCAGCTGGAACAGCTGGGGAAATGCCGCTTTATGGATCGCAGTGAATTCAGCGATGGAGTAGAAAAACTAAAAGGCAAGAAAGTGGTTATCGTAGGTTGCGGCGCCCAAGGCCTGAATCAGGGCCTGAATATGCGCGACAGCGGACTGGACGTCTCCTATGCCCTGCGCGATGCCGCCATCACCGAACAGCGCCCATCCTGGAAAAACGCCACCGAAAACGGTTTTACCGTAGGCACTTACGGAGAACTCATCCCCAGCGCCGATCTGGTCCTGAACCTGACCCCAGACAAGCAGCACAGCGATGTTGTGAAGCAGGTCATGCCCTTGATGAAGCAAAGCGCCTGCCTGGCCTACTCCCATGGCTTCAATATAGTCGAGGAAGGCATGCAAATTCGGGACGACCTCACTGTAGTTATGGTTGCGCCGAAGAGCCCCGGCAGCGAGGTCCGCGAAGAGTATAAGCGCGGCTTCGGCGTCCCTACACTGATCGCTGTACATGCCGAGAATGACCCAAACGGAGACGGCCTGGAAATCGCCAAGGCTTATGCCGCGGCCACAGGCGGCCATCGCGCCGGCGTGCTGGAGTCATCCTTCATTGCCGAAGTAAAGTCCGACCTTATGGGCGAACAAACTATACTCTGCGGCATGCTGCAAACCGGTTCACTACTCTGCTATGACAAGATGATTGAGAATGGCATGGATGCAGGCTACGCCTCCAAGCTGATTCAGCATGGCTGGGAAGTCATTGCCGAGGGTCTGAAGCATGGTGGCATCACCAACATGATGGACCGCCTGTCCAACCCTGCCAAGCTAGTCGCCAATGAGCTATCCGATGAACTGAAAGACATTATGCGACCGCTGTATAACAAGCACATGGATGACATTATCACCGGCACATTTTCCGCCGGCATGATGAATGACTGGGCCAATGACGATGCCAAGCTTTTAGGCTGGCGAGAAGCGACAGCAGAGACCTCCTTCGAAAAGTCAGAGCCCGGCACCATGGATATTTCGGAACAGGAATACTACGACCATGGCATTCTCATGGCAGCCATGATCAAGTCTGGCGTCGAACTGGCGTTCGAGAGCCTGACTGACAGCGGCGTCATCGCCGAATCGGCTTACTACGAGTCCCTGCACGAAGTACCGTTGATCGCCAATCTGATTGGTCGCAAGAAGCTCTACGAGATGAACAAGGTAATTTCAGACACCGCCGAATACGGCTGCTACCTGTTCTCTCACGAATGTGTACCGCTGCTGGAAGACTTCATGAAGAAGATTGATATCGACGTTATCGGTCAGGGTCTACAGCTTGCAGATCAGGGCGTGGATAACGCTGAGCTGATCGCTGTCAACGAGAGCATTCGCTCCCACCCCATTGAAATCGTTGGCAAGAAACTGCGCAGCTATATGACTGCAATGAAGAAAGTCATCTAAGCAATCTGCTATCGAGCGGCACGTCCACATTCAGGGACGTGCCACTTTTATCTATTCGAGCAACTAATTCTAGTTTAGCTGTGCCGAGTCGGCAGAGGATTTATGGCGTGCCCAGCGCTTAGGTCACAGCAAGCCCGCCACACACCAACGCCCAACTTAATCTAACCGAGTTATAGGGCCAGAGTCTTCTCTCCACGCGCGATACCGGAAACGCCTGTACGTGCCACTTCTAACACGACGTTGTCGCCTAGCGCAGCAATAAAGGCATCGAGTTTGTCACCGGCTCCAGTGAGCTGAATCGTGAACACGCTTGCGGTGAGATCCACGACCTGACCGCGAAAAATGTCCACGGTGCGCTTCACCTCGGCCCGCTGTGCGCCGGCGGCTTTCACCTTGATGAGCATAAGCTCACGCTCGATGTGGGCACCTTCGGTGAGATCCACAAGTTTAACCACGTCCACAAGCTTGTTTAGATGCTTGGTGATCTGTTCGATGCGCGCATCATCGCCGCTAGTCGTGAGAGTGAGACGCGACAGGGATTGGTCTTCTGTCGGCGCAACGGTGAGTGAGTCGATGTTGTAGTTGCGCTGTGAAAACAAGCCGACGACTCGAGACAATGCGCCAGGTTCGTTTTCCATCAGCACCGATATGATATGTCGCATGTCAGGTTCTCTCCGTTTTGCTCAGCACCATGTCTTTCATGGCGCCACCCTTGATAGCCATCGGGTAGACGTGTTCGGAAGGATCCACGAGGATATCGATAAAGACCAGTTTGTCTTTCATGGCCAGGGCTGCTTTCAGTTTGCTGTGCAGGTCATCATATTTCTCAATGCGCACACCCACGTGCCCGTAGGCCTCAGCCAGTTTGATAAAGTCTGGCAGAGATTCTGAATAGGTACTGTGAGAATAGCGACCGCCGTACTGCATGTCTTGCCACTGCTTCACCATACCTAGCGCCTCGTTATTGAGACACACAATCTTTATGGGTAAGCCGTACTGCATGCAGGTGGCGAATTCCTGCTGGTTCATCATGAAGCTGCCTTCACCAGTCACACAAACCGAGAGCGCGTCTGGGTAGGCAAACTGGACTCCCATGGCGGCAGGGAAACCGAAGCCCATGGTGCCGAGGCCGCCAGAGTTAATCCAGCGCCTGGGTTTGTCGAATCCGTAATACTGCGCAGCAAACATCTGATGCTGACCTACATCGGACGAGATGAAGGCATCGCCCTCAGTGATGTCATATAAGGCCTGCACAGCTTGCTGTGGCTTGATGGTGCCATCCACAGATGGAGTCACGGCAAGACACTGGCGCTCGCGCCATTGTTCAATCTGCTTCCACCAGATCTCAAGGGCGCCAGCATCGACTTGCTGTTCACTCTTCTCAACTTGATTGATCATCTCAAGCAGCACAGCCTTGACCGGGCCGACGATAGGCACATCGGCAGTCACAGTCTTAGAGATTGCCGCAGGATCAATATCCACATGCAGGATAGTGGCGTCTGGACAAAATTTGCTGGTATCTGAGTTCGTCACACGATCATCGAAACGAGCTCCCACCGCCAGCAGGACGTCACAATAATGCATCGCCATGTTCGCTTCATAGGTGCCGTGCATGCCGAGCATGCCGAGGAACTGTTGATCCGTAGACGGATAGGCACCCAGCCCCATCAAAGTATTTGTTATGGGATAGCCAAGCTTGCGGGTTAATTCGATTAGCTCGTCACAGCCCTCACCCTGAATAACGCCACCTCCGGTATAGATCATCGGGCGTTTAGCACCCAATAGGGCCTCTACCGCCTTCTTGATCTGGCCAGAGTGTCCACGTGAAGGTACCTGGTATGAGCGCAGTTTGATTTCTTTGGGATACTCATAGTCAAATTTGATCTTGGGGTCAGTGACATCTTTGGGCACATCAATCACCACCGGACCAGGCCGACCCGACGTCGCTATGTGAAATGCCTTCTTAATGGTCTTGGGGATATCGGCTGCATTCTGCACCATGAAGCTATGCTTCACGATCGGGCGGGAAACGCCCACCATATCAGTTTCCTGAAAACCATCACTGCCAATCAACCGACTCTCAACCTGACCGGAAATTACAACCATCGGAATGGAATCCATGTAAGCGGTAGCGATGCCGGTAACGGCATTGGTAGCACCGGGACCAGAAGTCACCAGCACCACACCGGGCTTGCCCGTGGCGCGCGCGTAGCCATCGGCCGCGTGAGTCGCCGCCTGCTCATGGCGCACTAAAATATGTTCTACATGATCTTGCCGAAAGAGTGCGTCATAGATGTGCAGAACGGCCCCGCCCGGATAACCGAACAGAAACTCTACACCCTCATCTTGCAGCGCGCGTATCAGCGCCTCTCCACCAGATAGTTGTTCCACTTGCTTAGCCTCTACTTCTCAACATTCCAACGCTTGATTAAAACTCTTCACAATAAAAACAACGAGCAATCAATGCTCGCAGTAGTCCGCCACTTCTAATTCTCATTTTGGTTTTATGACGACAATAGCAAGAAAGTTGCCGCAGGCGCTCTCTAGCTACTTGTCGGCTTCGTACGCGAATACGTGATAGAAATCGCGATAGAAGCCTTGGGTGGATGTTGTCCGACACCTAGACGGCAGTCTGGAATAGTGCCAGGTCTTGGCGAGTTCAGACTGCAGCAGACAAAACGGGTTGATCGTCGTTTCTGCTAAAAGGGGAGATTCTGACATTTTAGGTAGGAAAGTCAAGCTCTTAAGGCAACTTCACGCCGCTTTCGCCTTAGGCCTTAAACCGCAGTGCATTGGCCATTAATCATTGACCATAGACATTTTTAGCATCAGGGGCATGCCAGACAGGCGGTTACGCAACCGACTGGTCTGGAGCTGCCTGCGTCCGGGTGAATTTCAGCTCACCCTCTGAATCGATATCCACATGAATGGTATCCCCTGCCCCATAGGCACCTTGCAATACGTGCTGAGCCAGAGGGTTTTCGATGCCATTTTGTATCGCACGCTTCAATGGTCTCGCACCATAGACCGGGTCATAGCCGACTCTGGCCACATGATCCAAAACTGTGTCACTGGCGGACAGAGCCAGCTCACTGTGAGCCAGCCTCGCATTGAGCAGGTCGATCTGAATTTCAGCGATGCCTCGAATCTGGGCCTGCTGCAACGGATGAAAGACCACAGTCTCATCAATTCGATTAACGAATTCCGGCGAGAAATGCCTGACCACGGCCTCCAGCACACCCTTCTTCACACGCTCATAGACGTCTTTGTCAAACTGTTCCTGGTTCATCATCTCCTGAATTCGATCGGAGCCAAGATTTGAGGTCATCACAATGACAGTATTCCGAAAATCCACTGTGCGCCCATGACCGTCAGTGAGACGACCATCATCCATTACCTGCAGCAAGATGTTGAACACATCTGGATGCGCCTTCTCCACCTCGTCCAGCAGAAGCACTGAATAGGGACGGCGTCTCACTGCCTCGGTGAGATAGCCACCCTCTTCGTAGCCTACGTAACCAGGCGGCGCACCAATCAAGCGCGCGACCGAGTGCTGCTCCATGAATTCAGACATATCAATGCGGACCATCGCTTCTTCTGTATCAAACAGAAATTCGGCCAGCGCCTTGCAGAGCTCGGTCTTACCTACGCCTGTCGGCCCAAGGAATAGAAAAGAGCCATTGGGCCGATTAGGATCCGACAGGCCTGAACGAGAACGTCGCACGGCATTGGACACGGCAGAAATGGCTTCATTTTGACCGATGACACGCTGATGCAGGGCTGCTTCCATTTCTAGTAGACGCTGCTTATCACCTTGCAGCATTTTACTAACCGGTATGCCGGTAGAGCGCGCGACCACGTCAGCAATCTCCTCTTCTGTGACGCGGTTGCGCAGTAGTGTCTTCTCAGCGGCCTCAGCCTCAGCCGCCATCTCAAGCTTCTGTTCCAGACCCGGAATAACGCCATACTGAATCTCAGACATACGTGCCAGGTCACCTGCGCGTCGAGCCGCCTCCATGTCGTTGCGCGCCTGTTCGAGGCTGCCTCTTATGGTGGCCGTGCCTTGTAATGCCGCTTTTTCTGCCTTCCAGACTTCTTCCAGATCGGCATACTCCTTCTCGAGTTCAGTAATATCCTCTTCCAGCTTTTCCTTACGCTTGATCGACGCAGGGTCTTCATCTTTCTTTAAGGCCTCGCGCTCGATCTTGAGCTGTATGAGTCGCCGCTCAAGCTTATCCATTTCCTCTGGCTTGGAATCGATTTCCATGCGAATCAGGCTCGCCGCCTCATCCACCAGGTCGATTGCTTTGTCAGGCAACTGTCGATCTGTGATATAGCGTTGAGACAAGCGTGCCGAGGCGATGATTGCAGCATCCGAAATATCGACACCATGATGCACCTCATAGCGCTCTTTCAGACCGCGCAGAATAGCAATGGTATCTTCTTCAGTTGGCTCCTCTACCAACACTTTCTGGAATCGCCGTTCTAAAGCCGCATCCTTCTCAATATACTGTCGATATTCATCCAGGGTAGTTGCGCCAACACAGTGCAGCTCACCGCGAGCCAGCGCTGGCTTCAACATATTACCAGCGTCCATAGCGCCTTCAGCCTTGCCAGCCCCTACCATGGTATGCAGCTCATCGACAAACAGGATGATGGATCCTTCCTGCTTGGAGAGTTCGTTAAGCACTGCCTTCAGGCGCTCTTCGAATTCACCCCGAAACTTTGCTCCCGCAATCAGGGCCCCCATATCAAGCGCAAGTATCTTTTTGTCCTTCAGACCCTCGGGAACTTCGCCATTCACGATTCGTTGTGCCAGTCCTTCAACAATTGCCGTTTTACCCACTCCCGGCTCTCCAATCAGCACGGGGTTATTCTTGGTGCGGCGCTGCAATACTTGTATGGTGCGACGAATCTCTGAATCTCGCCCAATAACCGGATCAAGCTCACTATTCTCTGCTCGCTCTGTGAGATCGACGCAGTATTTACTCAGCGCCTGCCAAGCATCCTCCGCTTCAGGGTTATCGACATTTTCCCCACCGCGAAGATTTGCTATGGCATTTTCCAGTGCCTGTGAAGAGACACCAAAACTCCCTAAAATCTTGCCCACAGAACCCTTGTCCTGCATGGCAACCAGCAACACGGTTTCGCTTGAGATAAAGGAATCACCCTTTTGCTGCGCGAGCTTATCCGCCTGGTTGAGCAGCTTGCCTAATTCCGGCGAACCCGTGATTTCGCCATCGTGATTTGGCACCTGCGGAAGATCATCTACGGCTTTTTGCAGCTGAGACCTCAGGTCATTAATGTTGAAGCCTGTCTGGCTTAACAGTGGGCGCACCGAACCTCCCTTCTGATCCAGCAAGGCCAGCAGCAAGTGTTCGGGTTTAATCTGATTATGGTCCTTACCCAGGGCAAGGGATTGCGCGTCAGCAAGCGCCGACTGCAGTTTACTAGTGATTTTGTCCAGTCTCATGGTCAAATTACCTGATAAAATTCGCAAAACCCGGCGCTTGGGCTGCACCGATAATAATCATTCTAAAGTAGTAAATTGGGATGACTGATCAGGATTTCAATGCGGGCTGGTGAAATGTTGATCCTGGTCAAACTTGCGCTCACTAGTTACACGGGCAAAATCTATGTAATGCAGATCGCCGTTACCATGCGGCCACACTGCCCATCCCGACGATAGGAATAGAAGCGATCAGCATCACAGTAGGTACAGTAAGCATCGCTGCTCACCTGGCATACACCGAGATCATGCAACTGAGCTGTAGTAATTTTTAACAAATCTGCCATGAACTTCCCGTCAGCTGCCGGTCGAAAACAGTGTTCGAGCGAGTCTCGCGACAGGGATTTAGCAAAGGCCGCAACCACTTCCGCACCAACTTCAAAGTGACAGCTACCAATAGCTGGCCCTATCCATGCCAGCAGTTGATCGGGATCACCGTCCATGGTGGCCAGTGTGTTGGCAACAATGCCTGCCGCCAAACCTCTCCAGCCGCAATGAACGGCCGCAATCTCATTTCCATCCTCCGCGCACAATAGTAATGGCAAGCAATCGGCGGTGAGTATGTTAAGCACAATGCCACGATTGGAAGTGACCAGCGCATCTGCCTCCAGCGGTTCAACACTCGACTCTACTCGTGCAGCGCGATTGCTGTGAACCTGATGCAGCCATTGGCCTTTGGCTCCTTTCGCAAACAGGCCTGCCACCAGCTCTCGATTTCGGTTAACCACATCGGTGGTATCACCCACATGGTCAGCCAGGTTGAGGCTATTAAACGGTGCAACGCTGAACCCGCCTGTTCGAGTCGTGGAGATCGCCTCTACCGATTTAGGGCTGGGCCATGACGGCCTGATAATTTCGATCTCGTTCATGATTTAATTAACTGCAGGTCATCGCGAAGTGATTGCAGCAGTGTCTCGAAATCACTCGGCAGGGGGGACTCCCAACTGCATTCTTTTCCGGACAGCGGATGCATAAGGGACAGCTTCCATGCATGCAATGCCTGGCGGCGAAAATCAAGCAACACCTGTTTTAGCGCCTCCGAGCTCGCAGAGGGTACCTGCAAACGGCTGTTGTATAGCGGATCTCCTACGATAGGGTACTTTAAATGTGCCATATGGACCCTTATTTGGTGAGTGCGCCCAGTCTCAAGGTTTACCTGGATATGAGTATGGGCCCTAAAACGGTTAAGCACCCGGTAGTGGGTTACCGCCTCTTGACCATTCCTGATCACTGCCCGCTTGATGCGATTCACGGGGTGACGACCCAGCGGCTCCGACACAGTGCCCCCAGCAGTCATAACCCCCTGAACCACGGCCTGATACTGTCGAGAAATTGTTCGAGCCTGCAGTTGTTGTACCAGTCCGTTGTGGCTTCTCAGGTTTTTTGCCACCACCAGCAGCCCCGTGGTGTCCTTGTCCAGCCGGTGCACTATCCCCGCCCGCGGCACTGACTCCAGCGCTGGGCAGTAGTGCAACAAGCCATTGACCAGGGTTCCCTGGCGATGTCCAGCAGCCGGATGCACGACCAGGTCGGCTGGCTTGTTTATCACCAGTAGATCAGCATCCTCGTAAACGACTTGCAGGGGCATCTCCTGGGCTATCCAGTCCTCAACCGGCTCTGGCTCCACTTCCAACAGCAGCATGGCGCCTGCTGCCGCGGTGTCCCGTGGGCGGCAGTGCTGACCATCAAGGGTCAGTTTTCCCTGTTTAATCCATTCCTGCAAACGCGCTCTCGAATAATCAGGAAACAATTGGGCAGCAATCTGGTCCAATCTGTTACCGGCCAGAGAATGGGTCACTTCGGCGCTGAGCGAAATTAGTTGTGATTCTGCTTTACTCATTTCCCCATGATACTTGAATCCCTGCGGCCTGCGCAGGCATTCTCCGGATCATTCACCCACGTGAGCGCTGCACAGGTCGCTGCCTCTGGCCTATGGGTTTAGCGCTGGCAGTATGGTTAAATACGCGTTTTTTACGGCAAGCGAAAACAGCTTGAGGCAATCTATTCAATGAAGGTTGGCAAGACATTCACCAAACTCCTGAACCTGGGGCTTATCGTGCTGATGCTGGCGAGCTGCGGCCTGTTCGATGGCGATGACGCCGATGAGTTTGCTGGCCTAACCACTGAAGAGCAGTTCTACCGGCGCGCGCTGGAGCAGCTGGAGAGCCGCAATTACGCCGGTGCTATCTCTACTTACCAGGCGCTGGAATCTCGCTTCCCTTTCGGTCGATTCGCTGCCCAGGCCCAGATTGAGATCGTTTATGCCTACTTTAGTAATGGGGACGAAGAAGCCGCCCGGGCCGCTGCAGATCGCTTCATCAGACTGCATCCCGAGAATGAAAACGTTGACTATGCCTATTACATGAAGGGATTGGCGTCCTTTAATGACCGAACAGGCTTCTTAAGTCGCATCGTTCCCGTGGACTACACCAAACGAGATCCTGGCCTCGCACAGGAATCCTTCAACGACTTTTCACAGCTATTGGCCCTATACCCCGACAGCGCCTATGCGGCTGACGCGAGAGCCCGCATGGTTTACCTGCGCAACAACCTGGCTGCCTATGAGATTCACGTTGCCAACTATTACCTGAATCGCCGAGCCTATATCGCCGCCCTCCGTCGCGGTCAATATGTAGTGGAGAACTTTCAGGGCACACCAGCGGTAGCCGACGGTGTAGCGATTATGGTGGAGTCTTACCTGAGACTCGGTTTGAATGACCTTGCAGACACTTCCTTGGCTTTGCTCAAGGAAAACTACCCGGATCACCCTGCTATCGACGGGGGCGGTGATTTTATTGTACGCACCGAGATTACTGACCCCTCCCTGCTCTATACCGTCAGTTTTGGCTTATTGGGTGACAATCGGGGTAATCCACCCCTGGCACCTACTCAGCGCCCTGGCACCTCGGGCAGCCAACAAATTATCGAGGCCCAGTCTGGTCAGGGCCAGGGTAGACGCTCTTTCCTCAGCATTATCACATTCGGCCTGCTGGACTAACCTCCAGCACTTTCTCCAAATTTTTCCCCTTTTCTGTAAACCTGACGCGCACATGTGCGTTTTAGGCTGTGGGAAGACACAAATTTGGGGCTATCTAGCCGATATAGTGCTTGATCAATTATGATTGCAATGTTCCAGGCAGTGCAAGAATCGACCACTGAAATCAGGAGCCCCATTCTGGATAATTCGGCCCAATTGGATAGTTTCTTGCAATCCGTGCAAAACCGCGGCTTCAGGATTGCCCAGTTAGCGACTGGTAACCAGGAGGACGCGCTGGACCTTGTGCAGGAGGCTATGTTCAAGCTGGTGGAAAAATATGCCAGCCGTCCAGAACAGGAATGGACCCCGCTGTTTTATCGCACATTGAGCAGCCGTATTAACGATTTTCACCGCCGCAACACGGTACGAAATCGTCACCGCAGCTGGTTGCGCAAAGAGGAAGACAGCGATGAGGACCCGATTCAAACTGCTCCGGATCCTTTTGGCAAAGGGCCGGATGGCGAGTCTGAAATAGATGAAAGCATGGTCAAATTACAGCAAGCCCTCATGAATTTGCCCCCAAGACAGCAGCAGGCATTCTTGCTCCGTGCCTGGGAGGGACTGGATGTCAAACAGACAGCGACTGCCATGGCCTGCGCCGAGGGTAGTGTGAAAACCCATTATTCCCGCGCCGTGCATACACTAAGAATCGAACTTGGCGAACACTGGACATGAGAGATTTTGACGAGGCTCAATTCCTGGAGGACATTCGCATCAAGCTGGATCAGCAGTTGCTGCCTCTGGATTCAGCGCTAAGCGAGCGTCTGGCGCAGTTGCGTGGACAAGCTCTACAGAGGCTGAATAGTAATGCCGCCTCAGAGCCAGTCGATGAAAGTTTGCTTATTGATAGCGTCGTCACCCGGCTAGACGATTTTGCCGAGCCTTCAGGTGAAGTACAGCAGCGCCTTGACCGCTTGCGCAGGCAGGCAATCGCGCAGGGGACAGGTGACACGCAAGCAGCAGGATACTGGGAACAGCTCAAGGATTTGTTTTCAGTGCAGCACCGCTTTGGCATGGGTATGGTTGCAACGGCCTGTTTAACAGTCGCCGTTGTTTCAGTGTTCTATTTGAGCAGCAACCTGAATGAGACATTTGGCATAGATCCAGAATTGAAGTTAGTGGCGTCTGCCGACGAGCTGGAACTCTATGAGAACCTCGATTTTTACCTGTGGCTCGAAGAAAATGGTATCCCTGACTAATTCGGCGCCACCAGCGCAAGATGAAACCGTACCTGACAGAAGTCGGGCACGCTGGTCAGCCCTGCTGCTACTGGGTGTAACGCTCCACAGCCAGGCTGCAGAAAATGAGGCGAATGGCCAGCTCGAAAACCTGGCCCCGGACCTGGAACTGCTGGAGTTTTTGGGCTCATTTCAAACCGAGGATGGCGAATACATGGATCCGAGCATGATGCTGAATGATGAGTTTGTGGAGCTTCTCGATCTCGCCGCGCGCATGGATGACGCTGTGGGCAGCACGGAAAACAATGCAGAAGAAATTGAACAGGGTAATCAGTGATGGTTAGAAGAAACCGACTAACTGTAGCGAATTACGCAGCCACACTGGCAGCGACAATACTCTTGATGCTGTTAGGAAGCCCAGTGCTGGCCCAGGAAAAGATTCCCTGGACCGATCTCTCCCTGGAAGAGCGCACTATTCTGCAGCAGGTCGAATCCCAGTGGGACAGCCTGAGCGCAGAGCGCCAGCAGCGTTTGCGGCGCGGAGCGAATCAGTGGGAGCGTATGCGGCCTCAGGAACGACAGCAGGCCTTGTCGCAGCAGCAGCGTTTTCAAAACCTGAATCGGCAGCAGCAGCAGGTGATTAACGAACGGTTTCAGCGTTTCAATCGCCTGAGCGGTGAGCAACAGCGCAGGCTTCGCACTACCCAACGCCGATTCCAGAATTTGCCTGAAGCCCAGCGCAGGGCATTGCGGGAGCGCTACAACCAACAGATACAGCAAATTCAGCGAGAGCGGAGGATTCAGCGCGAGGCGGCCCAGCAGATTCGTGAATCCCAGCGCCGGGTGCAACAAATAAGGCAGCAGAATCGGCCGGTCAACCCAAATTAGGTTTATTGGCTGACTGCTTACTCTCCCAGTGGCCAGCCATTGGTGATCGGATAGCGCCGGTCACGGCCGAAACCACGTTGGGTCAGGCGCACGCCAATGGGGCTTTGCCGGCGTTTGTATTCGTTAAGATCAACCAGCCGCAGTACCCGTTTCACATCCGCCTCCGTATAGCCCTTGCCCACGATCGCCTTAGCGCTTTGATCCCGCTCTACATAGAGCTCCAGAATTTCATCGAGGGTATCGTAGTCCGGCAAACTGTCCTGATCTACCTGGCCCGGCGCCAGCTCCGCTGAAGGTGCGCGCTCGATGACTTCCCTGGGAATCAGCTCTTTGCCTCCACCCAGGCTAGTGCGGAATCTTGCCAGTCGATATACCAGTGTCTTGGACACATCCTTGAGCACATCGAAACCGCCAGCCATGTCACCATAAAGCGTGGAGTAGCCCACGGCAATTTCACTCTTGTTACCGGTTGTGAGTACCAGCAGCCCTTTCTTGTTGGAAATCGCCATCAACAGCACGCCACGCGCTCGCGCCTGAATGTTTTGCTCGGTCACATCGGGTTCAAGCCCCGCAAATTCATCTTTCAGCGCCGTGGTAAAGCTGTCGTAAATCTCATTGATAGCAATTACCTGATAGTTCACACCGAGGGTCTGCGCCTGTTGTTGAGCACAATCCAGACTCAGCTGCGAGGTGTAGGCAAAAGGCATCATCACGGCCTGCACTCTCTCAGCACCTAATGCATCTACCGCAATAGCCAAGCTTAGGGCTGAGTCGATTCCCCCAGACAATCCAAGCACCACACCTTTGAATCCGTTCTTTTGGACATAGTCGCGGACACCCATAACCAGTGCTTCATAGACCTGAGCTTCAAGCTCAAGGGTCTCAGCCATTGCCTGACGCGGGATCTCACAGCTGCCGTCCTCTGCAATCTCGATATCCACGGGAAACAGCCCTTCTTGAAACTGCGGTATCAGGCAGCACAATTCCCCCTCGCTGGCTGCCATGGAACCTCCGTCAAACACCAGTTCGTCCTGGCCCCCAATCAAGTTCACATACACGACCGGAAATCCGCCCTCGCGGCTGCGCTGCCGCACCAGCTCCTGTCGCTCTTGCAGCTTACGCATGTGAAAAGGTGAGGCGTTGATATTGACCAGTAATTGCGCGCCGGCCTCTTTAGCCTGACGCGCTGGCTCAGGTTCCCACAGATCCTCACAGACCGTAAACGCCATCCGGGCGCCTGCAATGTCAATCACGCAAGGGTGACTGCCCGCCCTGAAGTAGCGGCGTTCATCAAATACCTGGTAGTTCGGTAAGTACTGCTTGCGATAGCCCGCGATGACCTTACTGCCCCTCAATACTGCCAGTGCGTTGTAAACTCCTTCCGCCGTTGTTTCCGGGTAGCCAACAACCAGATAGGCATCAATGTCTGCCGCACAAATCCGATCCAGCGCCTTGATAATGCGTGGCTTCAGGCTTGGCCTGAGCAAGAGATCTTCTGGTGGATATCCAGTAATAGCCAGTTCTGGAAAGACAACCATGTCTGCTCCTAACTCTTCGCTGGCTCTTCTCGCGACCCGGATAATTTTGTCAGTGTTGCCATCTATATCCCCAACCAGAAAATCCAATTGGGCCATAATGATTTTAAATCGCGTTGTCATGGGTTCCTCACCATGGGCCTCTGCACAATGTCTGCACGGCTTTCGCCACTAACCTAGGTGAGCTATTGTACGATAAATTGTAGATAGAGGATTAATGTAGCAGTCTTTACGTCACAGCGTTTGATAGCCTGTGCCAGAGCGACTGCAATTGAGGACTACCATGGTCTCCAGCCCGAAAGCATACACAGAGCAGATCTCGAATGTTTTGGTAGTCTATAACGTCTATCGAATCGTGCTCCCGTTGGTATTACTGGTGACCTACATAAGCAGCCGCGAGACGTCCCAGCTCGGCGTGCTGGCCCCTAACCTATTCGTTCAAATCAACACGGTCTACGCCATTTACGGCGTCATCATTACGTTCTTTACACCAGGCTCGCGCAAGCTGCTACTGAATCAACACGTCCTAACTGGCATGCTGATCGGCGACATTTTTATTATTACCCTGTTGATTTACACAAGCGCAGGGGTGGGCAGCGGACTGGGTCTGTTCATTATTGTGACAATCGCATCAGGCAGCATCATGATCAGGGGTCGCATTAGCACATTCCTTGCGGCGGTAGCCACAATTGCGATCATTTACTCCGAATTATATCTGACGTTATTGCTGGAAAACGCACCTAATCAGTTCATACAGACAGGCATACTAGGGATAATTCTGTTTTCCACCTCACTTTATATTCAGACCCTCACGGATCGCATCTACAAGGCAGCCACACTTGCAGAAAAGCAGGCGAGCGACATTGTTGACCTAGAGAAGCTCAACAACGAAATTATTCAGCGCATGCGCACTGGTGTCTTGGTAGTGGACTCTGAACACAAGATTCTCACTATGAACAGCCAGGCTCGCAGTTCATTGTCTCTTTATTTCGGGAGAGAAATTGATAGTCAGGAGGCTCAGCCTATCAACCTGCCTTCTGTATTGGAGCAGGAGCTATCGTTATGGAAAATCAACCCCAATCGTCAGCCTCAACCAATCGTAATACCAAACTCCAACAAACAGGTGCAGTTAAATTTCGCCTTTCTTGACCCAAACACCGACTCAAACATCATTATCTTTCTTGAGGACAATCGCCAAATTGTTCAACGCGTTCGCCAAATGAAACTGGCATCTCTGGGTCGCCTGACCGCAAGCATCGCGCATGAGGTACGCAACCCGCTAGGCGCAATAAGTCACGCGAGCCAGCTACTGAAAGAATCAGAAAATGTGGTAGAAGAAGATCAAAGAATGATTTCAATCATTCTCGATCATTGCGATCGTGTGAACATGATCATTGAAGATGTACTTGACGCTTCACGGCATAATGATACGTCCCCCAGTAAAATCAGTTTGAATTAATGGCTACCTCGATTCGTCGAGAACTATCGCTCTACCCATGAGCTATGCGATGATGTTGACTGCTCTTTCGAAGGAGAAGTTATAGTCAATGTCATTACTGGGCAACTGGAACAAGTGCTCAATAACCTTTTCGACAACGGCTTACGCTACAGCAAAAAGCTAACAGGAAAAGCAACGCTGCAAGTCATAGCTGGCGTGGACACCAAGGACGATGATATACAGCCTTTCCTTCATATCATAGATGACGGATCAGGCATTGATGAAGAGGCAGAACCACTGTTGTTTGAACCATTTCACACCACGGAAGCTACTGGTACCGGGCTTGGACTTTATATCTCCAAGGAACTGTGCGAAGCTAATCAGTCACAACTCGTGTATAACCGCACCGATAAAGGCAAGAGTCGCTTTAGCATCTACTTCAGCCACCCTGAACGCAGCATGCTTTAATTCTGTTCCAGCAATCATTCAATCAACAATCACAATAATAGAAACCGCTTAATGACCGCCAGAGTGCTTATAGTTGATGATGAACCTGATATCCGGGAATTGCTTGAAATTACTCTTGGACGGATGTCCCTTGAAACCGCAAGCGCGGAAGATCTCAATAGCGCTCGTGCTGCCCTTGCATCACAAAGTTTTAATCTCTGTCTCACTGACATGAGATTACCTGATGGCGATGGTATAGAACTCGTTGAGCACATCCAGACAGATTTTAAACAAATCCCGGTGGCTGTCATCACCGCCCATGGATCTACCGAAACCGCCATCAAGGCGCTAAAGGCAGGAGCCTTTGACTTCGTATCGAAACCGGTAGATCTACAGAAGCTCAGAGATCTGGTGCAGTCAGCACTGCGCCTCAGCGATGATCCCTCGCCTGAAACCACCCTAACAGAGAATGTGCGTGGCGAAGCCATTTCGACAATTACCGGAACCTCCCCGAAAATTTCCATTCTGCGGGAACAAATCAGCAAGCTCGCCAGAAGCCAGGCACCTATTTATATCAGCGGCGAATCCGGTTCTGGCAAAGAGCTCGCTGCCCGCGCGATTCATGAGCAGAGTGCTCGCCGCGATGCACCATTTGTTGCGGTAAACTGCGGCGCGATCCCGGAAGAATTAATGGAGAGTGAATTGTTTGGTCACTTGAAAGGAAGCTTTACGGGTGCCGAGCAGGATAAGCAGGGACTATTTCAGGCCGCCAATGGTGGCACCCTCTTCCTTGATGAAGTTGCAGATCTGCCACTGCACACGCAGGTTAAATTACTTCGAGTTATTCAGGAAAAAGCTGTGCGACCTGTTGGCTCGCAAAAAGAAACACATGTTGATGTACGATTGCTGAGCGCAACTCACAAGAACCTGGCACGAGAGGTCGAGCAAGGCCGCCTGCGCCAGGACCTCTATTTTCGGATTAACGTTATCGAACTGGCTGTGCCCGCATTACGAGAACGCCCTGAGGATTTATCTGAACTTGCCATTACTTTATTGCAAAAAATTGCTAAAGAAAACACAGCACCTGAATGCATGTTGTCCCCCTCAGCCCTCGAGGCGCTCCACAGTTACTCCTTTCCGGGCAACGTCAGGGAGCTGGAGAACATTTTGCAGCGGGCTGCAACTCTGTGCGAAGACAACCTGATTACAGCCGACAACCTTGAGTTCATGCCTGGGGCTACCGATCCCGCCGAGCAGCTGGAATCAGCCGCGGCTTCCGAGCCTCCTATTCATCGGGGGGAGCTTGATTTAGATGCAGATTTCTCACTAGAAAAACATCTGGAAGCCATTGAAATTGACGCTATTGAAAAGGCCTTGGAAGAAACCCGTTGGAACAAGACCGCCGCAGCAAGGAAACTTGGTATGTCATTTAGATCTCTTCGCTACCGACTCAAGAAACTCGGGCTAGACTAGGATACAAAACCCGTCGCATGACTGATCGCTATCTCGGTCTATAGGGTAGCGGATCAATAAAGGTCTCTCGGCCCAGCATCAACTCTGTCAGCAACCGTGCGGAAGCTGGTGCCAACACCAGACCATTGCGAAAGTGACCCGCATTTAAATACAAATTCTCGAAACGCTCGGCTCGTCCGATCATGGGCACCCCACCTTCACTTCCTGGCCTCAGTCCAGCCCATTGTTTAACTGGCCGCAATGAACTTAACGCAGGCACCATTGTCACTGCTGCATCCCTTAAGCTTTCTCTGGCAATGTCAGTTACCGTCTTGTCAAAGCCCACGTGCTCCAGTGTACTCCCAACCAGCAGATGGCCATCCAGGCGCGGGATCAGGTATTTCCCTTGAAATAACACTATGGACTTGATCAACGGCTTGGCCAACTTGTACAGAAGCATCTGCCCCTTGACTGGTTTGATGTCAGCATTTAAGGACAGGGGTTTCAGTAGCTCTTGAGTCCAGGCACCCACAGTCAGAACAATTGTGCCCGCCTTAAGCCGCTCCAATTTACCTGTACGTACATCACGGATGACAAGACTGCAGATAACGGCTCGATCAGTCTGAAGGGATACAGTAGACCCAAAGCCAGCAGCACTCCTACTATCGCCAACACGATTAGCGCTTCGATTACAGTCAATCCGTCCTGATATCTCATTGATGTTTAGCCAATAACTTATTGAATAGTATAAATATAATGCTAAATTTGGAATGGATAAAGTGTAACAAATTCGGAAACCTTGTTATGTGACTTGGATTCAAATTTCGAACGGCACTCGGAAAAATCCAATAACAATCAGAGCTTTACCAAGATATCGGGCGGTAGGAAGTCAGGCTTTAAAGGAACATTTGCGAAAGCCGCTATTAGCCATATCGAACGGCCCCGAGACTCTACCCGCGCTGAGATATAGACTAACACGGCACGAGAGTACACTTACCCTAAAATAAAAAGGTCCTATCCTGATTACGGAAATCACAGTCGGCCATGCCGTCATCCTGTGCGTCGCAGGATTCTTTGCTGGCGGAATCAACACCCTTGCCGGTGGCGGGTCTAATTTAACCCTGCCCGCTTTAATGATCCTGGGACTGCCTGCAGATAGCGCCAATGCCACCAATAGGGTCGCTGTTTTAATGCAATGCGTCGTAGGCGTAGCGGGTTTCGATAAGCATGAATCGCTAGACAGACCCGCTATCATGCCTATTCTTATTCCCACACTATTGGGTGGCGGGCTTGGCGCACTTGGCGCCGCTTTGCTGCCCAATCTATACCTTAAACCAGTCTTGCTGCTCACTATCTTGACCATGTCCGTCATAATATTGCTGCGCCCTGATGTCATTTCACCACCAAAAGGCACGCCCACTCAGTCTCCTCGAGAAAATCGAAAAGCCTGGTGGGGATTATTCGGAGCCGGTATTTATGGTGGCTTTGTACAGGCTGGAGTGGGTTTTATCTTGTTAGCGGCACTGGCGGGAGGTCTGCGATACGATCTGCTTCGTGCCAATGCGTTGAAAATGGCCTGCGCACTGGCTTTTACCCTGGTATCGCTTATTGTTTTTATCTTTTTTGGGTTAGTGAGCTGGATACCCGGTTGTACATTAGCCATCGGCACCATGGCCGGTGCTCATCTGGCGGTAAAGATAGCGGTCCGCACATCGCAAAACAGCATCAAGTGGTTCCTGTTTGTTATGACACTGTTCGCTGTGGCTGGGGGATTCTTCATTTAAGTAGGCATATTGTAACAACCTGGGCTTCGGGGTGATGACAATAAGCAAAGATGCTGCATTCGTCATTCTTACTGAGTGTAGGTTTGCGGAGGGGGAAACGATATGGTCACGGCTGCACCTCCCAAGGAACTGGAGCTTACTTCAATTTCACCACCATAACTTTCCACGATGTCAGCCACTACTGCCAGCCCAATTCCTTGCCCTTGCGCCAAAGTATCAGCCCTGGCACCCCTCTGAAGCACATAGGCTAATCGCTCGTTGGGAATGCCTTTGCCGTTATCGTCAACCTGCAGAACGGCTGCCCTGCTGGCGCCAGACTCCCTACCAACTCGAACCTTGATCTCAGACTCGCCGTACTTATAGGCGTTGTCCAGAACATTACCCAATACCTCCATAAGGTCACGCTCATCTCCAACGAACTGCACTGCTTTGTCAAACTCCCTTACCACCAACATGTGTTTATCGGCGTAGACTTTCTGCAGCGCATCGATCACTTTATTCGTTGCCTCGGCAATATTGACCCGCCGTGAAAGTGATCCGGCATTATTGGTTTGCACAGCCCGCTGCAGCTGATAGGTGACTATTTGGTTCATCCGCTCTAACTGCTCATCGGCGGCCTGCAGCTGCGCGACAAAATCTGCATTGCTATCCGGCTTGGCTTTGAGCTGCGGAATGATGCCCGTCAACACGGCAAGCGGCGTCTTGAGACTATGCGCAAGATCGCCAAGAGTCGTGCGATAACGGCTTTGCTGCTTCCTCTCACTCTCAATCAGCATATTGAGATTCTTGGTAACGCCCTGCAGCTCTCTTGGATAGCGTGCACCAAGCTTGTCCTTTTCCCCGGTCTCAATTCGCTTCAAGTCTCGCGCCATACGACTGAGTGGCGATAGCCCCCAGCGCAGCAATACAGTCTGAATGATAAGCAGCAGCACCGCCGCACCACCAAGCCAGGACCAGAGATCACGTTGAAAATTACTGATTTCGGAATAATAGGGTTCAGCATCTTCCAGTACAGTGAAATTATATTCACTGATTCCATCCTCCCAGAGAATGCCATAACTCTGGCGGAAATAGATCACGGAGTTGGCGTCCATACGCTCAAACCGAGACAGCCCTACCCCCATGTTTTCGCGCAGAAAACCGGTATCAGGCGGGCTAAATGCGCGGGCCGAATCACTGCGCCAGAGCTCACCCGTACTTGAACTGCTGATATAACCATAGAGGCCGGAATCCAATTGATTGAAGCGAGGTTCCTGCAAAGTTTCCAAGAAATAGAATTCTCCATCGCGCTCATCCACTGCTGATAGCAGCAGATAGATCTGCACCTGCAATCGTTCCGCTGCCCCTGCTTCGACGCTTGAGCGAAATGCCCGCTCCAATACCACACCAGTAATTCCCAGGAACAGGAAAAGAAGAATGCCGAATACCAGCATTAAGCGGGATTGCAAAGAGTAGCCGGAGACCCTGGCGGTGGAACTCATGGAAACGGCCCCTGCAGGATTATCAGGTTTCCGCCAGGCTAAAGCGGTAACCCTGACCCCTGACAGTCTCAATCGGTTTCAGCGTCTGTTCCGGGTCCAGCTTTTGTCGCAGGCGTCGTACAAAGACTTCCAACACATTGCTATCCCGATCATAGTCCTGCGCGTACAAATGCTCAGTCAATTCAGTTTTTGAAATTACCTGACCTGGATGCAGCATAAGATACTCAAGCATCTTGTACTCATAGGCTGTTAGATCAACGCTTTCTTCGTTAACGGTCAGCCGTTTTGCGGTGATATCGAGGCTCAGGGGGCCAAACTCTAACTTGGGCTTAGCGAATCCAGCGGCGCGGCGCAGCAGCGCATTGAGGCGTGCTTGAATCTCCTCTAGCTGGAATGGTTTTACGACGTAATCGTCAGCACCAGCATCGAGCCCAGCAACCTTGTCCTGCCAGTCGCCACGCGCTGTCAGAATCAGGATTGGAAAACTCTTGTCGGCAGCGCGAACTTGCTGGATCAGGGAGATACCGTCTATCTCAGGCAACCCGAGATCAACGATCGCAGCATCATAGTCATACTCAGTGGCGTAATACAGACCCGCTTTACCATCCTCCGCGATGTCAACCACATAACCTTGCTTTGTCAGCCCCTGCTCTAGCTGTTGACGCAGTAAACTTTCATCTTCAACGACTAATAATCGCATCGTCGACTACCTCCTGTGTGCCATTCGATTCCAGGAATCAGGTACCGCCAGTTACTTCTCCGGTCCTGGCGTGCACGAGAACGGTGAAGACTTTACCCGCATTTTCCATACGAATCTGATAACGCTGCGCGGCTCCTTCACCGACTAACGTGATACGCAGTATATTTCCCGCAAATTGCTGCCTGGCCAGATTTACAGCCTGTCGCTCTGTGATGATGCCATTGGCCTGGGGATTTATTCGAAGATCTCGCAGTGGGTTGGAGCGGTCCAGCTGATTCTGCTCTACCTGGAAAGGCAAAACCTGCCCATGGGAGAACAGGCTCCAACACATAAACAAGCCAAAAAGGAAACTTATCGTTCCAGCTTTCTTCAAAACTCACCCCAAAGGTGCCAGTTCGACCCTATTGCGGACTGGCTGCTGTTTTAATTTGCAGGATGAATGCTCACTCTGAGCCGAATTCGATCACCGGGATCGGAATCGGTTCGCACAGAGTATTCTTCACCATTGTAGAGATATGTCACCTGATAACCGACCAGACGCTCTTCTTCAAATTTTTCATATGCTGTCTCGCAGCGCTGCACAGTTTCGTAGTCGCGCACAGCATTTCTGCCACGGTTACGGTCTGAGACTATATCACGTCCGATTGAGTGGCCCAACATGGCACCTACCACAGCACCAATCCGCTTGTTGCTCTTGCCGTTGCCTACCGCATTGCCGAGTGCACCACCGATGATGGTACTCACCAAAACCGGTGTCCTGGAACCACTGCGTGAGGGGTAACGATCGATGACAACCTCCTCCTCCCAACACTGTTCCATAGGCTCGGAAATTTCCACTATTTGGTAGATAGCTCGCGTCTCGATTACATCACCGTATTCATAGGTAGTTTGCCCACTCGCTGAGGTCGTCCAGATGCTGGCACAACTTGCTAGTAGAATTGATAACCTGTTCATGATCGCGCTCACCTCACTGATTGCCTTGCGGATATTCTCAGGCGACCAGATTCAGCCCCAAACGCCGGCGGAATGGATCACCACATTACAGGAAGGAAAGTTAGCAGCTACAAGCTTAATTGAAGCTTAAGCGCGAGCGGGCAACTTAAAAATCGGCTCTGGTGTCGCCCAGGAGTCATAAAAAGATCAAATGGAACTGAAATTTGGGGCAGTTATTGATTGGTTTTTAGGCCCGCGGGAATTTAAAGGCACGGTGCAGATGATGCTTAGTAATGCGGCGGCTTCTCCTGGGCAGGATCTGACTGCACATCCTGCAAGCCGCTGGCGGCCTCTAGCAGCTGATCTCGCAAATACTTGACCTGTACGGTCAAGTCATCGATTTGACCCTGCTGCCTGGTGACTATGGCATTAAATTGCTCAAGGGCATCTTCCTGAAATGCTAACTGGCTCTCCAACTCTTCAATTCTGGTTTCAAGTGTTTCCAACAGTGAAAATCCCTCCAACGGCTCGCCTCTTGGCACCACTAAGGTGCGCCTATAGCAATACCCTAACAGATCATTGTGGCAAGATTACACTACTGGTTCTTTAAGAAAAATCGGATACACTAGCGGTGTCAATTGTCGTGTTGATTATTGAACCTATGTCACCAAGGGCGGAAATTTAGATCATCATGGATAAAGCACCAATCAACTGGACCAACATGCTGCTGTTCAGTCTCACCCCTGCGTTTGCTGTCACCCTGGTACCTCTGTATGGGTATTTCTACGGTTACGACTTGTATGAATGGCTGATGTTCCTCTTCCTGATGTTGTTTTGCGGCCTTTCTATTACTGCCGGCTACCACCGCATGTGGTCACACAAAGCCTACAAGGCCCATCCGATTGTGCGCTTCATTTTTGCGCTGGGCGGGGCCTGTGCGCTGCAAAATGATGTGATGCACTGGGCCTCTGATCATCGGCGCCATCACCGTTTCGTCGACGACAATCAGCGCGACCCTTATTCCGCTGGCAGGGGTTTCTGGTTCTCTCACATTGGTTGGATTCTGCGGAATCATGAAAGTAGCAAAGAGGACTTTTCCAACATCAAGGATATCCAGCAGGATCCCATCGCAGTTTGGCAGCACAAACACTATTTGAGCCTGGTATTGCTAACCAACATCGGCGTGCCAGCATTGCTGGGCTACCTCCACGGCGACATCATTGCCTGCCTGCTTCTGGGTGGACTTCTGCGCCTGGTCCTGAGCCAACATGTTACTTACCTCATTAATTCCATCGCCCACATGTGGGGTGGACAAACCTTCAGTGATTCCCATTCAGCTAGAGACAACCCCTTTCTCGCCCTGATTACTTATGGAGAGGGTTACCATAATTTTCACCACACGTTTCAATGGGACTACCGGAATGGTGTCAAATGGTGGCATTTTGACCCAACCAAGTGGTTGATCCGCACCCTATCGTGCATCGGCCTCACCCGAGACCTGAAACTCACCAGCCCCGCTCAAATCGAAACAGCTCGGCTGCAAATGCAGTATCAAAAGGCACAAGAAAAATTCGCCATGCGCGATATACCAGAGAACTGGCGTCTGAAGCTGGAGCAAGAATACGAACAGTTCCAGCTGCTGTTGAATCAGTGGAACGAGATGCGCCAGACCTGGCAAGAAGCCAAAGAAAAGCGCATCCAGGATGCGCTGGCACATTGGGAGCATATGCAGTTGCGTGATCGCTACAAGGAGCTCAAGTACTCAGTCAAAGTGCAGAAAAAACGCTGGCGCGAGGTACTGCGTAATCTACATGACGCGCTACCGGCGCCAGCTTGAGCCGTCCTGACTTTGTAGACGGATTAAAAACTTATGCGTTATAAAGAATTTAACGCAATAAGACGGTGATCTATCAGGCCTGATATTGAGTATCTGAGTGCTGGAGCAAAAACAACATACGATTGACATAATCAGTATCGATATTCACTGTGTGAGAGTCCGAACAACCTGCAGTTTGCGGCCAAAAGGCCAGCGCAGCAGAAATTCCAGTGCTCAGGCCGGTAATCAGTAAATTGCCGTCCGACGCGAACATCTGTTCCAGACTGCCCGGCTAAAAGTTTTCAATTGAGGAACCGACCATGATCAAACAAACCCTGACAGCGGCCATTTGCATTGCTTTGAGCCTGGCAGCTCACGTCGCCAGCGCCGTTGAGGAAGGAGATCCCGCACCAGACTTCTC
>Ga0181558_10001148_pt1 | contig 25438 bp, 18 predicted proteins | sample 011ome_22_FD_133754 | JGI IMG/M metagenome (GOLD analysis project Ga0181558, IMG submission 133754) | Coastal salt marsh microbial communities from the Groves Creek Marsh, Skidaway Island, Georgia - 011507BT metaG (megahit assembly) | ecosystem: Environmental > Aquatic > Marine > Intertidal...
AGGGCATTGACGTTCACGCCCTGCTGTTCGAGCCCAATGATGATAGGAATCATCGCGGCTGTGAATGGAATGTTATCAATAAAGGCAGACAGGAAAGCCGAAACCCACATCAACAGGATACAGGCCAGCAACAGGTCTTCCTGTACAAATGGCAGGATGAACTGACCAATATACTCCAGGAACTGACTGTGCTCTACACCACCAACAATAATGAACAGGGCCATGAAGAACATAAGAAGCGTCAGCTCAACATCGGCAAAATGCTCATCCATGTCCACATCCTTACCGAAAAAGACCAGTAAAGTAAGACCCATGCCTGCAACAAACCATGCGGGCCAATGTAACTGCCTGTGAAGGATAAAGCCCAGAACCATGATACACAGCACTACAATTGCCACTTTCCAGGTATAGGGATCGTTCAGTTCTTCCTGCTGACTGAAATCCTGAAGCACTGGTTTTTCAGCAAGTTCTTTCTTGAAAATTACTTTAAGGAAAAAGAGCGTTGCGATCCAGGCGACAAATACAATGCCACCCATATGATAGAAGAATGTATTGAAATCAATGCCGGCCGCTGAGCCAATCATCAGGTTGGGCGGATCACCAACCAGTGTTGCTACACCACCAGTATCTGAAAGCAATGCTGCAGCAAGCAGGTACGGAATCGGATTCACCTGCATTGAGCGCGCAATAAGGATAATCAATGGTCCAAAAATAACTACCGTAGTCACGTTATCCAGCAACAGTGACAGCACGGTCACCAGTGTGCCCAACATCGCCATAAGCAGGAACAGTCTTCCCTTACTGAAGTCCGCAATCTTGTAGGCAAGCATCTGGAATCCACCAGTAGGAATCATGATGGCTACAACAGTCATCATGGCACCCAACAGGAAAATTACGTTCCAGTCGATAACCTCAATAGCCAGTTCCGGGCTATAAAAACCGAAGTACTGTCCAGCCAGAACCATGGCACCCGCGCCGCCCAGAGCAAATTTGGCGCGATGAAAACCATGTACACCTTCAGTAAAAATACCGATGAAGGTAAACACCAGAATAATTCCGGACACCAGCATGGGTGTATCCATTACGAGCACTTCCATAGGGATTCCTTAGTAAATTACGTTGAAAAATAAATTAGTCGTGAATTTTATTGTTTAAACCGACAAAACTGATATTGCTAATCTATTCTCGTTAAAACAAAGGTTTATCGATATTTTAAGGTCAGAGATTATATTCACGAGACCCAGGTACATCAAGGAAATATCTTCTTTAGCCCTTTAGTTTTCAAACCACAGACATCCATTATCGGAAAATTCATGGATTTCCTTTAGCCTGGCATCATGAAGCGCCATTTCTTCTTCATTGGCCCGGATAACGGGCAAAGGCTTTCTGTCAGATGAAAGTCTGTTGCTGGCTGTCGCTTTATTTCCCCGGGATGAATCTTCGTAACCCAGCGAAAAACTGGATTGACCACCCGTCATCATCAGGTAAACATCAGCCAGAATTTCGGCATCCAGTAAGGCGCCATGCAGCTCACGCTGTGTGTTATCCACCATGTAGCGTTTGCACAGGGCATCCAGATTGTTTTTCTGACCCGGGTGCTTCTTGCGCGCCATGACCAGCGAATCCAGAATAGAGCAGTAATCAGCCATGGGTTTGTAGCCTTTCTTCAGGGCTGACAGCTCGTAATCCAGAAAGCCGATATCAAAGGGTGCGTTATGGATAACCAGTTCAGCACCTTCGACGAAAGCAATGAAGCTCTCGGCTATATCAGCAAACAAAGGTTTATCTGCAAGGAATTGGTTGGTAATACCATGAACCTCAAGTGCAGCAGCTTCAATTTCACGCATCGGATTGATATAGACGTGCAGATGATTACCGGTAAGTTTGCGGTTGATCAGTTCAACACAGCCAATTTCGATGACCTTGTGGCCCTGTGCCGGGTCAAGTCCTGTTGTTTCTGTATCGAGTACTATTTGTCTCATCGCTACAATTCATCTATTCCACGATTGGCCAGCTGATCCGCCATTTCATTCATAGCATGTCCGCTATGCCCTTTCACCCAATGCCAGTTTATATCAAAGGGCTGCACCAACTCATCCAGACGCTGCCATAAATCGACATTCAAAACGGGTTTTTTGCTGGCACTACGCCACCCCCTGCTCTTCCACCCCTCGATCCATTCAGTGATGCCCTGGAGCACATATTTTGAATCGGTCGTAATTTCTATTGGCCATTTATTGCCCTTAAGACATTCAAGTGCCTTGATTACTGCTGTAAGCTCCATACGGTTGTTGGTCGTTGATTCTTCGCCGCCGTAAAGCATCTTTTCCTTGTCGCCAAACCTGAGTACAGCTCCCCATCCGCCCGGACCTGGATTTCCACGGCATGCTCCATCTGTAAATATCTGTACCTGCTCAGTCATACCTGCTACTGCTCTTCGTTACTGGCGGCTTGTAAATCACGTGAGACACGGGTGATATTTTCGGCGATGGGAAGACCAACATGGCTGTTTGCTATATCACGCCATGACGTTTGTATTGGTGTAAGAGGTAGTACCTGTTTCTTGGCAGATATCATGTAGATACCACCGGTTGGCCAGTTCAAGCGTGTGGCAAGCTTATCAAGCAAGCCGGAATATTTAATAACACCTGGTGAATTGACCGGCAGTGAATAAGCACCATATCTTACCTGCTCTACCTGGAAATCCAGAAGTTTAAGCCAGTCTGTAATCCGGTTTGTACTCAGTAACTTGCCTTGCCAGGGATGTTTTTTGGTACCAGGTAGTCCCGTCCTGATTCCCCAACTGCTGTAAGGGTTAAAGCCAACAATTACGATGCACCCGCCGGCTATCAGAATACGGGAGACTTCTCTCAATAGCTGATGCTGGTATTTTGAAAAATCGAGTGCATGGTGCAGTAATACCAGGTCCACTGTTTCACTTGCCAATGGAATTGCTTCTCCTCTGGCGACAATACCTGGCTCTTTCTGACTGTTTTCACGGGTAATTGAAAACTTGTGCCCGATAGGACTACTGGAATACATGGGAATATTGGCACAGCCAATTTGAAGCAAATGATAACCGAATCGTCTGGAAAGGCAGTCTTCCAGTAAATCTGTCTCAGACTTCAGTAAATGCTGACCTAGCGGGCTTGCATACCAGTCACTCATGGCGCCAGAAAAACCCGGAGTATCCAGATTTTCTCTTTGGCGTTTGGCAAACAGTTTTTTAATTGGCATCGATGCTACGGGGCCGGGTAATTTTTTGTATCATACCGGAGACTCAGGTTGCATGCGACAGACCTATGCCCTCCTGAGTAACCGATAGACGTGGAGAAACATATGCTTGAAGTCACCCCAATCAGGGCATTTCATGACAACTACCTCTGGCTATTCAGACAATCTGGCTCCCGCGAATGTGGCATTGTCGACCCTGGGGATGCAGAGCCGATATTACATTACTTGCAGGAACATGACCTGGAGATTAAAGCCATTCTGATCACTCATCATCATGCGGATCACACAGGAGGCATTCAGCAACTGCTTGAACATTATGACGCGCCTGTATACGGGCCAAGCTCTCCCAATATACCTGAAGTGACCGACCCCTTAGATGAAAATGACAATATCAGCGTCTTATCTGAAGAATTTCAGATAATCAAAATACCGGGGCACACTCTGGATCATATTGCCTACTATGCTCCGAAGAGTAGTTATCGGGAGCCCGTGCTGTTTTGTGGAGACACGCTTTTTGCGGGAGGCTGTGGTCGTGTATTTGAAGGCACGCATACCATGATGCACAACTCCCTGCAGAAACTGGCCAGACTGGATCCGGATACCCATGTTTATTGTGCGCATGAATATACAATGGCCAACCTGAACTTCGCCAAAGCTGTTTTGCCAGAAAACAAGCCACTGTCAGACAGAATAAGTGTTGAGCAAAAGAAGCGGGACCAGGATATACCCACGGTGCCTACAAGCATCCGGGTTGAATTGGATACCAATCCCTTTTTACGTTGCCATGAACAAGAACTTGTTAACGCTGCGTCTCAACATACAGGCCGGAATATTAGTTCTCCGGAGGAAGTCTTTGCCGTGATCCGCGATTGGAAAGACTCTTTTTAATCCCTTCCTGGTCAGGAATCCAGATGTAACAGGGACTTCCCAGGAATCGCACTTAATAACGAGCGCGTGTAGTCCTGTGCGGGGTGATCAAATACTTCGTTCACAGACCCTGCTTCCACCAGCCTTCCTTCATGCATGACAACTATCCGGTCTGAAAGATAGCGCACAACACCAAGGTCATGGGAAATGAACAACATGGTCAGGTTGAATTGCTCTACCAGGTCCAGCAACAAATCCAGGATCTGCGCCTGAATAGTGACATCAAGTGCTGAAACCGGCTCATCGGCAACAATAAAAGCTGGCTTGGTAGCAACAGCCCGGCCAATAGCGATGCGCTGACGTTGGCCGCCGGAGAACTCATGGGGATAGCGCAGCACACTTTCCCTTGCAAGACCTACGGAATCCATAAGAGCAAATACCGTTTTATCGAGTTCTTTTTTGCCACAAATACGATGCAGTAAAAGCGGCTCCGCCAAGGTGTCGTAAACTGTCATGCGCGGATTCAGACTGGCATAGGGATCCTGGAAAATCATCTGCATCTGCCTGCGCAGTGGCTTCATGCGGGCAGATGAATAATGGCTGATATCTTCACCTTCGAAAATTACCTTGCCGCTTGCAGGTTCCAGAAGTCGTAAAATTGTTCGCCCCAGGGTAGATTTCCCTGAGCCTGATTCACCCACCAGCCCAAGGATTTCCCTTTGGCGAATATCAAGGGTAACGCCTGAGACCGCCTTCACGGTATCCTGGCCTTTACCTCCTGCAAACTCAACGCTTACATCATCGACATGAATAAGGACTCCAGGTTCTTCATGCACATTTTCCTTTTGTTCTGAAGGAACAGCGGCAAGTAACTTCTTTGTATACTCATGTTGCGGATTTTGGAATATTTCATCCCGGCTTCCATGTTCCACAAAGACACCAGACTGCATAACGGCAATTTCATCAGCAATATCTGCAACAACACTGAGATCATGACTGATAAATAACACACCGATATTTCGCCGCTGCTGCAATTCCTTCAACAATTTCAGAATTTGAGCCTGCACCGTGACATCAAGTGCTGTGGTTGGCTCATCTGCAATAATGATTTGTGGTTCTGTCACCAGAGCCATTGCAATAACAACACGCTGGCGCATACCCCCTGAAAACTCAAATGGCCATGCATTCATGCGCTGCTCGGCATTCTTGATACCAACTTCTTCGAGGATTTTGATACCCTTTTGCCAGGCATCTCTTTTGTTCATGCCAAAATGCTGGCGAAGAGGCTCTATTAACTGGTCCCCTATTTTCAGGTAGGGATTCAATGTCGTCATTGGATCCTGAAAAATAATAGAGATACCTTTACCGCGCACTTTGCGGAGCTCTTTTTCAGAAAGGGATATCAGGTCCTGGTTCTGGAACAACACCTTCCCGGATTCAAAGCGCCCCGGCGGCATTGGAACAAGTCCGAGCATGCTATAGCACGCAACAGATTTGCCCGAACCGGATTCGCCGATAATGGCAAAGGTTTTTCCGGCTTCAACATTGAAACTGATGCCATCTACCGCTTTGACGAGCCCGTTTCTGGTGTGAAAATGTACCGAGAGATTGTCGACCTGTAATAAAGACATATCCGGGCCTAGTCCTTGGATGCTTTTGGATCGAGCGCATCACGAAGCCCATCACCCAAAAAGTTCAGTGCAAACAAGGTCAGAGTCAGGGCCAGGCCTGGGAATATCAGTAACCAGGGATACTCCTCCATGGTTTCCACACCATAGGAGATCAATACCCCCCAGGAAGATTGCGGTGGCTGAATCCCCAACCCCAGAAAACTGAGGAAAGCCTCAAGAAGCATGACATTGGGTATGGTGAGTGTCGTGTAAACAATTACAGGACCAAGTGCATTGGGAATAAGATGCCTGGCAATAATTGCCAGGGGCGACAGGCCCAGCGACATGGCTGCTTCCACGTATTCCTGCTGACGCAGACTTTGTATCTGCCCTCTCACTATTCTGGCCATGACGAGCCATTCCACTGCCCCGATAGCGAGGAAAAGCAGGAGAAGGTTGCGCCCGAACACCACCATCAGCAGTATGATGAATATCATGTAAGGCAGTGCATAAAAAATATCCACCAGGCGCATCATGGCATTATCGATCTTGCCACCGGCATACCCGGCAATTGCGCCATAAGTGACACCAATAACCAGGGCAACTGCTGTTGCGATAAACCCGACAAGAAGTGAAAGACGACCGCCATAAAGTATCCTTGTCATCATATCCCTGCCGAAAGTATCAGTGCCGAGCCAGTGTTCTGCATTAGGCGGCACAGCACCCAGTCGTAAATTCTGCTCCTCGTACCCATACGGCGCAATCCAGGGTGTCAGCAAACAGATCACGATGATAAAAATCAGGTAAAACAGGCCAAACATCGCAAGCTTGTTTTGCTTCAGACGATAAAGGGCGTCTTCCCAGAGGGAAGTTCCCCTGGTCATTGCGCCTAGTATGTCGCTGCGTTCCTGGGTACTCATATCGCTAATTCCTGAACTGGTACCTGAGTCTCGGGTTGAGCCAGGCAGCGATGATGTCGGAAAGCAGGTTGAATACAACAATCAGGGTGGAAAGAAATACGGTTGTCCCCAGGATCATTGTGTAATCGCGGTTAAAGGCCGCCTGAATATAGAAACGGCCCAACCCGGGAATCTGGAAAACGGTTTCCACGACAAAGGAACCACTCAGTAGAGCAGCAAACGCAGGGCCCATGTAACTGATGACAGGTAACAGGCCACCTCGCAAGGCATGTTTAAGCACGACTACGTGTTCTGGCAGGCCCTTGGCCCTGGCCGTTCTCAGGTAATCCTGGTTCATAACTTCAAGCATCCCGGAGCGGCTTAAACGGGCAATATAGGCAGCGTACATGGCACCAAGTGTAATGCTCGGCAACACCTTGTCTCCCGGGGAACTCCCCCAACCTGAAATAGGCATCAAATCCAGCCAGATCCCGAAGACAAGCACAAGCAAAGGCCCAAGCAGAAATGAAGGCATGCATATACCCACCATGGCCAGGCTCATAGGCACATAGTCCTGCGCGGTATTGGGTTTCAGGGAGGCGAAAACACCAGCAACACAGCCTATGATCAGGGCAAAGAGCAATGCGTAAAGTCCTAGCTCTGCCGTAATAGGCAAGCCCTGGAAAATAAGATCGTTGACGCTGCGCCCGGGATAGTAAAAAGAAGGACCCATATCGCCCTTGAGCAGGTCGCCGAGGTAGGACAGATATTGTTCGTGCATCGGCAGGTCAAGTTTATAGCGGGCTTCCAGTGCCGCCCTCACCTGCTCACTGACTGCTTTCTCCGAATCGAAAGGGCCACCAGGTGCAGCCCTGACCAGGAAAAAAGTGACCGTGATGACTGCCAGTATTACCGGGACTGCCTGAAGAACGCGTAGTCCTATAAATCGCCACATGGATGAGTACTACTTATCCTTCCGAATCGTCAGATTCAAGTGATACATACTTGTAATTGTAGTAGTCCATTATGTTTGACGGCATGCCCTTCACACTTGTCTGGTAAAGGTGTTTAAACTGGTAAGTAAAAATTGGCAGGATTGGCATCTCATTTAACAGGATGGTTTCTGCTTCGTAGTAAAGTGCATAACGCTTGTCTCGATCCAATTCTGCCGGTGCTTCATTGAGAATAATTTCATCAAACCGGGCATTGGAAAATCCCGTTTTATTGTTACCACCATCTGTAATATACATCCCCAAAAAAGTATAGGGATCAACATAATCGCCAATCCAGCCACGCCTTGCGACCTCATAATTCATGTTGTTTTGTGAATCCAGGTAAACCTTCCATTCCTGGTTTACAAGGTTGACAGTAATATTCAGATTTTTCATCCACATCTGCTGAATAGCCACCGCTATTTTCCTGTGGTCTTCATGTGTGTTATAGAGAATTTCGAAGGCAGGAAAGTTCTCACCTCCTGGATAGCCGGCTTCAGCCAGCAGTGCCTGGGCCTGCTCAGGATCAAAGTCAAACAGTTCGGGCGGGTTGTAGCCCAGAGTTCCTGGAGGAACCAGTGCCGTAGATTTTGAATAAACACCCTGGGTAACAGTCTCGGCTATTAATTCCCTGTCAATCGCCATGGCAAGAGCCTTGCGCACCCTGACATCATCCAAAGGCTCACGTGTTGTGTTGAACATGTAGAAATACGATCCAATCCAGGGAGCAATTGCAGTAACCTCTGGCTGCTCATCACGATAGGCCTTGATTTTCTCAAGAGGAATCTCTTCTGTTCTGTGCAACTGTCCATCCCTGAACATACGCTCTTCTGTCGTCTGGTTTTCTGTGGGATAAAACACGATGGCATTCAGGGCTACTTTATCAGCGTCCCAGTACAGGGGGTTTTTTTCTACACGCAGATGGGAGTTGATTTGCCACTCAGTCAGCACGAATGCACCATTGGTCACAATATTTCCTTCCCTGGCCCACTCCGTTAACCGGTCTGTTGCAGAACCAAAGGTTTCGATAGTTTCACGATGCACCGGGAAAGTACTGTAGTGATCAAACAGCTGAAGTATATAAGGCGTTGGTGAATGGAGGTTTACCTGAAGCGTATAGTCATCAAGTACTTTGACGCCTACCTGGCTGAAGTCGTCAAGAATACCTTTGTTAAAGAGCTCTGCATTCTCAATGGCGTAGTACATATAACTGTATTCACTTCCCAGGGCAGGTGACATGGCACGTTGCCAGGACCAGTGAAAATCTTCTGCAGTTATCTGGTCACCATTGCTCCATAAGGCATCGTCTCTGAGATGGAATATATACGTTAAACCGTCTTCACTGATCTCCCAGCTTTCGGCAACACCTGGCTCAATATCCAGTGTATAGGGATTCTTGGTCACCAGGCCTTCAAACAAGGCAGTCAGAATATGATGCTCCGGGACGCCCGTTACAATATGAGGATCAAGTCCCTGAGGCTCTCCATGATTTCCAAAATGCATGACACCTTCCCTGTTGCCGGCATCTACCCTTGATTCACTGTCTCCCCCACTGCAAGCAGTTAGCAGAAAGCACAGTAGAATAGTAAGGCGCATTAGTCCTGTCGATTTCATCATTTTCTGATCCTGGAAAAACCGGGTTCACTCACTTAGGTAAACTTGCGTTTTAATTGGAGAGTCAGCCCGGAATTACTGACTCGTTATGTTATGTCTTTGGAATGCGCAAGCTGTTGATTCAGTAGAATAAACGGCTGGCAAAGTGAAGTCTATACATCTCACTGGAAACTGTGCGACTCAGGAGCTTTTCACAATCATAAGCACCAACAGGTTAACACGGCCTGACTGAGCTGTTTGATCAAGCACACCTTGGTGAAGGTTCTGGGTACGGGCAGGCATTTAATACGGGATTATGCGGGCCTGCAGATAATATATCTAGCGAGTAATTTCTGCCCGGTTCTGCATCCCCAGGATAAGGGCCTCAAAATCTGCATTGGTATATTGCTGCGCCAGGAATGACTGCAAACCTTGCAGTTCTGCCTCTTCCAGATCATCTATACTTCCAGGATTAACGCCCTGCAATTCAACAACCACGTAATCACCGGTTGCCAATTCAAAGCCTTCCACCCGGACCCCATCCTCAGCAGGCGCTACCATCTCAAATACATTCTGGATCAAGTCTGGTGGCAGAAGCTGATTGCTTCTTTCCAGCTCATTAATCTCATTCCAACTTAGCCCCTGGGTTTCAAGCAAAGTGTCGATATTCTGGCCGTTTTGCATGCTGCCAAGAATAGATTCGCCCAGATCGACAGAACGCTCCCTGATTTTCTCCAACTGGAGCGTAATTTCAATTTCACCTCTGACATCATCAATAGACTGCAGTTCAGGTTCCCTATGCTCCAGCAATCGGACTGCCACACTCCTGGAAGGTGTTATGGAAATAAGATCACTGTTTAGCCCGTCTTCCAGAACATCTGAGGAAAAAGCAGCGGTGACGACATCACCAAACGAGGCAACACCGGTACCGCCCCTCTGGCTAAAGAGATCCGTCGTCTTGATTTCCATTCCCATGATCTCAGCCGGATCAGCCAGATCAAAGGACTCAAAAGCAAGGTTGCCCAGTTCTTCAGAACGTTCAATAAATATGGCATCTACCTGGGCTGTCTTCAGGTCTCTTTCAAGTCTTTCGCGGCTTGCTTCAAAACTGTCGACCTCAGACTCACTACGCTCAGTCAGTTTAATCAGATGTACACCGAATTCTGTGCGCACAGGGCCAGAAACTTCATTAATCTCCAGTCCTGCAAGCGCCTGCTCGAATTCTTCAACAAAGTTATCGCCTGTCGTGTAACCAACATCACCGCCAAATTCGGAAGAACCCAGGTCATCGGAAAATTCGCTTGCCAGGTCCTCGAAACTTTCGCCATTATCAAGTCTTGCCTTGATTGCAGAAGCTTCTTCAACGGCTGCTTCAAATTCATCATCGCTGAAGGCCTCCAGCAATATATGTGAAGCACGGCGCTCTACCTGTGACTGGTATTCAACCAACTCTTCTTCATAGCGCTGCCTGATCTGCTCTTCTGTAACATCGACTTCATCAAAAATCAGGTCCTTATCAAGTTCCAGATATTCAAGTGAAACTCGTTCTTCCAACATAAAATCATTCTGGTTTGATTCGTAATAGGTAGAAACTTCTTCTTCCGTAATATCGATATTTCCAAGCTGATCACTAAGGTTAATCAGTAAATACCGGATATCCCTGGTTTCATTCAGCTGTCTTGCCAGCAGTTCCAGTTCCGGCTTGGTAACAAACCCTGAAAGCCCATAAGCCATTGATACCTGGTTTATTACGCCTTCTGAAGCCAGGGCATTCCTGTAGGAATTGGGTGTATAGCCCATTCCCTGGAGCAGCATCTGGGCCCTTTCAGCATTGAAAACACCATCAATCTGAAAATCCGGTGTCTGGGCAATATTCCTGTCAATTACCCGTGACGAGACCACCATACCCGAGTTTTCGGCATACTGGAGCAGCAACTCTCTTTGTATCAGCTCTGTCATAGCGGACTCACGCAGAAGCTCTTCATCGATATCTGACAGATCTGCTTCTGGCCCCAGTTCCTCGATCATTTGCTGCAGGCGAATCTGGGAATTTTGCTCTACTTCTAACTCATCAATTGTTTCTCCATTGACAGTGACGGCAGGTGTGGAATTAATCACTGAAGACACAATAGTGCTGGCACCCCAGGCACCAAAAATGACGATGATAAACCAGACAAAAATTTTGGCAGCCAGGCTTTGGCTGTTGTCTCTGATTTTTTGAAGCATGAAAATTTTCCGGTATTAGTGAATCTGAGTATTATTCTTTGACTTCTGCTCTTTTAAAAGCAGAAGGCGCATCTATTGATGCGCCCTCTTGAGCTAGTTCCCTGCTTTATAACAGGAGGCTCCCTAAATGGAAGCCTGTTAGCCGTTAATTATAACTGTTATTTAACAGTTATGAATTTACTGAGTCTTTCAGAGCCTTACCAGCTTTGAAAGAAGGTACTCTTGCCGCAGCAATTTGAATAGGAGCACCAGTTTGTGGGTTACGACCAACTCTTGCTGGACGGTCCTTCACATTAAAAGAACCAAATCCTACCAAAGAGACAGAATTGCCTCCTTTCAAAGATGTAGCAATAGCATCGGTCATTGCGTCAATTGCACGAGCAGCAGCAGCTTTTGGTAAGTCGGCAGTTTCAGCAACAGCATCAATTAATTCAGATTTATTCACGTTAGCCCCTTATTATCGTTTTAGGTTGTTGAGTTAAGTTACTTAAAAATTTGTGTCTTTAATTATATTGCAATTTTAAAAAAGTTTTAGAACTCTTGTTTTTCGAACCAGTGTATTCGAGCCTTTCTTTTCGAACAGTAGTTTTGAAAGCGGCAAGCCAGCCTGTAAAACATGAAACTTTATACCAACTGTGTGAAGATAATGTCAAGAAATACGAGGCTTTCTAATGCGTATTTATAGATTTTTTTGACTTGCCTTTTCCTTCATTTTCACTTGATTTTGAAGAACCTTTTTCAAGTGCTTGAGATTTATTATCTTCTAGTGGCTCGGGCATATATTGCAGCGCAAGTTCCAAAACTTCATCTATCCATTTCACAGCTTTAATATCAAGATCAGCTTTTATGTTATCCGGAATCTCTTTCAGGTCTCTTTCGTTCTCTTTTGGAATGATGACAGTTTTTATATCACCACGATGAGCTGCCAGTAATTTTTCCTTAAGCCCTCCGATTGGTAGCACCTGTCCGCGTAAAGTGATTTCACCTGTCATGGCTACATCATTTTTGACAGGTATTCCTGTCAGGACTGAAACAAGTGCTGTGCACATGCCAATGCCTGCGCTGGGACCATCTTTGGGTGTTGCCCCTTCTGGAACATGAACATGCAAGTCATTGTTTTCATGAAAGTTTTCTTTTAATCCCAAGGTCGATGCCCTGCTCCGTACTACTGTCAAAGCGGCCTGTATGGACTCCTGCATGATGTCGCCAAGGGACCCTGTCATAGTGGTTTTTCCCTTACCTGCTGTAGCAACTGCCTCAATGGTCAGAAGCTCACCACCAACCTGTGTCCAGGCAAGACCATTCACCTGCCCGATTGCATCCTCTTCCTCTGCTTTACCAAAATCAAATTTCTGTACGCCAACATATTTTTCGAGATCTTTGTCCGCAACTGTTACATTCAACTTGTTTTTTTCAAGTGAATGTTCCTTAACAATTTTGCGGCAAATTTTCGCAATTTCTCTTTCCAGTCCACGGACGCCTGCCTCACGGGTATAGTGGCGAATCAGTCCAGTCAGCGCTGAATCGGATATATCCACTTCGTCTTTTTTCAGGCCATTATTTTCTTTTTGCTTTGGCACGAGGTAGCGGCTGGCAATATTCAACTTTTCATCTTCCGTATATCCCGGCAATCGAATGACCTCCATCCTGTCAAGAAGAGGCTCGGGAATATTCATGGAGTTTGATGTGCAAATGAACAAAACATCACTCAGGTCATAATCCACTTCAAGGTAATGATCGTTGAAACTGTGGTTTTGTTCGGGATCAAGAACTTCCAGCAAAGCTGCAGCAGGATCACCCCTGTGATCCATGCCCATCTTGTCTACTTCATCAAGTAAAACCAGCGGGTTGCGAACACCCACCTTGGCCATTTTTTGTAATACTTTACCCGGCAGCGAGCCAATATATGTTCTGCGATGACCGCGAATCTCTGCTTCATCCCTTACACCACCGAGCGCCATTCGAACAAATTTCCGGCCGGTTGCCCTGGCAATGGATTCACCAAGGGACGTTTTACCGACACCGGGTGGGCCAACCAGACACAAAATAGGACCTTTGAGCTTTTTGACCCTTTTTTGCACTGCCAGATACTCGACAATACGCTCCTTCACTTCTTTCAGGCCATAATGATCATCATCAAGAATCTCTTCAGCCTTGTTCAGATCGGTACGAATCCTGGATTTTTTCTTCCATGGAACGCTGATCATCCAGTCTATGTATGTTCTGACCACAGAGGCTTCCGATGACATTGGAGACATCATTTTCAGTTTGTTCAATTCTGCAACAGCCTTGTCCTTGGCATCATTTGGCATACCGGCTTCATCAATTTTGCGTTTGAGCTCTTCAGCCTCATTGGGCACGTCTTCAAGTTCACCCATTTCTTTCTGAATCGCTTTCATCTGCTCATTCAGGTAATACTCCCGCTGGCTTTTTTCCATCTGCTTTTTCACACGTCCCCTGATACGCTTTTCCACCTGAAATATATCGATCTCGGCCTCGATGAGTGACATCAGGTGTTCTATACGTGGCTTGAGATTAGCCAGCTCGAGGATATTCTGCTTTTCCTGGAGTTGAAGGGACATATGAGTAGCGATGGTATCTACCAGGCGGCTGGGCTCATCTATGCTGGTAATGGAAGTGAGCACTTCTGGAGAGATTTTCTTGCTCAGCTGAACATACTGGTCAAATTGCGATAGCAGGGACCGGACCAGGATTTCTGTGTCTTTTTCCTCAATAGTACTGCCGTTAAGACTGGCAGTTTCTGCCTTGTAATAATCGCCATCAGTAATGAGACTTTTTATCTGGACACGTTCTACCCCTTCAACCAGGACTTTTACTGTCCCATCATTGACATGCATTAACTGCAAAACGGACGCAATAGTCCCGATAGTAAAAACATCTTCCTTGCCAGGCTCATCATCTGAATGCTGTTTTTGTGCTGCCAGTACGACTTTTTTATCGCCGGCCATGGCTTCTTTCAGCGCCTTGATGGATTTTTCCCTGGCGACAAACAAGGGGTGCACGATCTGTGGGTAAACAACCACTCCCCGGAGTGGTAAGAAGGGCAAAATAGTGAGGGGTGATTGCTGTTCCTGATTATCCATTAAATTCTCTGATTAGTTGGTTTTGACCCTGATGAAACCTTATAGCTGATGCTTCCATTGGAAAACAATTATTCTCTGAATACCAGAGTCCCATTGGAAATTTTTAAGTTCACTGGTGAATTTGCCGGGTCTTTCGCATTAATAGCCTAATGCTTCTCCCTATCCAGCGATCTTCAAGACAAACAACACCAGCATTCCACTTAAACAAGTAGCATTTACTAGCACTTAATTTGGTGTCTGATTCCTGAATTTCAAGCAGGATCAGGCAGGATCTTTGCTGGCGGCTTTACTTTGTGCAGACTCACCAGATTCATACATCAGGAGAGGTTCCGACTCACCATTGATAACGGCTTCATCGATTACAACTTTAGTGACGCCATCCTGGGAAGGAATGTTGTACATGGTATCCAGCAGGACAGATTCCATGATTGAACGAAGGCCCCTGGCACCAGTTTTACGTTCCTGTGCTTTTCTGGCAATAGCCCTTAATGCATCATCCCTGAACTGGATTTCAACACCTTCCATTTCAAAGAGCTTGGCATATTGACGGGTCAGGGAGTTTTTAGGCTCCTTGAGAATCTTGACCAGGGCATCTTCATCCAGCTCATTGAGCGTGGCAATCATAGGCAGGCGGCCAACAAATTCAGGGATCAGACCATATTTAACAAGATCTTCGGGTTCCACATCCTGAAGTGTCTCGCCAACTTTCAATTCGGTTTCCAGACTTCTTACCTCCGCTGAGAAGCCGATACCACTCTTGTCTGAACGGTCACGGATAATCTTGTCCAGTCCGGCAAAAGCCCCTCCACAGATAAACAGGATATTGGATGTATCCACCTGTAAGAACTCCTGCTGAGGGTGTTTTCTTCCGCCCTGCGGTGGCACTGAAGCAACAGTTCCTTCGATTAGTTTCAGCAGAGCTTGTTGCACACCCTCGCCTGATACGTCACGGGTAATTGAGGGGTTGTCTGATTTACGGGAAATCTTGTCAATTTCATCAATATAGACGATCCCTATCTGGGCCTTGTCCACATCGTAGTCGCATTTCTGGAGCAGTTTCTGAATGATGTTTTCAACATCTTCACCCACATAACCTGCCTCGGTCAGTGTAGTGGCATCGGCAATGGTGAATGGCACATCGAGCAGGCGCGCCAGTGTTTCAGCCAGCAGCGTCTTGCCGGTCCCGGTTGGGCCGATTATCAGAATATTACTTTTGCTGAGCTCTACGTCTTCGGTCTTCTCTTCGAAATTAAGACGTTTGTAATGATTGTATACAGCCACTGAGAGCGTTTTCTTGGCCTTGTCCTGGCCAATAACATATTCATCGAGCGTGTCACGGATTTCTTCTGGTGTAGGAAGCTTGCGGTCTTCCTTTTCGACTGTCTTTTCCTGGATTTCTTCCCGGATAATGTCATTGCAGAGATCGACACATTCATCACAGACAAAAACCGAAGGACCAGCAATCAGTTTTCTGACTTCATGCTGGCTTTTGCCGCAAAATGAGCAATACAGCAACTTACCGTTATCGTCATCTTTCTTGTCATCAGCCATAGTGAAATTCCAGATTTGTATCCAGGCCCTTGCCTAATTCTTGCCCTGAGATTCAGGGTCAACTGCAACACCTCAATATTATGAATAAGATGAGGGCATTTACGCAATATTACAAGCAGAATCTTGACAGGTTTAACCCGTTATTTCTCCAGCTGATCATTATATATACAGGGAGATTTCGTTGTCGTGTTCTACCGTATATACGGTACTAGCCCTGGTCTCCTCCTGAGCTTTCTCCGTTAGCCGGCAATATACGTTTTTCCAAAACACTGTCTACAAGACCATATTTCACAGCTTCATCCGCATTCATGAAATTATCACGGTCGGTGTCCCTGGCAATAACTTCTATGTCCTGCCCGGTATGATGGGCCAGCACTTTATTCAATCGTTCACGAACATTGAGTATTTCCTGGGCCTGAATATGAATATCAGAGGCCTGACCCTGCGCACCACCACTGGGCTGATGGATCATCATTCTGGAATGAGGCAAGGCAAATCGCTTTCCTTTCTCACCCCCTGAAAGCAACAGGGCTCCCATACTCGCAGCCTGCCCTATGCACATAGTGCTGACATCAGGCTTGATAAACTGCATGGTGTCGTAGATTGACATTCCGGCCGTGACCGATCCGCCGGGAGAGTTAATGTAAAGATGAATATCCTTGTCAGGATTTTCTGATTCAAGGAACAGCAATTGAGCAACGACAAGATTGGCCATGTGATCTTCCACCTGACCAACAAGAAATATGACTCGTTCTTTAAGGAGGCGGGAGTAAATATCGTAAGAACGCTCTCCCCTGGCTGTCTGTTCAACAACTATTGGTACCAGACTCGATACTTCATCCATTCTGTCATCCTTACTATTAAAATTTGTCATGCCGGTATTCCCGCTTAGAATTTGTTGCTGTCTATTCTGAAGTTTCTTTATCTTCAGTCTCTACTGATGAGCCAGCATCATTTTCTTCAGTTTCTTCTGGCGCTGCAGGGTTTGTAGCCTGAAGTGCTTCTTCATAACTGACGTTTGCAGTAGTCACTTTGGCGGCATCAACAATCATATCAATCACGGAGTCTTCCAGAGCCATAGCCTCTATGTTGGCCAGTTGCTCTTTATCACTGTAATACCACTTTACGACATCTTCCGGCTTTTCATAACTCTCTGCCATTTCCTCGATCAGCGCACGGACAGCATCAGGTTCCGGTTTCAAGTCGTTCTTACTGACGATTTCATTCATGATCAGGCCCAGGGCTACACGACGTTCGGCCTGACCTGTAAACAGGTCATCTGGCAGCATCGACGGATCAATGTTTTGTCCACCGCCAAATTGCTGCATCGCCTGCTGCCTTAGGGTATTCACTTCAGAGCCTATAAGCGCCTTTGGAACTTCCACCTGGTGGGTTTTCAACAGGCCTTCTATTACCTGATTCTTGATATTGTTTTTACCCGCGTTTTTCAGCTCTCTCGACATGTTTGCTGCAACTTCCACGCGAAATGCTTCCATCCCACCTTCAATGACATCAAATGAAGCAAAAAAATCATCATTGAGTTCAGGCAGAACACTTTCACTAACAGAGTTCACCTTGACAGCGAATTCGGTATTCTTCCCGGCAACTTCCTTGCTGTGATAGTCCTCAGGAAATTTTAATGACAGGGTTGTTTCATCGCCGGCACTCATGCCGACCAGACCATCTTCAAAGCCCGGAATCATCCGGTTTGAGCCGAGCAAAAGGTTAGACCCAGAAGCTTCACCGCCTTCAAATTTTTCCCCATCTATAGTGCCGGTAAAATCGATATTTACCTGGTCGCCTTCCTTGCTTGCACGATCAACTTCCTGGAATGTCTTGCGTTGCTCACGCAAGGTTTCAATCATCTTGTCTATATCATTATCTGTAATTTCTGCCTCTTTCTTTTCGATCTCAATGGCAGAAAAGTCCTGCAACTTTATTTCAGGATAAACCTCAAAGGTTGCAATAAATTCCAGGTTTTTCCCTTCTTCCAGGCTCTTGGGTTCAATTCTTGGCTGACCAGCAGGTTTGACCTTCTCCTGTGTTACGGCTTCCACCCAGGACTGGCTCATTACTTCACCGACAACTTCCTGGCGCACACCTTCTCCAAACCTGTTCTTGATGACCTTGACCGGCACTTTACCTTTCCGGAAGCCCTTCATATTAAAGGTCTTTGCGGCTTCCTGAAGGCGGTTCTTCACCTGGTTTTCTATTTTTTCAGCCGGTACTTCAATGGTCATTCGTCTTTCCAGACCGGTCAGTGTTTCTATGGAAACTTGCATGAATAAATCCTGGGAATTGTTTCTTTAATAATTCAAATTTTGCCTGTTACTAGGCGCTGCTTCGGTGCTGACCTGGACAAAGGGACATTAATACCCGTAAAGCCATGCCATTACCTGGTTACTGATTGAGAATTCTTGGTGATACGACTTGGAATAAAGTCAACGTCAAGAATAAAATCAAGGAGCAAGCAACCCAAAATACTACTTAAAAATCAGATAGTTATTTAAAGCATCCTTGAAGCAGCGGAGGATTGTGCCATATCAATTTGGCTTATTCAATAGCACTTGAAGAGCTACAGAAAGACTTTGAACACTAAAAATAATTGAGTTTTATTTCCTTTATATATCAACTAGTTAAAAGATATATTTAAAATCATTTTTAAGAATGTATTTTTGAATACTCGGTCTACAGAAAAAAAATATTTTTATTTTTTTGTAAGTGCCTATTCGACAATAAAATTTTTTAACTGCACTTAACGTAAGTGTCATTTATGTCGCTATGCAAGCTCATTTATTAACCATTTTTTTACTTTAAATTTATATTTTATCGCATTGATATTTCAAAGTTATTTAGACCCGCATGCCGTAATAAAACATGGTAAATCCTTGTTTTTAAAAACAATGCCCCTAACCATTGATGATTACTCAAGTGGCGTTCTCGAATTATTCTGGCACGGATGTTGCGTTGTTTTTCCTTGCAGCATAGATGACTACTCTCTTCGTCACCCGTTAGCCTGAGGTGAAAAACCCAATGCTGACCACAGGCATTCGATTAATAAGAACAATAATACTCGGACAATCGCCTCAGGCTAACGGAGACCAATTCATTGTGTTACTTCCAACTTCCAATAGCTCCAGCAATACTTTTTCATTACCCAGACCTTTAATTTTCAGCGTTTTGGTCAATTTCCGGGCCTAGGGGTCTGAAAATAATCAGCAGCTGTGGCAATAAGGTCAGTGCACCGGCAAGTGCCAGGCACATCGCCAGGCTGGTGAGCAAGCCAAAATAGATCGTCGGAATGAAATTGGAAAGTATCAGGATCGAAAACCCCACTACGATTGTAAAGCCTGTGTAATACATGGCCTTGCCAATACTGCCATGGCAGTACAGCATGGTTTCCCGATAATTCTGGAATTCCGGATAGCGTGTTTTAAAGCGGTGCATGTAATGAATCGTGTTATCTACACCGATACCCACCGAAATAGCTGCAATAGTGATTGTCATCATATCCAGCGGAATCTCCAGCCACCCCATCAACCCCAGAACTGTCATCGCTGCAAGGATGTTGGGGATGATTCCTATAAGTGCCAATTTGATTGACCTGAACAAGACCAGGAACATCAGCATGATGACCAACAGGACCAGACCGAGTGTCAAAATCTGGGACTCAAACAGGCTCTGAAGCATGTTGTTGTATAACACCAGCATGCCTGTCAGGTGTATCTGCTCTGGTGCCAGGCCAAATTCAGTCTCCAGACCCTGGCGTATCGTGTTCAGCAAATCCGCCCTGACAAGATCAGGTGAGGTTTCAAGTACCCTGATTGAAAAGCGCACCTGGTCCTCTGCCACTGAAACATAGGGTTTTAGCAAGCTTTCTTTGTAATCCTCAGGAATCCGGTTATAGAGGACGCCAAGCTCTATACTGTTCAGTGCCTCTCCATCATTTAATTCGTAGGCAATATTGAGCAGCGTTGCCAATGAAAGGACCTTGCCAGTATCAGGCAGATCCTCAAGGTATTCATGTATTGATACAATTTCTGCCATTTTGTCACTGGTAAACCAGTAGGCATCTGCATCCTCTTCTTCATATTCATCGAATTCATCGAAGTAATCTTCTTCATCCTCAAAATCATCCTGAAAAGGATCTTCTGCATCATCAAACGGGTTTGGTCGACTCATATCAATGATCACATCAAGAGGCGTCGTGCCTCCCATATTCTGGTCGATAGCAACCATTCCCTGGAAAATTTCGGTACTTTCATCAAAGTAGTCAATAAAGCTGTTTTCCACTTTAAGCCTGGAGAAACCCAGTCCAGCAAATACAGCCAGGGCTATGGCAAACAGGCTGATAGCAATTCCGTTTCGATCGGTAAACCGTCCTATTGCCGGTGTAATATCGATAGATTTACTGGATGTGTTTGAGGCGCTTTCCGGGAGCAAATTCATAATCGCGGGAAAAAGTAAAAACGTCAGGCAGAAAGCAAAACAAACACCAATCACCATCATCCAGCCAAAATCAATAATGGGTGGTATGTCACTAATTACTAAAGAGCCAAAAGCAGCGATTGTTGTCATGCTCGTATAAGCACAGGGTTTTATCATGCTCTTGAGGGTCATCCGCAGTCTTTCAGGGTGATTCTCACCAATTCCTTCTGATTCCAACTCCCGGTACCTGACAATGAGATGAACCGTAAGCGAGATAGTGATAATCAATAGCAGGGAAATGAAATTTGAGGAAATCACGGTGACTGGCCAATCCACCAGTCCCAGTAAACCAATCACACAAACAGCAATTGTAAAACCACAGGCCAGAGGCACCAGGACATACCGGGGCTTTCTGAACAAGTAAGCCAATGCAGCAATAATAAACACCAGAATCGCCGAGCCGAATGTCACCAGGTCATTCTGAACAAAGGTGATCAAATCATCCGAAATCATGGGCACGCCACCAAGATAAATTGTGGCTACATCACGATACTGATTCAGAACCGATCTGATACTGGCAATATCTTCATGCAACTGCTGTGCTGAATCTATGCGAGCAGCGGTGTAACGCAATTCAACGTCTTCGAGCAAAGTCTCTTCTTCAGCAAGCAGGCTTCCATCACGGCGCTTGTCACGTAATCGGGTCCTTTCAGCCAAAAGTGCATTGGCAGTCTGATCAGGATGAAAATTGGCAATCAGGGATGTTGTCTGCCCATCTACACTGAGTAGCACATCCCTGTAGGCGGCATTGCTCATCAGGTCATCACGGGCATCTGCCAGATCAACGCCTGGGGAATCCAGCGTGAGAATATTGTCAGCAATCTCCGTCAAGCCGACGTTGGCGACCTTGAAAAGCGGTACATCGAAAATGCTGTCTACCGATTCAATTCCCTGGATTGCTTCAAGATCTGACTTTAATGACCTTAACGCCTCTAACGCTTCAACAGAGAATAAATTCTGCTTAGGATCAAACGTGATAAACACGAAATCTCCAGTGCCATATCGCTCATTGACTTGCCTTGAGTACTCTAGGTCAGCATCACCTTCCACAACCAGAGAATCCGCCGATGCATCCATACGGAAATCGCCAATATGCATGGCAAAGCCAAGGAGGATAATAAATAGCGCTAAAATGACCAGAACTGACCTGGACAAGACTAAATGCAGATATTTGTCGAACATTGTTACCTGGTTCAGAAAAATGTTTAAAAAGGCTTTGATGGCAGCAAAAAGCGGTGCAGTATAGCACTGAGCCCAGTAATTACCTGTAATTCAGGACTGCCTGGGCTAAGGATAATCGCCTCAAAAAATGTGGGATTTTTTCCCTCAAAGTATTATACTCGCTTCCCATGCAAGATAATTCTGATCTCGAAAAAGGCAATAACGCTGTCACAACAGCCCTCGGTAAAATTCTGAGGCCGTTGGTGAAGTTCATGATTGCCAATCAGATCACTTATCCCCATCTCATCAACATCCTTAAATCGACTTACGTTGAGGTCGCCGAAAAGGATTTTCCGGTTGAAGGCAAAAAGCAAACGGATAGCAGGATCAACCTCCTGACTGGTGTTCATCGCAAAGACGTCAAACGTCTGCGTACGGAACAGGAAAACCCGGCAGAAAGGCCAGCGAATATTTCCATTGGCGCTCAATTAATAGCCCGTTGGGTAGGAGACAAAAGCCTCCGTAATCCTGATGGTTCTCCCAGTGTGCTCCCCCTTCAGGATGATGATGAATTCAGTATGAAATCTTTTGAAGGTCTTGTTGCGAATATCGCCAAAGGTGACCTCAGGCCAAGGGTTGTGCTGGATGAGCTGATGCGTCTGGATATGGTAGAACTGGATCCTGATCACAATGTCATCCTGAAAACCAAGGCATTTACGCCAAATAAGGGCCAGGAAGAAAAGCTCTTCTTTTTCGGTAAAAACATCCAGGATCATCTTTGTGCTGGAGTTCACAATTTAAGCGGTGAGCAACCTCCATTTTTTGACAGAAGCGTTTACTATGATGAGTTATCAGAAGCTTCAATCCAGGAGCTTGGCGAATTGGCAAACAGCCTTGGTATGGAAGCCCTGATCAAAATGAATGAAAAAGCCCTGGCTTTGCAGACAGCTGATCAGAATGCCAAAAACAGGCAGTTCAGAATGAATTTTGGCATTTTTAATTACAACACTGACTATGAGGCGGGCATCGAAAGGTCCGACTTGGAGGAAAAAGGCTGATTTACTGGCCGGTTGAATTAAGCGATTTACAAAAAAAGTAAAGAATTCAGCAAATAAACACGATAAAATTGCGTAAATGAGCAAATCCCGAGAAAGCATAACTGCAATAACCACCGAACTGGTTGAGAATCATTCAATTCTCGCCGGCTTGCTGGCAGTACTTTGTCTGGTATTTGCGGTTAATTTCTATATGACAGGCCCCGGCAGCGATGGCGGAAGTGGCCTGGGTGGCACTGGTAAATTCGGTGGAGAAAGCGGCCTGGGTGGCACTGGTAAGGCTCCCGATCCCGGATCAGCGTTCAAACTGGGTGCAACCGATATTGATGACAGCCGGGATTTTGCCCGTGATCTGGAAGATCATCTGCAAGCGCTGGAAAATACTGATTCTACTGCTGTCGACAGCGAAGCTTCCCTGCTCGCATTTGATGTACATAGTTTACGACTCAGCCCTGAATCAGTACTGACACCTCCATTGACGCCAGTACCAAATGCAGAAATGCCATCCATCACCGATATGGCATTCGATGCCACAAGCCAAATGCCTGAAATCGCTATTGAAGCGAATCAGACACAACGGTTATTCGATAAAGTGTTTGAAGATGAAATTGTTGAATTTGCTATAGACACCAGTGTGGTCAGTGACGAGGTTTACAGCATGTCCTCGCAAGCACTGGTAACCAGTCTGGAAATTATGAGCAGCCTGATGCTTGCCGAGGCTGAAACCAGCCTGCAGCTAGCGGTTGAAGAAACAGCACAAGCTGAATCCGGCACTACCATTCGCAATCGTATCTCGGTACCTGTTCGACCAGAGCGCCCTGATCGATTCACGCTACCATCCAGGATTAGCCCGGTTCAAAGGGCAAACATTCCTGCGCCCCCACCTGTTCGTCCAATGCGAACACTCTCAAGCATGCTTAATCACTAGAGATTAAGTTATACAAATTCATTTGTTGGCTTTCCGCTAATTTTTCGGCGACTTACTAGCGGTTATATTTCTGAACCGATGCAATATTGAAGGATTTGCAGAAGGCATCTGCGGAAAATTTGCCTAAAAATCTCAATACATCTCAGGGAAGAGTATAGGAAAACTGCAATCCAATAGTCTGGTCTGCACTGCTGTCGGTAAAACCTACAATTGTATAAACCATCATGTTCCATTGGGCATTCAAGTTGTAGGATACAAATGGCATGAATTCATGGCTCTCAAAACTGTTACTTGAGGCTTTCTCGCGGTAATCATAAATCAGCCCAAGAAACATGTTTTCACCATACTGACGCATTAAGCCGAGTGAGGAATAAAACGAATCTTCAAGATCATAAAGAGGAGTCTTTCCTCGTCTGCGATACCCAAAGGAAGAAAAGTAGGTATTCCTGTTCAAGGTTGAATAAAAATCCAACTGGTAACCGTAATCAGTTTCCCCCGTACCCAGGTCCTTTTTCTCATCAGCGGTTGGAATTTTCGCTTGAAGAGAAAAATCAACATATACCCAGCCATTTAAAATTGGCTCAAATTGATAACTCGCAGATACAAAGACGTCACCAAGCCCTTTTTCATTAATTGGCTCAATAGTCTCGCCTCTACCAATATTTCCTGTTTCAAGGAAAACATCTCCAGGTCCTTTCAGACCCAGGTATGGTACTGACACTGACAACACCCAGGGAAACTTCGCCAGCTCATATGACAATGGTAAATAAGTAATATCCGTTTTTTCATCAGCACCATATTTACCGCTACTAAAGTAAGTACCAAAGATGAGTTTATGAGAAGCCTCTCTGGTCTCTTCCTGGGCAAAAAGTGTACTGCTGCAAAACAACAGCAAGGTTGACTGGATAATGTATTGGATATTTAAAATCTGATGAGATTTCTTAAAAGGAAGGCAATTCATGGGTTAAATCTCGGTCGGCCCTGAGTAAAGGCCGTACCCTCTACAGATGCTCTAATCGGGTAACTTGCTAACTTACAGAAGCTATAAAGTTTGTTAACGGGTAGGCCTAATTACCATTACCCGACTATACAGCGTGCACCTATAGAGTAAAGGTACGAACCATTGTTACATTTTCATACTGCTTGATATTCGCCACCTCCTTCTGATTGGACTTGTAGACAGTGGATATCAGTTTAAGAGGGAAATTTTCCCACGTCAATAAGGGATTTATTAATTATTGATGAAGAAAGCGAAAAAACGTGGAAAAATAGTGATATAGAGCAATTAATTCATTAACATTGATTACTGAATCTGTGTTGAAAATCACATTTGTAATCCAATTGAATGTGACCAGACAGGTAAAAAGCACTTTTTAACCATTAATGACATCAGGGAAGACTTTCAGTCTTCAAATATCATGATTTCTGGCGCATTTATCAAAATATTTCTACCGAAGACCAGATGCCTCGTATTGCTATCAGCCCTCCTGGCTCCCCTTACACATCTTACTTACGCCGCCTCAGTAGAAGATGTTCTTAATCAGCTAAATCTCATGATTGCCCAGGGTCAGTACCAGGAAGCTTACGTACTTGCCCAGGAAAGCCTTTTTGATCTTGAAGGCGAACCAGAATTTGATTTCCTATACGGTCTAGCCTCCCTTGAATCCGGTCGACCTGATGAAGCAGTTTTTGCATTTGAACGCATTGCCTACATTTATCCTGACCAACAG
>Ga0181558_10001158_pt1 | contig 25346 bp, 13 predicted proteins | sample 011ome_22_FD_133754 | JGI IMG/M metagenome (GOLD analysis project Ga0181558, IMG submission 133754) | Coastal salt marsh microbial communities from the Groves Creek Marsh, Skidaway Island, Georgia - 011507BT metaG (megahit assembly) | ecosystem: Environmental > Aquatic > Marine > Intertidal...
AAATGAATGATTACACATTCACAGCAAGTTGTGTGACATTTTCCGGCGATTCGCGCTCTTTTCAAAACTACATGCACGGATCCGGGAACACGAACGAAAAGCACAATGGGCGAAGTGATGCGATGGCGATGCGACGAGCGCGCAACCGTGGCGCGGCGTTAAACTCAGAAACATAAGTCTGCTTCATCCATCAAATCGTGAAACGATTGGCCACCCAGCCGAAACGGCGCTTTGAAGAGTGTCTTTCCTACATCGTCCAAAGGTCTTTTACAAACCCTAACGGGGGCGCCCGACGTACTCTAAAAAGCCACCCAAAAACGATACGCAAGTAATCTACTCCTTCATCAACAGCATTCAAACAGGAGACACTCGCCCGCTAGGCGACAAAGGGGACGCCACCAACCAAATCCATGGGCCCGGCGTTTATACCGACGTCGTGCTCGACGCGCAATGCCAACGAAGGTCGATGTTCTTTGGGAATGTCTAATCCGTAAAATGCGATGACTATTACAGTTCATTATTCTTTGCTTTGAACCTCTATCGAGTGCATCTAAATCCGCAGGCGCTGCTTTAAAAGACGTCTTTGCCGAGCGTGCTTGATGAAAGTTTTATGTATGAACTTCGGAAGCAAGTTACTAAATAACAACTTTAGCTCAGCGTTTGACGACGTTTGATGTCTTGAATGCGACGTTGTGAATAAACTGCATGCCGACGGCAAACAGGCCAAGATACAGCGCGGAAATCCATCGCTTACTAAATGCAATGTTATACTTCGTTTCGACGTAGTCGAGCGTGTCCATAGTTTCTGTATACGTACCACGAAATACTTCAATTGTTGGACAATCTGAACCGTAAGTACACCCTCGTCGTTCAAACTGTGGCGCTACGACAGATTGAATGGCGTACGCCACGGGGTTGATATAGTACGCCCAACGCCAGTACACCGGTATTTGAGGTAAAGGCAGGTATAAACCCCCAAACAAGAAGAAAATCGGGATGAGAGCCGAAGCCACCGCCTGCGCTGTCTCAATCGTGGCCGCGATACACGCCGCGGCTTGGCCGACGGATAGGAATGTGAAACTGACTAAGAAACTCACCATGACGTGAAAGAAAAGTCGCTCAGACGTAGGCGCCATGCCAACCAGGAAATACATGGGAACAACGGTGACAATCGAGATTAACGCAATCCATGGCACTTCAATTATCGCTTGCGATATGGAGTATGGTATTGCGCTGTACATGAAAGAGCTTCGTTCGCGGAAAGCAACCGCACGCTCGCGAATTCTAACCGGCATCACAGTGTTCATGCAAATAATTCCTGTAAAAATGGTCGTCATAAAGACGCAAGCGACCATCGACTGCACGCCAGCTTCATCGGAAGTATCCAAGTCTAGGTAGATGACGCCGAACAAGATGTACAAGATTGTAAGAATGCCGATGCGCCCGCAATTGTAGCCGACGTCACGAAGTTGCGCTTTGTTTGAACGAGAGAGCATCGCACTCATTTGTGTTTTGAACGATCTCGCATAAGGAGAATCAAATGCGAACATCGGCTGCCGCTCGCCTCGCTGATTCATTTCTTCGATCATTTCCTCAGTAGCTTGGCCTTGTTTACTTGCAGAGAACGTGTTCTGCAACTGCAGACCATCGAGCTGTACTCCGCTTGCGCTTCGCTTCATCTTGCCTAGCTGCGCTGCGCTCGCACTTCGATTCATACCACTTGAATCGCTCCCACCGAGCACATCTAGCATCCAACTCGCGGGATTCATGCCCGCTGGAATCGTTCGACCACCTGAGAACGACTGCAAATAGTTCACCATGGTTGAACCGCCTGGGCCGAGTTCCCCGAAATACACTTGGTATCCGCCGCGCTGTAAAAGTAGCATGTCATCAAAGAGGAGAAAGATTTCCATAGATGGTTGATGGATTGTACTGATCACGGTTCTACCCAACGCTGCGACTTTTTTCACCTCTTTCATGACAATCAGCGCGCTTCGAGCATCCAATCCTGACGTGGGTTCATCCAAAAAGAATACAGGAGCGTTGCTCACGAGCTCAACCGCGACAGTCAACACTTTTCTTTGACCAGGCGCGAGACCGCCTTCACTTCCAGATGTCCCAATCATCCGATCCGCGATAGAGTCAAGTTCTAAAATTGTAAGTGCCTCATCCACGAAGTGCGCACGCGTATCGTCGGAGATGCTTGCATCGAGCCGTAACTTTGCGGAAAACTGAAGCGCTTCGCGCACTGTAACAAACTCATTATGCAAGTCCATTTGTTCACAATATGCAGTCAGTCGTGCGAATGTCTCTTTCTTCACTTCGTGCCCATTCAATTTGATTTCGCCCGTCGTTATACCGGTATTCTTACGTCCGGCGATGACGTCGAGTAAGGTTGTCTTCCCAGCCCCGGAGCTGCCCATCAATGCGAGCATTCTGCCTGGGTGCGCAGCAGACGAAATATCGTGCAACAGTTGTTTTAAAACCGTTGCCTTCTTAACATCCGTTGCTGTCTTTGAATCAGTAGTAGTCGTACTTGTTGGCGTCGCATTCGCAATTTCAACAGTGTAGCAAAGCTTCTTCCACGAAATAGCCATCGGCGTAAACTCGAGAGCTTTTTGAACCGCTTGGACGTCAGTCATGTGAATGACTTCTTCGCTTTCATCGGCATCTTGATGCTTATCGATGACTCGACTGGAACCAATGTTACGCTGAATACGGACGGTATAGAGCGCGTACAAACCGAGGGCAAAGTTGAATGCGAAAAATCCTAGACAGAAGCCCGGGCCGCCCCATTTGTATTTCAAGTCGCCGGAAATTCCAATCGTTTCGAGAATAGCATCGCCCATGGTCGAGCACGGGAAAGCGTTTTGAGCGCAAAGCTCATCGTAAGACAAATTTGCGTACGCCGCGTTAGCATCAATGATTGCTTGAGCCGCCACGGTGTCGTCTGGAACGAGAGTTAAATAGGTGCCGCCGGACAAGAATTCATTTTGGCATAGCGACCGTAGACAGTACGCGAATATCGATACCCAGTACATGAATTTCAGACCGCCCATTTTGTCGGGTGAAATCAAAAAACCGGCAAAAAGAATCATTACCGCGATAAAAGGACCTGGATACGTCTGCGCAACCTCCATCGTCGGCGAGAGCAACGCGACGACGCGAAACATCGACGCCATGGCAATGTTGGCCAACAGTAGCTGGAAGTAGAAGAAAGCCCAATACTTGAATCCTAGATTCAGCCCAACCATGGGATAGAGCACGCAACTAAATATAAGCGTCTCAATGATTGCAACCGGCAGATGAACCAACGCCCACGAGGCTAGATAGGATACTTCAGGATACAATTTTGAATCGAGATGCTTGAACGCAACAAATTTCTGCTCGACACTGAAAGTGAGTTCAGAAAAGTTGGAGAATGAGATGTGCAAAATGCAAAAGAGAAGCATCCCGAGCTTTTCGAACCCGCGTTCAGGGGCAAGATCAAACCACACAGATCCAAGAATGAGAGACGTGACGCACGCGCCGAATATTCTCGTTTGTAAAAACAACTTGTTCCTTAAAGTGACTTGCGCTTGACGCTTAAACACTGAACGCAAATGAGTGCCAAACGATCGCGCGTAATCGAGCGAATACTGTTTCTTGGCAAAATCAGTCTTCAACTCAATATCGCTCGATTTCGATCTTTTCTGCACGTTTGACGAATACACCGCGCTCGACTTCCACGCCTTCATCAATTCATCGGCGCCTGTCGGAATGCTCGCCGTAATCTTCGTACCCGCGTGCATCAAAGCCTCGCGAGGCGAAACCAATACGGACAATAACCAGTCCGCGAGATCTAACCCCGAGTTTGCCGCAGGAGGAGAGAAACCAAGTTGCTTAAAGTGAGTTTCAACATCGCTCACCGGGCCGTGATACACGGGCGCACCATCTTTAAGAAGCAGCACTTCGTCAAACAGTGAAACAACCTCCGGGGTTGGCTGCAATAAAGCGATGATACCCGTACCACGAGATCGCGTTGCCCACTCCTTCAAACCAGCGATAATATTATACGTCACAGCGGCGTCCAAGCCAGTAGAAATCTCATCCATGCAAAGCACCTGACTGTTTTTCACGAGCGCCTCCGCGATCGTCACGCGTTTCTTTTCGCCGCCAGAAACACCTCGAATAAGATCATTTCCAATAATCGTATCTTTGCATCCTTCAAGATTTAAGAGCTCGATGACTTTGTTTACTTTGTCGTCATAAAGCGCCCGCGCTGTGGCATCATCACTCATCACGCACGCGTTTTCGTGCGAAAATTGAACAGTCTCATGCACGGTGAGAAATGGAAGGTGCTCATCCACCTGCGTGACGTACTCGCAAAGACGATTGATGGATGTACCTTTTGCCTTCAGTTCCGAAGCCGTAAGGCCCGAGTACGTAATCTTGCCATCAATCTTGACTCCTTCACCGACGCCGGCGATGGACTTGAGCAAGGTGGATTTGCCATGGCCAGGCGGTGCAAGGAGTAAGGTAAGCGTTCCCGGCCTAAAGCACCCATCAACGTGCTGAAGAATCTTCAGTTCGCTCGTATTACTTTGCGCATCGCGAACGCCTCGCACAGATCGCACCGCACTCATTCCAGCTCGAAACGGCGCGGTGAAAGCTGACGCGAAAACCTCTGGCACGGTCACGATCTTCTTCGACGCCTTGTCCGCGGCGAGCTGAAGCGTGCACGAAAAATCACACGCGACTTCAACCTCGGGTAATGCACCTCTGCATTTCGTTTCTGCTTCAAGCGCGTCAACGAACGCACCCAACCGGTCAACGGGAGCTCCTGTGGTCAGCGTCATGACGTCGGCGTTGGCGTACGAGTGTGCTGCGTCTGAACGAGCGAGTGCGCGAAGACTTCACGACGGACAGGATAGAATTGCGCAAGAGTCGTCCCCCCACGCGCCCTGCTGTCAACCGGTCTGAGAGTGTGAAGTTTCGTGCTCGTGTCGCGCGTGCCACGTCTGGCGGCCTCGCGCGTGCCACGCCCGTTCGCAACGTGTATACACCGAATCGGCACAACCGCGCGCGCACGCGGGTGACGACGAACGACGAGAGAGACACAAAGTGGAAGAAATGCGCGACTCGACCGTTCGAACAGCATCAGAAGTATCCACAAGCAGCTGGATTCGCGCTCGCTCGTCGCGCGTCAGGACGAAACAACGCGCCTCGGTACGAGCGCGAGGACTCTTCTCGTCGTCAACGCCTCGCAAAAACACGTCGAACGAAAATGTCACGCCTGGAAAAGGGCCCGGGGCACCGTCGTACGCTGAGATTCATGCATTTCTCGTTCAATCGAATCGATGCAAGCCGTGTAGTACGAGCGAGGTGGCGGACGCGTTGCAAGGACGCGTCAAACGCGTCGCTGTCATTGATGTGCGACAGAGTTTGGAGTTTGAAGAATGGCGACTTCCTGGAACATTCAACGCGCCCTATCTCATACCTTTCGAAAACATACTCCGACGCGCCAGTGGGTACTTTTTAGCCATCAAAGGAGGACTCAAGGAGCGAAATCCCCGTTTTGTGGATGCAGTCGATGCAGTGGTAGCGGATAAGAGACAGGCAATCATCTTGCTCGACTTGCGAGGCGGGGACTTGTCAATTGAACCCAAAAAGGCAGGGTCATCGGGAACGTATGACCGCGGAGACTCGAATTCACTCCGAGCTGCGTATGAATTGATTCAATGCGGCTACACGGACGTGCGCTACGTGCCAGGAGGCCTCACCGTGTGCATTGAAGAGGGCATTTCGCAGTACGAAAGTGAACGATATGGCGCGTTACTAGCGATACTTCCGGACGGAGTTCGTAAATCGCTCTTATTTAGTAACTTACTTCCGGATCCCAGTCTCGCACCTGGCTTCATCGTTCAATTTATAGCTTTAGCAATCGCAGCGTACTTGAATGTTTGATATTTATACAACTGGTTTGACGTTTTATCAACAGAGTGTTTTAAAGCGTTGCTATTCATTTGCTAACTAACACATCAATCAATCAAGATATTTCATCTATAGGCACACCCAAGTGTACCTAGACGCGTGTTCCACTTGCCACCCTGACGACATTGCCATTCTGACGAGTCATCTTCATCTTGATCATCAACTACTACTGGTCGAACTCGCCAGCGTTTACACTTCGAACATTGCACGGAGTGCACGCTCGACTCGAGTTGTAAACCCGCGCTCTCTCCTACAATTTTGTCTTCATCAATGTCAACATTTCCGAGTCCTAAAATGCTTACAGCGGCAGCGTTGCCGGTGAGCACTGCGCCGTGCACGCACTGTGCGCCTTCAACTGAGCACGCCTCGCCAGCAAAGTACACGCGCCCGTCATACTCGGACTTGGCTAGTGCCGCTACATGTTGGGTCGTTGATCCAATGGGCATATATGAATACGCGCCATACGCATGAACATCTTGCCCCCACCTGGTGACGTGTGCAAAAACTGGCTCTGGCGTCTCCTTGAGCTTGAACATAGTTTTGCACAGTTTACAGATTTCCTTCACAACATCGTTATCATCGGACTTGCCGTTAAATGTTGCCGCGTACGGTGGCGAGACGTGTACTAAAAGAGTGTTTTTCTTCCCGTACATGTCCAAATTTAGAAAGCGGAAGCGCTTATCGGTGCATTGAATGAATCGGAATCGCGTTGGCCAGAACATCTCATGGAACCGCATGTACACCTTGTTCTCGGTGCCCATTCCCATCATCTCTATAGCTTCTGTCTTTTCATGGCTCAGAGAAGGGGTGAATTTGATCACTTTGTTTTTCAAGACACCAAGTGGTACGGTAACGATGACGTAGTCGCACTCTTTCTTGAAACCATCCGCACACTTCACTACACACGCCACTCCTTTACCGGTGGTTTTAACGTTGACTTCATTAACCCTTGACATGTACTTGATGTTCAATGTATTCTTGCCGCTACCAATAACTCTATCGATCAGTAAGTTCTTGTAACCATTCACAACCATGCCATCGCTTAAATCAATTGGTTTTTCAACTTCTGAATCACGCGCGTCGAGTAGTAAATTATCCTTATCTGCAGTCGTGATTTGCGGCACGTCTTGCGCTAACTGTTCAGCAGCGTCAGCAACTTCGTTATTAAACTCACGCTGCACCTGGAACGATAGATCCTCCATAGGAGCAACATAAGCCCAAGTGACGGTTGGTATACAATCATATACCGGACGCAACACTTCCATTCGCTTTTCACCATTGAGTAGAGATTGGAGTATAGAACTCGTAGCGCAGTCGAATGCAACTTGCAACGAACAATCTCTTGTTCCCTTGCCAACTTCGTTTGTAGACTTATGATTTGAGGTTGAAACCATTGCATCGAATTTGGCTTCACTAAATGCGGCGTTGAGCGACAAGATATTCCGTGAGGAATGGAGCCTGGAGTCTGAATGCAACTGGTTTAAATTCTCCGTCAAGGCTCTCGCAAGCCCCTCTGCGGACGATTTGTGATCGTCATATGACGGCGTTGACACATTCGGTGATGAGGAACAAAGCAAATCTATGTCGTCTGTCGAGCCATTCACCTTGAACATTCTCTCTGAAACCTTCTGAGCGAGTTTGAATGCGTGGGTCACCGTCTTTTCCTTGACGCGTCCTCCATCGATTGCGTTGTACCATGGGGCCTTTTCACCCCAGCCAGCGCTATAACCACCACCAGCTGTATTCAAAACGACCTTGTTCTTCTTTGCTATGACGAATAGTGGATTGTAATCATGGCATCCGTGTACGAAGGACGCGCCAAGATCAACATCTATACTTGGCAGATCGTACAAAGGCAAAGCGGGCATTGTCATCGTGTGACAGCGCCCTCCCGGACGATCTCGAGACTCTAAGATAACTACATCTTCAATGCCGTGTTCTTTCAGGCATCTTGCTGCGCTCAGTCCAGCCGGTCCAGCGCCAATCACGACGACTCGCGGCGGAGTGCCACCTCCCCACTGTTTTGTGCTTTCCAGTGTTTCGCTCGCTCGACGGCGCTTGACGCTCTTCTTTGCCGTAGAATCTAGAGCGGAGTCATCTGCTCGTTTCTTCTTGTTATACTGTCGTTTTTCGGGTTTTTCTTCAGAAAGTGGTTTCGAAACAGATCCTTTTCGAGCCTCGACGGCTTTTGACACCTTACCACTCGACGCTTGCAGTAGCGCTGACTCTTCATACATGCCAAGATGCACTCTAGACGCATCATAGTTAAGCTTTTCGAGCGTCTCGGACACATCATTCTTGTTTCCAGTAAACTTTTTAAACTTTTTCCAGCATTGCCTTAATTCTAAGATCATCTTCCGGTTTGCCTCAAGCGCCAACGTTGCAGCTTTCACGGATCGAAGTTTCTTCGTATCGCATCCTGGCTTGTATGCTCCCACGGCATCACAGTTCTGAAAACATATCATTGAACCAGTTGTCCGATCAATTCTCACAAAATAACAGTCTTTCGAAATCGTCTCGCCGTGACGAGGCGGTTGGCTGTACACGTAGACGTCTCCATCAAACCATAGCAATGAACGTGGTCGTGTACGAAGTTTGGCAAGACAGCCTTCGCGATCATCATTCTTATCTGTAATATCTCTGAATTCTTTTGGGATTTCTTTCATCACTAAGCTCGGGCCAAGCACTACAGAAGACGCCTTGATAGGCTTGCTCGTTAAAACTTGCGAGCACGCACGCGTCACGCATTCCATCGACGACGTCACTATCACTTTTGAAGAGTTTTTCTCGACCAGGAAGATATCGCCTGTTTTGGCTTTTCCTAAGGCACCAAGAAATTTTACGGCGTAATAATCTGCAGCTGTCTTTTTGTGGGGTAATACCAAGTCTCGTAAAAAATTGCCTGCGTCAGCAAACAACATTCCTGGTAATGGGTAGTCATCGTTCCGCCCTTCAATCTTGACGGTGCACCACTTCCAACTAAAAGCGTGACAACTTTTATCTACTCTGGCTGAAGTAGTCGCCGCTATCGCGCTCGACTCAATCGGTACTATTTGCCTGGTTGATTTACGTGCTACAGTCAAAGATTTCTTTCCATTTAACTTCTGATCGACGTGGAGCCGCGTTTTCGGCGTCGCGTCTGTCGTTTGGCGAGACTTTTTGCTTGGGTATACTCCACCGACTAAATTCTGATCCATTTGACCTTGAACATCGCGTGACATTGCGCATTCCAGTTCGCCATCTGCACATACTTCTATGAAGCGTGTTTGGCCCGCGGCGACTGTTTTGGAAGCGGTTCCTCCTCGAGAGACGCCGCGGTCCACTGCTTCCTTGTCCAGATTCGCTTCGCCCAATTGCGAGGCGAACTTCAACGTTTGTATTTCCGACTCAACCGCCGGTGTGATATCAATTGAACGAGCAACGTTCACCCTCACTTGATTATCTGCGTTATCGTGTGCCTCGTCGTCGTCGTCCTCGTCGTCGTCGTACGCCATTCTGGTTGACGTGCGTTCTCGAGAATTCTCACCCTCGAAGCGTCGGAACTGTTCAGAGCGCGTCGACTTCGCTGTTATCACAAGACCCAACAAGCGATTGCACCGCGATGCAAACAGTCGATAACGTCACGTTGCTCGTAGTAAGTGCAACGCGCAGGCGCGACCTCGATCTCGCGCCGCACTGTGACAACAACAGGTTTCGAGTCACGAGCGTTGACTTTTGTAATTTGTGTGGAAGAGAGCGTTGGCATTGAAGGCTCTTTAATGCGCGCACGAGAGCGAGTCGGAGCACAGGCGCGAGAAAAGTCATGTTTGATGTTGGTTCTTTCACTATGATGTACCGATATTATATTTATCCTCCTAGCTACTAGTATAAGGTTGAGGCCTCGGCGCGTCGATGCCGCTTGTTGGCTATGGGAATAGGAATAAGAGAAGAAAGACTATGGATACTTGGTCAATACGGGTTCTTGGTATTCCTCGTCGTACGCCAAGCCTCGGCGCTGAAAAATAGTGAACGAGTTCTGGAACATTTTCATAGGTTCTAAGAATGAAATTTCAGTGAAGCACCCGTAACCACGATTTTGTTGTTGTTCACGGTCACGAGCGAGCTCTCTCATACTCTGCAACCATGAACGAGATAGATCATTCGTCAGCGTTGAATGAACAAGAACCATTCCACCGTTTTCGTTTACTCTGTTCCACCACGCATCAAAGAAGCCCGCTATTCTATTCGCCGCGCCCAAATCAATCCACAACAAGTCAAACTTTTTCGGCACGGCCAACGTGCTCGCCAGATCAAAGTTGAACGCGTCCGCTACATGAACATGAAGTCGCTCACTGTTACCGAGCTTCGCTGCAATATCTTGAACAAGATGTGCGGTAGTAGCATGATGTGCCATGTTATCCATGATGTGCAGTTCACCGTCATATGCGTCGAAGCCGTCGTAACCATCGACCGACCAAGGCACGTCGCCGCACTTCGCGCGACCACTTGTGCGCAAATTTCGGTACATTTGCAATTCGTCGGCGTTGTCTTGCAGTGCTTGAAGAAGGAAAATCGAAGTGTATCCAGCGCCCACCTCTAGCACCCTGTTGGGTTTAACGAAGCGTGTCAGCGCGTATAGTGTAGGACCCATGTTTTCAGCGCCCATGTGTAAGTCATAGAGCGGGTCGATGATTTCAAGAAATTTCGGATCATAAATCCTACCTGTAGTGCGAATGACATCTTTCGCGTCGTCGCTCGCATTCTTGGGTGGTTCTACCCCAGCGTTGCCTAAATTTTTTCTTGCAGCGTTTGGGCTCGCCGGGGGACTCTTAGGTGCGGGGCTCTGAATCTGTGACCAGCACGAGGAGTTTGCCCGACGCGTATCATCTAAGCAAGCATCTACTATCTCATTCGCATGTGCTTCTGTTAAGCCAGATCCTGTGAGATGTTCGACGATGCTCGTGCGTTCGTCGCCGTCGATTCCGCTTGGATTGAACAGCAACGTCGTGATCCTACTCACCACGTCCTCTTCAAGTTCCCGGAGCATGTCAACGTACCACGCGTAGTTTAATTTGCACGCGTGCTTTTCAAGCATGTTCCGTGGTTCGCGATCCATGTTTTTTATGCTCTTCGCGCTCACTTTTCGTCCCCTACACGTAAGGTTATGGCGTTACATGGCTGATGATGATAATTTACACCTTTCTACAACTCACCGACTCAGCGCGGCGGCATACTAATTTGTTCCTTCGGCCTTGGATGGAAACCATTCATCCTTTCGGATGCAAAATGAATAACAACGGATAACAACGAACAACTCACAGTACGCTCGTAGGACTTACGGTTCAATGAGAGGAAATCCGTGAAGAACGCCAGTTGGAGATTGCGGTTGCTGCTTTGACGTCGTCGCAGCCGTCGGCGACGAGCTTGGCTCTGCTATACACGACCAGCACGACAGATTTACCTTACGCGAGAACTCGAGCACACTTGACACAATCGCTTCAGCATGCGACGAAGTCATTCCGCAACGCTCAAGATCAGAAACGATCTGTTCGCGCTCAGCAGCGTCGGGCGGGGTCCACCGAGACAATGCCGATGTTATATCGTCAACTCGGCTTTCACCAAGTTCAGAGCGCAGTGCATCGACGTAGCGCGCGTCAAAGTTGAACGCCACCTGTTCAAGAATGTTACGCGTATTATCCATTACTTCTTGAGAGTTTTGGTCGGGACGTCGTCGCGTGCGAGGAGGTATGGTGTGAGTGAGCTGCTTTTGGCGCAGTACTGAAAAATTCTTGGAATATTCCATTCGCTCGCGTTCTCACGCGTCCGCCGCGCTAAGCCTGCATATAAAGGTTTCAGCGCTCGCCTTTCCGGCCGCCGCTCCTCCATGTAAAATTATAAATTTTCGCCCGGACACAGGCGACCGCACCACGTTAGCGCTCATGCCTTCACGACCCATGAGCGCGCACGAGCTGGTAAACTGTCGCCACGTCGCCGCCATGTTGGCTTTGTCAGCTATTTGGGACACATTCAAAACATATGCATCGCATAGAGCGCGATCATTATCACCGCCACCGAAAATGAACCACTCATTGTCAACGAGCACTGCTGAATGACCTGCCCGTGGACTCGGCATGTCGCTATCGCTATCAATATTAACGACGCGCCACGCATCCTCCACCGCGTCGTACGCGTGCACCTCGCCACATGAACAGACTTCATTGCCATTCGACCCTCCAGTTACTAGCATGTACCTATCAGCTATGCATACCGCAACATGTGCACTGCGCGCGTGTAAGCCATTTGAGCGCTTTAGCCACGTTTGATTTATTGTGTTGAATTCCCACAAGTCGCTGCAGTCGTCACCCGTCTTCGCGTCAACTCCACCAAAAATGAACACACTTGAACCAATCCTAGTCGCCGTATGTGTCGAGCGTGCTCTGGGTAATAAATCGCCACGTGCATCTATATGTATCCACTTGAACGATGCATCCATGGAATAATCATCGTCAGCCAATTCGATTGCAGAAACTTTTAATGGGTACTGCGCAGTTACGTCGCAGTCGTCTTTTCCTCTTCCACGAAACGCGTATAACACTGTTCCAACCTGCGCGCTCGCTAAGCCATCACACGGCGACCCGGGCCAGCGAAGGTGCGCACCAGTCCATTTACCAGTGTTCAAATCTAATCGCCACAAGTCACCTAATAGACGGCCATTTGATGCGCGCCCGTGGGAAATGTACATCATCGTTTCGTCAACAACTGTCGCCAAGTGCCCATATCTCGCGATGGGCAACATCGAATCGGAGCACGGAATCGCCGCAAATTCATCGTCAGCGCAGTGCGAAAACAACTCATCCAAAAACATCGCTGGGTGCAAAGATTTGAGATTGGAACTTTCATCTTTTGTTGTTTTCAGTCCAGCTTCGGCGAGCGAGCGATAGAATTCTAAAGCACACTCCTTCGCCGTGGCGATGAGATCGCGCCTTTGCTGATCACTCATACCACGCACGAGCAACTCAAACCAGTTTGGATAGTCGTAAGTAATGATTTCGCAGTACAGTTCCATGCAACACGTCGCGTCCATGTCGCCAAGCATACTCCACGCATCATACGACAACGCTTTGGCGGGATACCAAAATTCCGACGGTCTTGGCCCAGTACACGGACCACAAGCTGCCTGAGTTTCTAATGCATCCAAAACAAGCGTCTTGTCTTCGTCGAACAACGTTCTGGGTGAATCAACGAGTTGCTCCATCATAGCGGCGCGTCCCATGGTGCGCAAATCTGAAACTGCTTCGTTCAGCTTCCGATATGTTGACGTCGTTGATTCGGCGACTGCGGCGGTGGGTGAGGCATGGGTCCGGAACGCACACGCGAGATAAAATCGTTCGGGACCGCGCATCGTGTGCGTGCGTGCGTGCGCGCGCGCGCACACGTGCACTTTCGCGCGTCGCACTGTGCGATCAAAGAGTGGCGTCCCATGAAAAATTCAGGCAGTCGCAGTAACAGTCTGTCTGTCAATCACCGCGTTTATCCAGCGCTGGTCAGCTACCTTGACGAGTTTTACACGCGCGTCATATGGCGCCATGCCGCGCGGATCATCCGCGGCTAAGATACTCTTTGTTTCAAATAACGATGGAACATCGTTTTCGGAGGTGAACGCCATCGTCTCTGTCGTCATCGTTGCGTTGTGGGTGCGACTTTCCATCTTGCCCTTCGTGGACCGTTACGCACAAGTTTCACAGACAAAACGGTATTCAACTTGCATTGAGCGCACGTTGGATGTGGCAACGCTGATTCTTCCGTCAATCGGATGTATGTTTACCACTGAACGCGCGATACTAGTATCAGCATGGGCTTTAGTCGCAAGTTGTTTGATGCTCTGGGTGACCCAAAGTGCACGCGCGCACGCGGCGCCAGTGGCGAAAACCCATAAAAGGACGAAAGTTGACGCCAGCGTCGCGCAAGCATTTCGATGCGATGATGCCATCGCGATGTACCGCTATACGCTCGCCATATTAACGGCTGTGGCTATCTTGGCGATTGATTTCACGATATTTCCTCGAAGGTTGGGCAAGACTGAAACGTTTGGGGTGAGTTTGATGGACCTCGGCGGAGGCGCATTCGTGTTTTCATCGGGGGTGGTATCCAGATTTGCGCGAGGGCGAACATATAGATCATTTAGTGCGAGTATGGTGAAGGTTGCTCCACTGTTCGCGCTTGGAGTTGCGAGATTGCTCATCACAACCGCCGTCGGGTACCACTCTGTAGAGACAGAATATGGCCGGCATTGGAACTTCTTTTTCACCCTCGCATGCGTGAATGTATTTGCTAGCATTCTCACGATACCACCTAAGAAAGCACTTTCGGTGGGACTATGTATTTCCCTCGTCTATCAGTGTGTACTTTCTCGACTTGCGAGCGCTTGGATATTACAAGCACCCGAAGTGAGACGTCATCCTGAACACGTGCTTCTGAGATTTGCATCCATGAACAGAGAGGGATTATGCAGTGTTGTTGGATATTACGCAATTTATTTGATTGCGGTTCAAATTGGTTGGTTTTTAGCGCAACCAATTTTGAATTTCAGGCGCTGGGCGCGAACGATGCTTATAGCGTTGAGCGCACTGTGGTGCGTGGCGCTCGGATTACACAGATTCGTCGAGCCTGTTTCGCGCCGTAGCGGGAACGCAGCGTACGTTATGTGGATATCCGCATATAATATGCAAGTGATACTCGCATATGTCATAATGTCACACATTTTATGGTTGGTGCGGCAGCAGCCGAGCGCCGCGCCGACGTTAGTCCAAGCTGTCAGTACAAACCAACTCGCGGTGTTCTTGTGTGGAAATTTACTCACTGGATTGGTAAATTTAAGCATAGACACCATGCAAGTTAGCGACGTCGGCGCGTGGATAGTCATGGGCGCGTACACGAGTACAATTTGTGCGTGCGCGCTTTTGTGTCAAAAACGAATGTAAAAAGAGCCTGACCGTTTCGAGTCAGCAAGGGGGGACATGTACCAGTAGTAGATGAGTAATTGTAGTGAGAGGAAAAGAAAGGAGCAAACACGTGGAACTTTGCACACGCGCGTCATCAACGAAGCCTTCTTGGCTCTGTATTAAAAATCTACCATCACGATACGAGAAATCGTAAAATTCCACCGCGCCTAACGCGCCCTCAACCTTTAGTTTGCACCAAAAGCAACTTATCTGTTCGCCTTGGCCTATGATATGGAAAAACGCGTGTAACGCAACAAGGGTCAGTACAATTGTGCAAGACGAATAAATCAATAGCTAGATTACGCCTCACGGCGGCGAGACGATGACGTTGCGAGGTGAGCCACAAAGCGACAGTACGTACCACACGCTCCAACTCATCCTTCTTCTTGATGGCATAACTGTTCGACGAACCCTTCGCCGCATTAATCAACTCGTCAGCCAAGCACTCAGAAATCGTCTTCACGTTACGGAACGCAGCCTCACGAGCGCCAGTGGTGAGCAAGTAAATGGCTTGGTTCACGCGGCGAAGCGGCGACATATCGACGGCTTGACGACGCACGACACCGGCGGAGCCAATGCGCGTGGCATCTTCACGGGGACCAGCGTTGATGATGGCATCAACAACAACTTGGACCGGGTTTTGATCGGTGAGCAAGTGAATGATTTCCATCGCATGTTTCACGATGCGCACCGCCATGAGCTTTTTGCCGTTGTTGCGGCCATGCATCATGAGCGAGTTGACGAGACGCTCGACGATCGGGCATTGCGCCTTGCGGAAACGCTTGGCGGCAAAGCGGCCAGCGGTGTGCGGAACATACACCGCATATTTCGGCTTCACCGCGATGTAATCCTAAGTCGGCGAAAAACGAAGTCGACGGTCAGACACGAGCTAGGGAACGTGCGTCTCAAATCGCGCGCCATGGCAGCGAAAGGGTTTTCACCCATCGAATGCGCGAACGAAAAGTGGACCGTGCGCGCTACACACCTCCAAAGAGATGTCGTTGATCTGTGAAATAAATACAAACGTTTATTGTCAGTCGCGTGTTCACTCGACCACGTCGTCGCGCGTGATGTAAACATCCCTATGCACTCCGCGCACGCGCGCGCGGGGTTGCGAGACCCTAAAGCACGACGATCTCGTGCGCGGGCGCGCCCTCGCCCCTCGCGCGCCGCTCGCGCCACGCCCAATGTTCGCGCATAACGACGTACCTCGACGTCATCAAACGTCCATTTGCCGAAAAGCTTCACTTCTTGCGTCGTCGCCATCGTTCTGCGCGTCAAACTAAGAGGCCGATCGCACGACGCGCCCGGCGTCTCGAGCCCGTGGCCGTGAAAATTGCACTGAAAAAACGGCCGAGTGCACACGAGGACGGATTTTGCTGGTTTTTCCACCATGTACACACCGTGACGGAGTGTACTGTCTGGATGCGCGTGCGACGTCCGCCGTCACGCGGCGACGCGCGCGCACACGTCGGCGGCGCTAGCACGGCCGAACGACGGGAAGGGCGCACATCGAACACGCATGGCTGGGAAAGCAAAGCCAAAAAAGGTGCTTTTACGCGCGTGTTTTTGATCGAACGAACGCACGGGACGGGCGAACGCGCCGCGCTGAAGGTGGAACGAGTGGAAGACTTACCCGCGTTGTTGTTGTCATCGTTTTCCTCGCACAGCACACCGCGAAGGAGCTCGCGTCGAAGGCGGCTGCGGCGTTAACGAATAAAGGTGGTGGTAAACTCGGAGCGAAAGATCGCGCAGGTGGCGCAGCGGGTCATGCTAAGTACAAATGTCCAATTTGCGCGCAAGCTACGCCGTCACAGAAGAACGCGCAAGACCACTGGGATTCCAAGCACTCAAAGTTACCATTCAACTTTGACGATTGGAGTGATTTGCACAAAGAGCATGGTGGAACGACCAAAGGTATAGGTGTAGCGGGAGGCAAGGCCAAGACGGTTCACGAACTTCAAAAGACTGAGGCGGGAAGAGCAGAGTTAGCGAGGATCCAAGCAGAAAAGGAACGCATAGCTAATCTACAGTTTTGATAGCGAGAATTCAGTTTTGATTTATATGAGTTGATTGATGTATATTTATGAGTTTTCACAACCGATACGGGGACGAAGGTTGCAAGAAGCGGGAGTCGCGTCGCTCCGACGCTCCGACGTCAACCGAGCCTCAGATGACCTTTCGACATGCTCTCTAGTGTCGCCCCCGGAGAGTGTTCTTCCCAATCGAAGAACACTTCGAGCATCACCAAGTAGTGATATACGTCCGTGAGCGATTGTGGATCAAGAAATAGGCTCCCACAGTGCGCAACGATCATTTTCATATCCTTTTCGATGGGCGCAAAGCGCTTGCATCGAAGGCGCATCAAAAAGTCATTCACGAGCAATTGACAATAGTGCACGCGCTGAAAGTGGGGACTTTCGACTGAAGCTCCACCGCCCCATTCAATTTTCCAGGGCGGTTTGCCTACCCAGCTACCCACGCCCTCTTTCAAGCTAAAATGAATCTTGTCGCTTTGACGCTTCGCTAACAATGCAATTTTCTTCCCAGCGCGAACCTGTACTCCGCGTTCAAGATATTGTAACGCTTGACCCCAATAATGTTCTGTACTTGCGTTGCCACTTGAGTCTTCTTCTGCGCTTTCCAGTGTTGCAAGGATCTCATGTGCTTCTTCACGGCGTTCTTCGGTGGAACCTTTGATTTTTTCGCCTTTCGCCTTGGCGCCGTGTTGTTCATCGCCGTTTTCTTCCTCATTTTCGTGACTTACGAATGCTTCGCTCCTTGGATTACGAGAAATATTATCTTGTACTCTTCGCAGGGAGTCTTGCATCGATGCTTTAGCCTTTGAACCGTCGAAATCACCAAGAATTGTTGCGTCTTCAATGACACCACCCTTACCAATGCCTGGTGGTGCTGTCGTAATCGTTTCTTCTTCATCCATGTGCAAGTCAAACCAGAAACAGACCGCATTTAAGTAACCATGTGCTATGGTTTCCATTTTCAAGACTGTTTCTTTACCTTTGCTCTTTTGCGAATCATCAAAAAAGAATTCAAACACTCGCTTTGGTTTGGTAAGAACGCGATACGGTTGATCTCGCATGTACGTCGCTTCGTATGAACTATCCCAACGATACTTATTGAACGCACTCATATTGAAACCATCGATTTCACTCGTATATGCCTCGATGCCCACACAATAAACTGTTGCTGCTGCCGGAACGACGGCGCACGAAGACGACGCGAGTCGCTTTCGCGCCGCATCCAACAAGAACAATACATGATCGCCAGTAAGTCCTGCATCGAAAACATCCAAGACAATCATGTTACATCCATCGTAAGGCACATGTTTGCCTCGCTCGAGCAATGCGACATCGCGTTTAAAAACGCTTATTTTGGATCCCAAGCCGTTAGCGGCAACGTTGCGTCTCGCCACATGCACGAGAGATGGATGCGTATCACACGCAACGACAGACTCGGCCCCAGAACGCGCTGCGAGCATAGCAAGTACACCGCTACCAGTTCCAATATCTAGTACCCGCGCTTGATCACCATTGGCTTTAATTTTACCGATTTGTCTTTCAATGGCGTCAGCGTACGCTGCAAGGCGTCCTTCATCGCGAAGCATATGAAAATGATATTTTGGAAAGCTTGCATCGCGTTTACTCAGGTGGTCATATTCGGCATCTTCAACACTAAAGTGAATGCCCACGGTATTATGAGCGCACGTTACCGGTAATACCATCCCATCGTTCACGGCAATTTGCCCCGGCATGAATTGAATCGCAGCACGCATCGACGACGGCGAGTTTTCATCTCGCATCGGATTTGTCGATAGCGTTATATCATCAATCAGGGTCAAATCGTACCAGAATACAATTGCGTTGAACTTCCCTCGTTTACTGAATGTCACGTCTAGTATCTGCTTCTCCGATGACTCTGGAGGCATCAACATGTCAAACGTGAACACCTGCATGGGCGCGCTCAACGCTGTGTACGCATCGGTCGTGAAGTCTACACCACACGCGTACGTCGGGTGGAATCTGTAGCTGTCTATAGCGCTCAAGTCTAATCCATCTATCGACGGCGTTCGAATCTCTACCGCCTGTGCATAAAGAGTTGCGCTTGATGGCATGACGATGGCGTCTGGCAATAACAACTGATCGAGCGCATGTTTCACCGCTGGAATCATACCTGAACTGAGCAAGCCGTCATCTAAGACATCACAAATACACAAATTGCAAGAAATGGGCACATCGCGCAGTAAACTGAGATCTGTCGGGCGCTTATAGATCACTTTAACTTGATCGTCGCTGTAACCGTTGTTCAATAAATTTTCCTTTGTGGCCATAGCCATGTAAAGCCAGCGTTCGGACGCAGTGACGTGATGGGCGCCATGCTTGAGCGCAATCATTGTATTGATCCCCGCTCCGCACCCCAAGTTCAGCACGCGCGCATCCTTCGCTTCGGCATGAATCTTATCAATGGCGCGCTTAATTGCTGCGTCGTATTTCACTCGCCGCTCCTCGTCGTGCAAAACTCTGAAATACCGCTTCGGAATGCGGATATCCGACTGAATTGTCATGTAATTGTAAGTATCTTTCAAGTGATGATCATTTTCAGCTTGAAACGGCGTGAGCAACTTGTTTGGTAATAGATCACGGGGATGCACGCGATGCAGAGGCGCGGAATACGGTAGCGACGAAATACGTTCACTCGTCTTGCCAGAGCTCGGCAACGCATACTGAACTTTTTCCTTACCACGTCCAACATAAAGATCACGAATAATGGCTTGAGTAGATTCTTCTAAACCACGTTTCAGTTCGTCGTCGTTCGGTGCCATCGATAAACCGAATTCAAACTCCAACTTGGCGAGTTTCGGTTGCTTGAGTCCCATGAGCGCGAAGCCCTTTCGGGCGTATCCCTTGACGAACGTCTTCACCGAACTACCTTCATCACTTTGAAGTTGAGTGAATCTTTCATTCGCTAAAGTTTGTGCGCGATGACCATCCCATAATGCTTCGTCGAATAAACCGAGATTCAAGTACGCGTGCGAACGATTGGAGTGGCATACGTACAGCGTCGGGTGCGTCACGTTGTTCTCGTTTACCTTTCGAAAGAGCTTTGCGTACGAAACGACACAACCCACGTTATCACCGCCACGTAATCGTTTTACGGCTTCGTTATTCAAGTCTGTAATCGATCTTGACTTGAAAGTCTTATCACGAGCAAACTCAGCGTCGCGCTCTCGTATGATTAAAATGCGCACGCGTACGTCGCGCTCGTCAATCTCCTCTCGCGCGTGGTTGGGCACATCTTTCTCGCCTAAACTTTCATGCACGACGTCTTCGTCATCAAAATGACACTCACTTTCGGCATTTGACGACACGTCGTCATCCATATCGTCTTCGTCATCATCAGATACGCCCACGCCTCGTCCCGTCCCGTCACCACACTTTGCCAACGCATCGTCAATCCACGACGTCGTCGTCTCTTTCTTTTCGTCGTCGTCGTCGTCGTCGTCATCGTCATCGTGCTCGTACACGTTCGTTGCGTCTAACGCCACGCTCATGACGATATCGTCGTCGTCGTCGTCGTCGTCGTCAAGTTGTGTCGCGTCGTCGTCGTCGTCGTCGTCGTCGTCAACGACGCCCACAACCGTTTCGTCGCGTGCGTTTTCCACCCCCAACCTCGAGCCCGTTCGAGCGTTTTTCACGTCAGCGGCACGTGGACACACCAGAGCCACATCGCGGCCTGATGCAATGGGTGCGCCATGCGTTGAAACCCTTCTTCACACACACACACATATATAGTGGATTTCGACGTTGATTATATAGTATACTCGTTCATCACACCCGTGCGAGTCCGTGTGTCGTATAGACAAGCCCGTATGAGGTCCATCATCACGTCCATCGTCCACGTCATCTCCGCCGCCGCCTCCGCGATGTGCGCGCCGACGTTCGCGCGGGCCAAAGGTCGCGTGCGACGCGTCGGTGTCGACCTCGGTCGTCGCACTCGGTCGACTCTAGGCACCCGGGGGGGTTAACTACGAAAACCTGGCAGTTAACCCACAGGGGGTGGGTGGGTGATGACATTATGGTTGACCGAACGTCGACGGACGACGGACGACAGACGACAGACGACAGACGACGACGCGTGACGCATCGATCGCGTGACGCACCGATCGCGTGCGTGATTCACACCACGCGTTGGCGCGCGCGCGCGCGGTGTCGTGGCAAGTGAAGGCGACGTGGCGAGCGCGTCGAGCGCATCGGAGCCGGTGGGGCACGCATCGTTGACATTGGCGCCATGGCGGACGATTTGCATGCGTTCCTGTCTACGCTACCGGGTGAGCCCGAGGGAGATTTACGCGTAGACGCGTTTGATGACGTGTGGAAGTCGTTGGATATACATCTCGGCGACGACGACGATATGGATGGCGATGCTGGAGCGTCGGGCGCGCGCGAGGCGGCGACGGCGGCGAGGCGCGAGGGCACGCTCACGCGGTCAAACGTGAGTAATAGTCAAACATACATGAGCGAGGGGATGGAGATCGTCAAGTTGGCGGTCGATGCCGTGGGGATCGACTTAAATACCGCTGGGACGACTGCGAAAGACGTATCTAATGGGCTCAAAAGTGTGCTCGAGGACGTCGTGGGCCTGTCTGGGAATGACCAACAGGGCTGCCTTGCGCAGCTATGGATGGCCGAGCATCGTGACGGTGATGTGGTTTTGTGCTGTCATAAAGAGTTCGTTCGAGTCAAGGCGACGCATCGCGCCGATTTATTGTCAACCTACCACGATAGCTGGAAGTTGTTCTTCTTCAACACGTCGCTTTCGGGTACGGAGGCTTTCTTGGGCGCACCGGGACGGGTTTTTTCAGCAAACGAGCCCGAGTACACGCCATCGACGCAATGCTACACAGCACCTGAGTTTTCTCGTCACATACTCGCGCAGCAGTGTGGAATACACACGTCATTAACGGTGCCGGTGGGCGTTGGGACTGACCCTTCGCGCCCTCTCGGCGTTTTGGAGTTGTCCTTCAATCACATCGTGGATAGTATTGGTAAAGTGTACGTAGATGTCAAACGTGCGATTCAGGCGCATGGATTATGTACGGTAGAATCCATGCGCATGGCGCCGCGAGAGGTTCTGTCAAACGCGATTGCGGCAGATCTGAATCGCATCAACGTGCGCGAGACCGAAGCCGCATTGAAAGCATGCTGCCAATCTTTGGACATTCCTTTTGCGCAGATATGGATCCCGTGCAACAATAGTTCTCTCGTCACTGCTGGCGCTCCATTTTATCAGAGTTCGGGATATTTTCAGCACTACCGAGAGTCGGCGTCAAATATTTCTGTAGATTTGCACAGAGGCGTTGCTGGTAAAATTTGGTCAAAGGGGAGCATGATTTGGGTGCACAACTTGAACACTATCTCTCACAGAGATTTACCCTTGAAACACTCGTGTATTTTGCTCAAAATGCGTGGCTTTTGCTTTGTGAAGATGGCTTTGCGCAAGGTGGCATCGGGAGAGCCGCTGCCAGTCGTGTTAGAGATTCAGCTCAATTCGAACTTGAATACACCACGAGAACAAGCCAAAACCGTTCAGCGTTTCTGGTCGAGCATTGAACAACGTCTTGATGCCGTCGTATGTACAAATACTGATAAACTCTGGCTCGAAGATATGAAACAGACGCAGGTATCAAACAACGCGGCGATGGCATCGCTCGACGATGATCCGCTTTCTGTTACGCCTTCCCAACAGCAGCTTCGGGATAGCGGCGCACTTTGGGGCATCACACTTGAAGTCTTACAGCAAAACTTTCACAAGCATTTGAAGCAGGCTGCTTCAGATCTTGGCGTGGGGAGTACGACATTGAAGCGCATTTGCCGACAGTACGGAATCACACGTTGGCCGCGTCGGTCGTTGAATAGCAAACACAGCAAACTCAAACAAATGATGAACAAGATGACAGGAGAAGGTGCTCCAAGTTCTTCGCACGTTACAATCGATACATTATTGGGGTCGCAAACCATGAGTATGACGACAGACACCATGAGTCACATGGTCGAAGGGGAGAGCGTACACGGGGCTTCGGCGATGTCTTTTGCAAGCGCAGGGGGAAGTTTGGAACACAGTATACATGGAGGCAGTGCTGGCATTCGCAACCATCCATACGCCGTACCAGATGGATTAGTTCCGCCGAGCGGATCAGATTCGTACAAGCGCGGTCTTGAAGAGCGTGTACATAGAGGCGCACATTTAGGAGCGTTATGGGGGGGAGCTGAGTCAAGGCAAAAATCTCAGCGAGGGATGTCATGGCATGGTAACTCAAGCGCGCGTCTCGCATTGAATGACGATATTTTTACTAGATTCGAGCAAAGTGTGCATGGTACGCATAATTTTGGCATGCCTCCAGCACCGATGGATCAATCCGTGCACGGCGGTCATGAAAGTTATCAAAGCGTGGCCATGTTGAGGAAAGAGATGGCGGATTTCTTTGACGAGTTTGTATCTGAACCAGAGACAGCGTCTTTGATTGTCAAAGTTTTGTGCCAAAAGGATGTGTTGCGAATTCGATTACGTACGGCTTCGCGATACGACGAGTTGATGGCTACATTGGCTCAAATTCTGTACATAAACTTGGACGCCATAAAAATCAAGTATCAGGATGATGAAGGCGACTGGTGTTTATTGCGCTCTCAAGAAGATTTCGACGAATGTCTTGCGTTTTGCAGTAAAGCTCCATCTCCCCGCATTATGCGTGCAAAGTTAGTCGTAAACGACGATATCAGCCGCAATCAGCTCTACAGAGTTGACCAGCTCACGTTGCAAGGTGTGAAATCAGATGGCGTAACAGTTAGCGTGAAAGCAAGCGTGGGTGAGGACGTCATTAGATTTAAACTCACGGCAACGATGACCTTTGCAGAAGTTCAAAAGAAATGTTCCGCGCTCGGAGATGCTCACGGTACGCAGTCACTTGAGTATCTTGACGACGAGGACGAGTGGGTCAGACTAGGCGGCGGCGTCGACTTGAGCGAATGCCGAGAGGTGAGCGCGGCGACTGGCGCGCTTCGTATTCGCATTGCCCGCACGCATTGATCACACGAGTATTCATAGCACGCTGTAATTCTGTGCAAACAATCAATAGTAGCATTACTTACATTCATCGCTGCGAGTTTCTCAGGGAAAGCTATGTATTAGGCGAGTAAGAGTTTCTGTTCGTTGTGCCACGCCACGACGTCGTCGTACTTTAACGCTCCACCGAAACAATCCAAGGCGGAGCCGACGGTGATATCAACCATACCTCGTCCCGCAACTTTAACGAGATCCAAGTCTTGCAAACTTCTCGCGCCACCGGCGTAAGTGACAGGAATTGGACAGAACTGTCCTAAGAGCTCAACGAGGTCCAAGTCTATGCCCAACTTCATGCCCTCCACGTCAACCCCATGAACCAAAAACTCATCACAGCATTCGGCCAACCGTTCCATTGTGGCTCCATCAACCGCTAAATCTGTCCACTTTTGCCATCTGTCGGTCACAACCTTGTATTTGCCATCGTTTGCATCTTTCCGACAGCTCAGGTCGAGCACCAAGCGTTTTGCGCCCACGGCGTTCACCATTTCGCGCAAAGCTTGCTCATTCAAAGCACCATCGCGGAACACGTATGACGTCACGATAACGTGTGATGCACCTGCGTCTAATAAAACCCCTGCGTTCGTTGGGTTCACCCCTCCACCTACTTGTAAACCGCCAGGGAACGCGCGCGTCGCCTCCTGCGCCGCGCGCATCGTCGCGTCATCCTTACTCAACAAAATCGCGTGCCCACCATAAATACCATCGCGTTTATACATCTCAGCGTACTCAGAACTTGGCGTTTCAGTCTCAAAGTTCGTCGCTGGCGTCTCCGCGGACGCATCCCCGCTATCTTTCAGCGTCGACCCGACGATTTGTTTCACCTTGCCATTGTGAATATCGATGCACGGCCGAAACTGAACCGCGCGTTTCGCCGCCCCAGACGACGCCGATGCCGCGATAGACGCCCCGTGTGCGTGGCATCGAACACCCATCGCGCGCGCGCACGCACGCATCGCCTCTCACCGTCGCGTCGCGCGCGCACGTCAGCGCGTGCGGGGCACACGAGCGCTTGCGCGCGCCCCAAAACAACAGGCTAGGGTCTGGACGAGCCGAAGGCTCGTCTAGGTACCCTACCCCGGATCAGGGTTTACAAACTTTTCGAATTATAATTGGTCGATGAGTCCCCCCCCTAGGGTTTAGAATCACTCCACCAATTATAACTCGTCACTCACCCCCCTCCTCCCTGCGCCGGTTTACCAACTTTTCGAATTATAATTGGTCGATGAGTCCCCCCCCTAGGGTTTAGAATCACTC
>Ga0181558_10001162_pt1 | contig 25309 bp, 23 predicted proteins | sample 011ome_22_FD_133754 | JGI IMG/M metagenome (GOLD analysis project Ga0181558, IMG submission 133754) | Coastal salt marsh microbial communities from the Groves Creek Marsh, Skidaway Island, Georgia - 011507BT metaG (megahit assembly) | ecosystem: Environmental > Aquatic > Marine > Intertidal...
GAAAGGCCTCGGAGCGGGGGATATGCTCATTGACGACAAGGTTGTGTAGTTCTTTACCGTATCCGCTTGGCAGGCCTATCTTTCGTTTTGCTCGTAAAATCTTCCCAAGAAGATTCGATCTGAGGGACGTCTGCATTTGAAGCAGCACGTCAAACGGTGGTCTCCCTTTGAGTTGCCTGAGAACATCGCGATAGGCACCAAAGCCCTTGGATTTGTCGAATATGATGAACTCAATGCCGGGAAGGTCGCCGAGTAATGTGTGCTCCAAACGACCGATAATCCAGGTGATCGATGACTGGGGATGCCGCCGTTGAATGGCTTGTGCTACCGCCGTGACGTGGCAAACGTCACCGATTGCGGACAGGCGTACAATACATATAGAAGGTTCGGGCCCGAGGGGTTGAGGCATACACTATGCGACCAAATAAGTGGGCGTGTGATTCGCACGCCGCGCGGGTATCCTAATTAGACTACATGACGCCTGCCTACCAAACAATTCTTGAAGAAGCCGGTCATTTCATTGTTTACGACGAAGCATTGATCTCGACTCCGGCTGCTCGGCTATTTTGTCCCGAGGAATGGGGCCATAGAGTGACACCTCACAGCGAGGGTCGAGGCACTGTCTGGTTTGTTGAGCAGGGCGACAATCGTTGGGTACTAAAAGCCTATCGGCGCGGCGGTTTCATTGGCCGTTTCATCAGGGAGCGCTACGTCTTTCTGGGAAATCGGCGCGCAAGAATGATTCAAGAATTTGAGTTGTTGAATCGGTTGCATCGATTGGGACTGCCGGTTCCGCGTCCGGTGGCGGCTTGTCTTAACAGAACGGGTTTGATGAGCTACTCGGGAAGCCTCATTACCCAGCGGCTCGACAACGTAAGATCATTGGCGGTATGTGTCTCGCGAGGCGAGCTGCCAGAGGATCACCAGTGGCGTGAGATAGGGCGCATCATTAGGAGGTTTCACGATAATCACGTTTTTCACAGTGACCTCAATGCTGGCAACATTCTGCTCGATGAAAGTGCGGTCTACGTGGTCGATTTTGACCGAGGCCGTATAAGGCCCAGCGGCCTTGGAGGCGATTGGAGGCGTGCTAATTTACAACGCCTGAGGCGCTCTTTAGATAAACTTTCGGCCCACGGGCTCATTGATCTCGAGCGGCCTTGGGGGTTACTCCGCGCTGGTTACGAAAGGGCGGAGGCTCGTTAGCAACCTATAATAAGAAGAGGTGGGGAGTTGCCTCTTGTTAGCGAGTACCCCAGCGTTAAACATGAGCCCGTGCGGCTTGATCAACAAGATCGATATAGTCCCCGATTTTATCCGGTAGCGCTGAGTGGGCCTCTTGCGTGTTGTGTTCACGTTGCTGTCTGAAGGTGTGGTTGTGGGTATGCATCCGCCAGGACTCGAGCAACTCTTCAGCGGTATCGACAATGCTGATCGCGTCTTTCGAGGCGAGATATTCGACTTCTGCGGCGAAGTTCTGGGTGTGCGGGCCAACGATGATCGGTTTTCCCCAGCTCGCCGGTTCAAAGACGTTATGGCCGCCCGCGTCGACCATGGATCCACCAACAAATACAAAACTTGCGTGGGCGCAGTACGCATCGACCTCGCCTACCGTATCGACTACCAAAACGTCGACGCTGTCTGCTGTTGCTTGTGTATCGCTGGCTGCCTTCAGTCTCTCAGACGCCAGTTTTTTGACAATGCCCGGCGCTCGGGGAGGGTGCCTGGGGATGATGACCAGCAAGTCGCCACCTGAGGCTTCGCGCCAGATCTCAGACAGGAGCTCCTCTTCTCCCGGGTGCGTTGAGATCGCTAAGGAGAAGCGCCGATGGGGGAGAGGATTATTTGGCCGCTTTATGTGAGTGCGGCGGGTCATTTTGATGCTGCCGGCAGTACTGACCGCTTCGGGTGCACATCCCAGGGCGATAAACCTGTCTGCATCCTGCGTCTCCCTGGCCCAGACTGCGGTGACTTTTCCCAAAGCAGGTGGGTAGATCCATTGCCTGGCAATTCTTGAGCGGACGGTTTTATCGCTGATACGTCCGTTGACAATATAAATTGCGATGCCGCGCCGGTGGCATTGGGCATAAAGTTCGGGCCATATCTCGGTTTCGACAACAAAAATGACTTTGGGGTCCTGCCGGCCGATGAAATTTCGAACCGATAGTCTGAAGTCGAGAGGGCAGTAGCATACGGTGACAGAATCTCCCCAGATGGACAGGGCTAATCGTTTTGCTTCGGGCGTGTTACAGGTAATCACGACCCCGGCTTCCAGCTGGGCGTCAATGAGCGGTGAAGCAAGACGTACTTCACCCACCGAGGCGGCATGAAACCAAATCGGTGTGGTGTGGCCTGTAGTTGCCGACGCCAACCCAAGCCGTTCTCTCAGATAGGTAACCCCCCCACGACGGGTGATCATCTGTTGCAGAGACCAAAGCAGGATAAAAGGCGACGCTAAGAGCCAAGCTGTTCGATAAAGCAGTAACGACACGTAATGCAATCTCTTCTTATAAGTCGCGAGCGACCTGTCGGTCGCAGATGCGGTTGACGCTAAACGTAGTCATTTGCTCGTCCTGAGGCTGACCACTTAGTGTTCCACAAAGATATCGATTGGTGCCGTAATGACCGGTATGGATAGCCCGTTTACGGGCGTTTTTCTGGTAGTTGGCTTTTGGGGTCTTCGTAGTGGTGCTTGGCCCATTTTTTATAAGCAGTTGCACTTTTCAAAAACCAAATCACGCTGGCAACCATCAATAGACTAAACAAGCCAAAAAACCATTCGTTTGACAAGGTCATTATTGCTGTTCCTTATTTAGGGGCATTCATCTAAGCACGATGCCTGAGTTCGTTCAAAGCCAATTGTGCTGGTCGCGCACCACGGGCCACGCCTCCAAAATTTGTGGCAAGGTCTTGAATGCTGACCACGGATTCTTTGAAGCACATTCTTCGACGCCGGAGCTTAGGGCCGCTCTGATTCAAACCAAATCGGTGCGGTCCAGGCGCGCTCCTGAATGGTTTTGGGTATGCGTGGATTTTGACAGGCATCAGGCTGGTTTCCGGCTTCAAATCCAAGACACATTCGGGTGGACCAGCGGCAACTCGGGTTCTCGATTGCTCGCGCGTAGTAAACGGCATCCTGACTCATATCAAACTCGCTGTCCTCCCAGACGCCACATAAGGTGCTGAAACCCTGACCATGGACGCGGCACGAATTGGTGTCGACGTATGCACCATTATTGGCTTCGCCAGCGACGTCAACAACCAATTGTTGGAACTGTCCTTCGGCGTTAACCCAGCCCTTAATAACCTGTAGTCTCTGTAGCGGCTGTCCGAGGGCTTCGGCGGTGCCGGGGTCGGCGGTGGCAGAAATAACAAATCGTGGTTTAGCGGATTGACTGGGCGCCTCCGGTAATACGCCTCCCATGGGCACGCCGCTGGCATAACCTGCAGCGGCGAGGTTGGTTTCGCTGCAGATTGCCTCCGGCAAATTCCATCCTGCAAAAAACCGCGGCGCGATTCGCGGCCCGCTTGTTGCGAAGGTCTCCCGCCTCTTGAGCGCCGCAAAGATTGACTCGCGATTGTTGGCTTCAGCCCAAACACCTGCCAAACCGCCAGGGTTCTGAAACGCGACTGCACGTGGTTTGCCTGCCACTGTGAGGGCCTGAGTAGGGGTGGCACCGTATTTGTAGGGGCGTTGATATTCGCTTACGGCGCCTGGAGCCGCAGTATGTGAATCTGTGCTTCCGATAAAGCCAAATTGGTAAGGGTTCACACCGAGGCGCTGACGCTCGCGGATACCGTCGATCAGGGCATAACGCACATAGTCATTGCGACTCGTGCAGCCTTTTCCAGCCTGTGCCCCTTTGCCCGTTGTTTCCAAACAGTCTGAGAGCTCGGGTTGACCGAAGTCGCGGATTTTTTCAAACCCACAGAGTTCGTCGGGTGAACCCACGACTTGGAACATGCCCGATCTGCACTCGCTTTCGCCTTTGATTTGCATCATCTCAACCACAGGCTCGAGTCGGGCCCTAACCGCGGCTTGATGTTGCTGTTCGGCCTCTGGGAGTCCGGCGTACTCGGCTCGGAATAACTGACCGTTGGACAAGTTGGGGTTATGAGGGATGGCGATAGCCTCGCAACCCGAGCCCGAATCGTTACATTGTTTGAGCAATTCACGACGGAAGTCCATCTCCACGGGGGTTTCAAGTGAAGAAATGGGAAGTTCGGGGACGATTTCATTGCGCAAAATGACGTTGCGGTGAATTTTTGTAGACTGGGGTGAGCGGCTGTATTCCCAAGCGTGAAAAGTGGTAAAAGAGCAATCCGCCGAGCGGTCGTACCACGCTTCAGCGGCTGCCTGTATCGATTGCCATGTCGTTTGTAATTGTTGTCTACAGAGGGTGTCCGATTCTCCGCAGACATCATTGCGGCGTCCCCCGAAGGTGATGAAGCCGCCCAGTCTGGCTCTGAAACCCTCAGCGCCGAGTGCCTTCGCCAGCAGCGACTCATCCTCTCCGCGATAAATCGCGCAGCCCACGCTGTCGTAGGAGGGGGAGGTTGGATCGGTGCACAGTGCCACTTCTGCCATCCACTCTGCATGATCCGTTACGGCAGCGAAATCCAGAGGGCGGTCAATGCTAATGATGAGCGGCGGAGCGTCAGGACTTCCGCCATAAAGCGAGATAGGGTTGCCTTTGGCGAAGGCATAGGCGTCGTTTGGTAGCGTCTTTGTGCCGAGCGCGTTGGCGTCCATCGACAGTGCGGTGTGAAGATGCAGATCCCCGAAAAGCGCCCGGCGTTCGCTGACATATTGATTGCAAGCCTCTCGCGGGAGTGGGTCACGTTTCGTCGCTGGCGCGGGAGCCGGCTGCCATGGCTCGGTGTTGAGAAACAATTTACCTATGTCGCATCCGCCAAGTGAGAGGCTCACAGCGGTCAGGACCATTGCCAGCAATCTCGGGGTCACAGCGGTTCGCTCAAAAAAGGGATACCCCCAGCCCAATCCCGCCATCCACCTCTAGGGCAACACCCGTTACCCATTCAGCTCTGATCAAATATTCCACCCCTTCGGCGACTTCAGTCCCAGTGCCGATGCGTCCAAGCGCGTGGAGGCCAGCTACGGCGTCGTAGCGTGCACTTGCTTCTTCGGCTGAGAATAGGCCTGCCCGCAGGTTCAGTTCGGTTGATACAGCGCCAGGCAGTATGCATCCCACGCGGACTTGCCGTGGACCCAATTCGGCCGCCATTACTTTAGTCAGTCCTTCTAGAGCTGCCTTCGTGGTTGCGTAGGGCGAGGCTCCAGGAAAGGCTCTTTTGGTATGTGTTGAACCGATAAACACGATCGCCCCTGTTGTTTCCTCGAGATGAGGTATAGCCGCACTGGAGAGCATCATCGCGGATATAACGTTTGTCTCAAATGCATCTCTGAGCAATGCTTCGGTGTACTGATCCACTGGCTGGCGGTACATGTTCGCCGCGTTGTTAACCAGTGCATCGAGTTTGCCTCCGCCATGGGCCAAGCAGGTGTCCAACATCCGTTGACGATCCTCAGCAAGGGTAACGTCACCCTGCACTATGGAACAGCGCTCACCGATCTGTGCCTGTACCTGCTCCAGTTTTTCCAGTCGTCGCCCGCTGATGGTGACCTTGGCGCCCAGCTCGCAAAAGCGACTCGCGCAGTCAGCCCCAATCCCCGATCCACCACCGGTCACTAAAATCGACATGTCTTCCATCGATCTCATATCCGAAGCCCCGCCTGTTGCATCATGGGTAGCAGTGTCTCCTGAAATTGCAGGAGTCCTTCCTCATAATTGACCCAGCTCAGCGTAATGCCATCTAGGCCAGCGTCGGCAAACGCAAGCATGCCGTCGATAATTTGCTCAGGGGTTCCCACCAGAGGGATTGCGCCGTAGCCGGCAATAAGGTTTGCGGCCATTGCCTCCCATCCGTCTCCCAGCGCACTTTGAGAGTTAGGTACGAGTACATCCAGCAAATTGCGCACGCCCTCCCAATCGCCGCGGTCGTACACATACTCCCGCACGAAATCCTGCGCTTCTTTTTCAGTGTCTCTACAAACAATGTAGGCTTGACCGAAGATTTGCATCTCTCGGCCGAGATCTCTTGCTAATTTTCTGCCGCAGGCCGCGATCTCACCGGCGGCCTGGATATCCTTAGCCACCACAAAATTGAAGTCGGCATGGGCGGCAGCGAATGCTTGTCCTCGTGGGCTGTTACCGGCACTCATCAGTGCGGGCCAGGGACGCTGCAATGGCTTGGGTTCCGAGTAACATCCGGGTGACTGAAAATGGGGCCCGGTGTAATCGAACTCGCCGTCGACCGTCCACAGCTCCTTGCACAGGGTAATCCAGTCGTCCGCGACGTCGTAACGCACGTCGTGTTCTTTTTGCGGCACACCGAACATGGCAATCTCTCGCTCATTCCAGCCGGCCACTATATTGAGACCAAAGCGGCCACCGGAAATATGATCGATAGTGGCGACTTCCTTGGCAGCTCTCACGGGATGCACGGTGGGTACATGAAACGTTGCAAATACTCCGATTTCTTCGGTTTTCGCTGCGAGTCCGGCAGCCCAGGTAAATGTCTCGAAGTTGCGATGATTAAAATTGACGGCGCCCCCCATACCTTTCCAGCGGGCCACGGGAATTACGGCCTCAATGCCTGCCCGCTCAGCCAGTTGGGTGACCCGGACAGACTCTTCCCACTCCACTTTGAGCGTGTCAGGCCGGTCGGTCATAGCGCAACCACTACTGACATTCAGACCAAAAACCCCGAGTTTCAGTCGGTGTGGGCTACGTTTTAAAGGATGTGTTGGGTGACTTGGCGTCATTTTGCAGAACCGACGGTTGCTTCAGTGGGCAGTGTCGCAGACTGCTACTGGTTTTAATAGTCGAGGCATGAATATAATAAATTGAATTTAAACATATATTTATAGCAATAAAAATATGCTTTTTCTAAAGTTTGGCGTGCCTTGGTGTGACTTAATTATTACTGGCGCTACTTTGCGTGAAACCATTCAGCGCGTCATGGCGTACACGACACATGGACGAGTTGGAGTAGCCAATGTCTGATTTGAGATACCTTGATAATGTCATTCCTGCGGATCTGTGCAGTCGCAGTCAGTTCAGGGAGCAATGCGAGAAGCTGGAGACCATGCTACGAGCAGCGCATCAGAGCGCCGACAAGCCGGCCGACTCTCCGATAGCGGGGCGTCAACAAGAGCCCGAGATTGAACAAATCCTGCAGCGCGTCATTGTGCGGGCCAAGGGGATGGTGTCTGAGGAAATGCTGGTAAGGCACCAGCGGGAAATTCCCGTGGATGAGATTCCCGACTACGCCGTGACGCATTTGTTAGCCGAGCTGGGCGAGCAAGAATTGCGAGGTTTCAGGGGTTAATTCGCTAGCTTGCCGCTCGCTGTAGCGCGCCTATATGGCCTTGGACTGAGGGCCTGTTTGCGTCCTCATGCTGCGAGCTCCTGTCGCGTTTGGCGATCGATTGATAGATCTCTGGCCCAGAGGATGGCTCAGGGCTCTGGTCCCGGCGGGAAAAAATGTATCTAGGTCTGGCTTGGTTTGGACCAAGGGTCTGGCCAGTTTAGCCTTCGCGACACTGGTGTGGGCGGAGCACATCCCTGCGGCGGGACGTTGGTTTCCGTGACTGTGCTTACAGCGGCTATCAGCCTCGTGGTGCATGGTGTTACCGCGGCACCGTTTGCCCGGCGATTTGCCACCACCTTGTGGCGCCATCTAATTCATTGGTACTTGCCAGGAGTGATCCAGTCAGCCCTCATTCGTTGGTATGATGTGGGTCCTACGTCACCTACTCAATCAGGTGCGTTACGCGACCGGAGGCCACTTGCAGCAACACATAGCGGATTATATTGGCAGGCATCAATCGGCCGTCGCGCAGCTTGCGTCTTGTGGTGCTGATATCGAGGATCTCGCGCAACGCTGCATTGCGGCACTGCAGCGAGGCAATAAGCTGCTGATCTGCGGCAACGGTGGTTCAGCAGCAGATGCTCAGCATATGGCTGCGGAGCTGGTTGGTCGTTTCATATCCGATCGGGCGGCGATTCCGGCGGTAGCGCTCACGACCGATACCTCAGCATTAACGGCCATTGCCAACGATTATGGCTATGATGCGGTATTCAGTCGGCAGGTCGCGGCGCTGGCCAACGCGGGCGATGTGCTGCTGGCCATCTCAACGTCGGGTAATAGCAAGAGTGTTATCGCAGCATGCGATGAGGCGCACAGGCTCGGTTGTGAAGCGGTCGGTTTAAGCGGTCGCGATGGGGGTTTACTCAGGAACCACTGTGATGCGCTGGTGGTTGCGCCCTCTGACGAAACGGCCCACATACAGGAGTGTCATATCGTGGTGATTCATTTGCTCTGCGGCCTGATCGAGTCGGGTCTGGGGCTGGTCTGAATTAGCCAGTCGTACCGAAAGATGGACTCGCCTCGCAAGGCGGCTTTCCTCGATCGCGATGGCGTGATCAATGTCGATCACGGGTATGTGAGCACCTGGGAGGCGTTTGAGTTTCTGCCAGGTGCTGAGAGGGCGATGCAGTCGCTGCATCGCGCCGGGTATCAGTTGGTGATTGTTTCTAATCAATCGGGGATCGGTCGCGGGTTCTATAACGAGGGCGATCTGTTAGTTCTCAATCGTTACCTTGCAACGCATATGCGTAACGAATTCGATACGCCCGTCACCGGGTTCTACCATTGTCCCCATCATCCAACCGAGGCGATAGGGCCGTTAAGGACGGCGTGTGACTGTCGCAAGCCGGCGCCAGGTATGATCCTGCAAGCGGCGCAGGAGCTTGACGTGCTCTTGTCCGAATCTCTTCTGGTAGGCGACAAAGCATCAGATATTCTGGCTGGTGACGCCGCGGGTGTAGGCAGGTTGTTCAAAGTGGGTGAGCTATCGAATGAGCTTGAGGGCATAGAGAATGCCGAGGGGGTGCCGGCCTTGCGCGACGTGCCGGCGAGACTGATGAGTCGAGCCGACTAATGCCCTGGGGTAACAGGAGGCTTCGTCTGGAGATCGACAGCGCGAATCAATACACTGTGGGTTGGGTAGCAGTGATGCGCCGATGAGAGGCCATTCCAGCCGGATGCCATAATGCAGAAATTCTCTGATATTTCTCCCGCGATTATTTGGGTTTTTCTATTTTTTACCCTGTCGCTTTCCTCTGCTACGCGTCAGTTTATCTGGTTGATGTCTTTGGTGGGTATAGCGATGTGTGCCCGCGACCCCAGCTCGTTCTTCGGTACCGACGGCATACGTCGTTTCTGGATTGTCCTGAGTTGCTTTCTGCTGCCCGCGATTTTTTCTCTTTTTGACGCGATTAATCTTGAACGAGCGGCCTCGGGCGTGGTGCGCTTTTTGGCCTACGGGTTCGCCGTTTGGGTCATGCTGCAAATAAAGTTTGATCGTCAGGAGAGCCATCGCATGATGTCGCTCCTGGGTGCTGTCCTGATGATCTGGGTTGTTGATGGATTGGTACAGCTACTAACGGGTTTTAGTGTGTTTGGTAATCCACTGATCGAGCTTGACTCCGGGCATACGCTCGTCACGGGGAGCTTCAGGACCGGATACGGTTCCACGCTTGCCATCTTGTCGCCCTTTTTTCTCGAGGCTCTCAGGCGAGGTCGAGGGGGTGTCGCCGCCAGCATTTTGTCCTTGCCACTGTTTGCAACTATCGTGATGAGCGGCAATGAGGCTTCGATACTGCACGCCTTATTTGCACTTTGTGGTTACACGTTGGTGCTGTACCGGGTAGAGCGTAGGGCTGACATTGTGCCATGGCTGGCGTCTCTTGCGATTTGCTTCTGCCTGGCAGTGGGCGCGGGTTCTGTGCTAACTGAGACGTTTAGAGCCTCGGCGTCCGGTCAGGCCGCTACCGATACCTACCGAGCGCTTGAGTACCTGCCTGATTTTTGGGCCTCGGCCTGGGCTGGTTTTCTGGACCACTTGATTAATGGCGTGGGCATCAGAGGCTGGGGCTCTCTAGCCGTGTCGCTCGATAGCGTGAGTATCTTGGCTGTGACAGATCGCTGGCACCCGCACTTATTTTTGCTAGAGGTAGCCGTGGATACGGGCGTACTGGGTTTGATCGGTTATCTACTATTTTTCATGTTTCTCGGACGTCGTCTTTTTGACAAGAGAATTGAGATCGCGCTTTGCTCGCTGGTGGTTATGCTGGCTTTGTTCCCGCTAAATAGCGCAGTCTCATTTTATTCTTACTTCACCGGCAATTTTCTGTTTCTTACTCTCGCGCTGCTGATTGCTTTGGATCGAGATATTCAACTTCCCCCTGAGATGGAGCCGGTGCCTGAGGTAATCGCCCCTCCGATAGAAGGCGATCGTTTTTAGCCATGCCGAGTTGTTTGATCGAGTGAGTGGTAATCCCATAACACCACGATTTGTTCACATTTGTATTGTTAAGACACGTGATAGCATTTTGTTAGTCTCAGGAGAGGGATAGCCCATGACAGCGTTGCCGGATATGAGCAATGGCAATGTCATCGTAATCGGTGATGTCATGTTAGATCGTTTCTGGAGTGGCGGCAGTCGGCGAATCAGTCCTGAAGCGCCGGTGCCTGTAGTGAATGTGGCCACTCAAGAAGATCGCGCAGGCGGTGCCGGCAACGTGGCGGTTAACCTTGCGCACCTCGGGCTCAATGTTTCATTGGTTGGGTTATGCGGGGACGATGATCACGGTCGAGCTCTGAGGGCCTGCGTAGAGGCCGCCGGAGTTCGCTGGAATGTAATGCCCTGTGGCGGGGAGACGATCGTCAAGCTCAGAGTATTGAGTCGCAATCAGCAGCTATTGCGGATGGACTTCGAGAGTCCGCTCGCCGAATACGGCAACGATTTGTTTGTCGGATACGCCCGACAGCATCTCACCGATGTGGATCTTGTCGTATTCAGTGACTATGCCAAGGGCTCTCTGGCGATGGTCGATCAGTTACTTCACCTGTGCAACGAGATGGGTACGCCAACACTGGTAGATCCAAAAGGCCTTGATTTTGAGCGATACCGGGGGGCTACGGTTCTCACACCAAATCTGACGGAACTCGAGGCGATTGTCGGGCCCTGTGCCAACGATGCCATGTTGGTCGAAAAGGCCGAAGCGTTGCGGGCCTCCCTGGATCTGGACGCGATCCTGGTGACGCGAAGCGAGGCCGGTATGACCTTGGTTCAGGCAGGTACACCCCCGCAGCATTTGGCTGCGAGTGCGCGTGAGGTTTACGACGTGACGGGAGCGGGGGACACGGTCATTGCGGTTATGGCCGGATGTTTGAGTGCGGGTTTGCCTCTTTCTGAGTCGGCGCATTTCGCCAATCAAGCCGCCGGTATCGTAGTCGCCAAGCTCGGTACCGCGAGCGTAACGCCTCGTGAACTGGGTGCGGCCATCGCGCCGTCGACCCAAGCTTCAGGCAACAGCGGTGTAGTAACTGAGTCTGATCTTTTAATCGAAGTCGATCGCCTGAGGTCATTGGGGCAACGCATTGTAATTACCAATGGGTGCTTCGATATTCTGCATCCCGGACACGTGACCTATTTGCAGCAGGCGGCGGCTGAGGGTGATGTGCTGGTAGTGGCCGTTAACGATGATGAGTCAGTGCGCAGGCTCAAAGGTCCCTCGAGACCCATTAATCCCACCCAGGACCGAATGGCCGTTCTGGCGGCGTTGGGGTGTGTCGATTTTGTGGTGTCGTTCTCCGAAGATACGCCCGCGCGTCTCATCGAGGCGGTGGGGCCCCATGTGCTGGTGAAGGGCGGCGATTACGAGGTTGCCCAAATTGCCGGGCACGAGTCTGTGCTCGCCAGTGGCGGTAGAGTTATCACTCTCGATTTTCTTGCCGGACACTCCACCTCGGAGATGCTTGCCCGCTTGGGGAAGTCAGGCGAGGACGTCGCCTGACACCATTTTCGAAGCTCAAACGCGTCGTTTATTTTGGGGCGATGTAGGCTCTCGCTTTGTCTGGCGCTTCTGGCAGGTAGCGCTGCAACAGATGAGTTTGCCGACTCTGCATGTTGTCTATCTGACCCCCGATAATAACGGTATCGGCCGCTGTACTAACATCCAGGGGATCACCTGACCAGATGACGAGGTCAGCCCTGGAGCCGCGTTGTAGCGATCTGTCTGCGCCACCGAATAGGTGCGCGGGTAGCGTTGTCATGGCAGTAATCGCGGTGTCATAAGGTAGGCCATAGGCGACTGAGTTTCCTGCGACCTGCCGAACTTTTCGAGCGTTGTGGGTTTCTCCGCTGGTGAATAATACGGTTACGCCGGCCTCATGAAGTAGTACAGCGTTGTCTAACCGGGCGCCCAGCGCATCAAAGCTACCGGGCAAGTTATCCAAGGCGTTGATGACCACCGGTACGCCAGCGGCAGCCAGTTGGTGCCGCACGATCCAGGCCTCCTGCCCGCCACTGATAACTGCCTGTATGTTCTGCTCGGCGACGAATGCCAGGGTGCGAACAATGTCGCTCGCACGATGGGCCCGGAAAATGAAGACCCCGCGTTTTTTGGCGTCTGCCAGGGCCGTTTTGCCTTGCGGTGTCATGAGTTTCAGGTCTTTATTGGGCACCGCCAGTTCCTCAAAAGCAGCATTTAGCAACATCCAGCTGGCGCCACGGGAGCCGCCCAGTTTGTTGCCGGCGGCGCCATCGACATTCACAAACATGACTGGTTTTCCTTCGAAGCTACTGAAACCCCCGTCCAGTCTAACAAGCGAGCCTTGACCCGACAGGGGGCGATCCCCTGGCGAGGCTGCCAGTAAGGTGTAGCCAAATCCTTCAACTCGCGTCACAGGAATGGCGCTGGAATAGGGGTTAAACGCATCCCGCACATCGAACTCTGGATGGATCAGGCCGGTGTATAGAGCTTGAAGCCGGGAATCGACGGTGTCGTAAACCATCCCGATTTCGTTAAGCCCCAAGGCGGTGATGCCAGCAAAAAAAGCGCTCGTGACAGGCCGGCCTCCCGCATCAATTTCGACATCGACAGCAGCGCCCGCAAGATCCTGTGTCACCTGCTCGATCACGCCGTCAGCGATGAGAATGTCGTAAGTGCCTACAGACGCGCCACGTTCAAGAAGGGTTGCGTTAGTAATCAGTATGGATTCCGCTGAGGCGGTTGCGCTACCCAGCATCAGAATAGCGAGTAATACAAGCGGTTTCATTGCGCGACTCCCATAAGCTGGCCCAGCTCAAAATCGGATTGGGGATGGAGGTCAGGATTACCTTGCTCATAGGTTAAGTTGCCGTCGACATAGACCTGCAATGCCTTGGCGTAAACGCTAAACGGGTTTTGATTCCAAACGACTATATCGGCCATTAAGCCGGGTTTGAGTGTGCCCGTTTGATCATCGATCCCCAGCGATTTTGCCGCGTTCGATGTAATCCAGCGAATTGCGCGCTCGGGGGGTATGTTGAGCCCGGCGCGATTACCGCGAAGCATGGCTTTTGTCGCCTCCTGATTTAAACGCTGAATCCCTTCGCTGGAGTCGGAGTGCACGATCGCGCATCCGCCCTCGGGCCGGTCCACCAGAGCGATGTTTTCCTGAATGCTGTCATAGGCTTCAATTTTAAAGCCCCACCAATCCGCCCAGAGCGCACCACAGACACCAGCTTCTGCCAGTTCCTCGGCAATTTTGTATGCCTCCACGCCATGGTGAAAGGTGCCTACACGATAACCAAACTCTTTGGCCATATCGAGAATGGTGAGCATCTCGTCGGCGCGATAACAATGCATGTGCACCAGAATATCGCCGCGTAGCGCGCCCGCTAATGTTTCGAGTTCGAGGTCTCTTTTTGGCGGTGCGGTGGTCAGCAGTGCAGACGCCATAGAAGCAGCGTCCTCCCCGGACTTCGACGCGGCCTCGACAGTGGCCTGCTCGTAGCGGTCCCAATCGTCAAGGTAGCGTTGTGCTTTTATCCAGGCGCTGCGATAGGCGGCAACGTTTCCCATTCGGGTAGACGGCGCTTGATTGCGATTGCCATAGACCCGCTTAGGGTTTTCGCCGCAGGCCATTTTGAGCCCATGGGGTGCGCCGGGAAATTTCATGCCCTGATAGCTGATCGAGGGCACATTCTTCAGGGTCACACCTCGCCCCCCGAATAAATTAGCGGACCCAGGCAAAATCTGCATGGCCGTGACGCCGCCCGCTAGCGCTCGGGTAAACCCCGGATCCTGTGGCCAGATGCTGTGCTCCGCCCAGACCTCTGCCGTTACTGGGGCCGTCGCTTCGTTACCGTCACTGTGAGCGGCCACCCCAGGGGAAGGGTATACGCCCAAATGGGAATGAACGTCGATGAGGCCAGGGGTAATCCATTTGCCTTCGGCGTTGACCACTGTGGTATCGGGTGCCGCTGTTCCCTCGCCAATCCACTCAATGCGTCCGTCGCGGATGTACAGGCTGGTATTGTCCAGCCTGCTGCCGTCACCGGTGAGGACTGTCGTGTTCTGAAATAAAACAGGGGGAGCGGGTACCGGCGTATAGGTTGAGGGGAAGACGTCGGCTAACGCCGCTGGTATTGCGAAAAGAGTGAGTGTTGCGAAAAGTCGAAAGGCGGTGTGCATAAATCGTTTCCTCCTTGGAGGCGGCGAACGTAACGAGAAGCCAGCATTTTGCCAATCGTTATACGTCATGCGCTACGCTATGGGAACGGTGAGTAACAGACCAAGGAGAGCGTAGTGCGACGATTTGTGGATTTGTCGATTTTTTTAGAGAACGAGGTGGTCAGTGATCCACCGGCAATGCAGCCCCACATCGATTACATAAAGCACGATACCGGTGCTCAGCAAATGGCGACTTTTTTTGAGGGTTTGACTCCCGATCAACTCCCTGATGGCGAGGGTTGGGCCATCGAATTTGTACAGTTATGCACGCATAACGGCACGCATCTCGATGCTCCGTATCATTTTCATCCAACAATGAATGAACGCTCGGGCACGAAGGAGCGGGCGATTACCATCGACGAAGTGCCGCTCGAGTGGTGTTTTCAGCCTGGTGTTAAGCTGGATTTCCGTCATCTGAAGGACGGATACGTGGTAAGAGCTGCAGATGTACAAGCGGAGCTTGAGCGCATCGAACATGTGCTGTCGCCTTTGGAAATCGTGGTGGTGAATACCTCGGCTGGCGCGGCCTACGGGCAAGACAATTTTGTCAGCAAAGGCTGCGGGATTGGCTACGAAGCGACGATGTTTTTATTAGAACAAGGGATTCGCGTCACCGGCACAGACGCGTGGAGCTGGGATGCGCCCTTTGACAAGACCGCTGAGCGCTACGCTGAGACGGGCGATGCCAGCCTGATCTGGGAAGGCCATAAAGCGGGTCGCCATATCGGTTACTGCCACCTGGAGAAGTTGCACAATCTTGAGAGTTTGCCGCCCACTGGTTTTACCGTGAGTTGTTTTCCTCACAAGATACGCGGTGCCTCCGCGGGATGGACTCGAGCAGTCGCAATTATTGATGAGTAAAGCCGCTAGATTTGTTTGAGTGTCGCGTAGGCGCTTAATGCAGCCTCTCGGGCCGCTTTATGATCGACGATCGGGGCAGGATAGTTCTCGCCCAATACGATATTCGCCGCCGCGAGTTCTTCGTCAGGCGCCTCCCACGGTTTGTGCAGATACTTGTCGGGCAAGGCGGCAAGTTCTGGTACCCAGTGTCGGGTGTAGTGGCCCGCTTTATCGAATTTTTCGCCCTGAGCTACCGGGTTAAATATTCGAAAATAGGGGGATGCATCGGCGCCAGATCCACCAACCCATTGCCAGCTACAGGCATTAGACGCGAGATCTGCATCTAGTAAGCAGTCCCAAAACCATGCCTCGCCTGCGCGCCAGTGGAGAAGCAGGTGTTTGGTTAAAAAGGAGGCGACCACCATCCTTACGCGATTGTGCATGAAGCCGGTTTGCCATAGTTCTCTCATCCCCGCGTCCACAATAGGGTAGCCAGTCTGTCCTTTTTGCCAGGCTTTGAGTCGTTGCAGATCTTCTCCCCATGGAAAGAAACTGAACTTGGGATTGAAGGCTTCATCGGGCATGGTCGGAAAGTGAAATAGCAGGTGGTAACAGAATTCCCGCCACCCGATCTCACTCAGAAATTTGTCGATACAGCTACTGAGGTCTGGATTTTCGTGCTTTATCCCTTGTGCGGCGTGCCAGACCTGCCGCGGTGAAATGTTGCCAAATCGGAGGTAGGGCGACAGACGAGACGTATTGGGCTCTGCTGGGATGTCTCGTCCGTGATCGTAGTTGCGCACGTGATTTTGCAAAAACTGCGTCAGCGCGAGACTGGCGGCAGCCTCTCCCGGCTGCCACATTATCTCCCAGCCGGCAGCCCAATTTGGCCCTCGGGGAAGCAGTCCCCAGTCGTTCAACGATTCTGAGGCAACGGTGCTCGCTGGCGCTGATAGAGACGGCACAGGGATTGGTGGTTGTGGTGGGAGTGCTTTTCCACAGGCACGCCAAAAGGGCGTGAAGACCTTAAAAGGGGTGCCGGAACCCGTTGCGATGTTTTCAGGTTCGTATAGCAGCGTCCCCGGATAACGTTTTAGCGCGATCCCATGCGGCGCCAGGGCGTCGTGCAAATTCCGCTCTAACTCGCCAGCCCACGGTTGATATTGCCGGCTGCAAAAAACCTGCGATGCCCCGGCCTCCTCAGCGAGCTGAAGCAGGGTCGTCTGGGTGTCACCTGAGCGTAAGATCAAGGGGATGCCCAGTGCACTCAGATCTTCTCGCAATCGATCCAAGCTGTGGTGCAACCACCATTGGCTCGCGCCTCCAATCCGCCACGCCCCACCGAGTTGATCATCGCGAATATAGACGGGTAACACAGGGCCGCGACAGGCGGCTGCCGCAAGACCGGGCAGATCTACAAGGCGCAGATCGTCTCTAAACCAATACAATGAGATATCAGGCATGGGTCTGCTCCGCTGGTCGGCTGGCTAGTTCACTGGCGCATCTCGCGAGTACCGCAAACGCACCATCCGAATACTTGATGTGGCAGAGCTCATCTGCCCGGGTTGGCCCCTGATTGAGAACAATCAGTCGCTTCTGTTGCTTTGCGGCGTAGCGACAAAACCTTAAGCCAGAAAATACCGACAGGGATGTGCCAATGACCAGCAAGCCGCTGCATGAATCGATCATATCGAAACAGGCCTGAGTGGTTTCTGACGGGACGGTGCCGCCAAAGAAAACAACGTCTGGCATCAGCACGCCCCCGCAATTAATACAATCGGGTATGGCAAAACCCTCGACGAAAGACGCGGGCAGGTCTGCGTCACCATCGGGCCTCACCGTTACTGACGAAATATTGGGTAACGTATTGTGTTGTTCGAGCCAGCGTTGAATAGAGGATCGAGCAGCCCGGGCGTCGCAATCAAGGCAGCGGACTCGATCTAGGCGGCCGTGGAGGTCGATAACATTCGCTGTTCCTGCCTGTTGATGCAGACGATCAACATTCTGTGTGATGACGCCGTTCAATACGCCTGCCTGTTGCAATTGATTTAACGCATCGTGGGTATCGTTACAGCGTGCGTCTGCGATTCGCGGCCATCCCAGTAAAGATCGGCTCCAGTAGCGGCGCCGCTTCTCTGTATCTTCAAGAAATTCTTGATGTTGGATAGGTTCGCTCCCCAGCCAGCGTCCATTGTGATCCCGATAGGTGGGGATGCCCGAGGCGGCGCTGATTCCCGCGCCCGTTAATGCGGTCCAGGGCTGGTGTTCCAGCAATTCCCTACACAATGACTCAACCGATACATCCATACTGCGTATACGTTATCGAATGGAAGCGGATTCCTAAGTGAGGTGCGTGTAATGCATATTCTGATTACCGGCGGCACAGGCCTGATTGGGTCGGCCCTATGTAAGCACCTGAGGCAGCGATCTCACAGCGTCACTGTGCTCACCCGTCGCCCCCGTGAAGGAGCTGAGGGTTTGAAGTACATTTGCTCTCTGGAGGACTGCACAGACCCTGTCGACATGGTAGTAAATCTGGCGGGCGCAAATCTGGCTCAGAGGCGATGGAGCGTCGCGTACAAAGCTGAAATACGCCGCAGTCGCGTTGAGCTAACCCATAGCTTGGTAGCTTGGATGCGGCGCAATGAGCAGCCACCCCGGCGACTGATTACCGCCAGTGCCATTGGATATTACGGGACGTCAGAGCGGGCAAGCTTTGACGAATCGGCTCCAGTGGGGCAGGGGTTCGCTGCGACGCTTTGTCAGGATTGGGAATCGGCGGCGAGTACCGCCCGTGATGCTGGGATCGAAGTGGTGGCATTGCGTTTGGGGGTGGTGATGGCGGCGCGGGGAAGTGCCCTGCAAAAAATGACCCAGTCGTTCAAGTTTGGAGTGGAGTCGTGGTTAGGCAATGGAGAACAGTGGTTAAGCTGGATTCATTTGGTCGATGCGGTGCGGGTGATTGATTTTGTCATGACAGAAGAGGCCCCCGAGGCGGTCTACAACGCAGTGGCTCCTGTGCCGCTTCGTCACCGAGAGTTTGCTCGGGAGATGGGCAAGTCGAGCAAGTCTCTTCTTCGCCTACCCGTACCGGGATTTGTTGCCGAGGCTCTCGCGGGCGAAATGGCTCATGAACTACTGCTCAGCGGGCAACGTGTGTTGCCCGAGAGTCTGGACCGATCGGCGTTTCAATTTCACTACCCCACCATGGCAACAGCGCTAGAAAACTTGCTGGCTCGCCCTGCGGACTAGGTGGTTGATCGTCGCTAGACTGACGTGCCGACGGCCTGATAGTCAACAAAGGCTTGCTGAATCCCGTCCTGGTTCTTCAGTTTCTTAAGGGCTGACCTTTCCAGCTGTCGCACCCACTCTCTACTGACTCCCAGTCGATCGGCGATTTCGGAACGCGACAGAGGCGGCCCCTGATGTAAACCCCAGCGCGCGACAACTACGGCTTGCTCGTTGGCTTCGAGCTGTTCTACCGCCTCACCTAAAAATCGATGCAGTGAATCCAGCTCAGCATTGCTCGTGGTGTCGCCATATTGGTCTGTGGTCAGGGTGTCGACCAGTGCGCCTTCGTCATCGTCATAGCGGGGTGCGTCCAATGAAATAGCGAGATTTCTCACCTCTAGGATTTCCTTGGTGCGCTGCTTGTCCATGCCGAGTTTTATGGCTAGTTGTTCTGCATCTGGTTCCATACCTGTTTTGGCTTGTTCAATGGCGCGCTCTCGATAGACCTTATTGACTTGGTCCTGCACGTGGGTGGGGAGCCGGATGAGGCTACCAGTATCCCCCACATAGCGCCGGACTGCCTGCGTAATCCAGTTAAAGCAGTAAGTGCTAAAGCGGTAACCCTTTTCGAACTCGAATTTCTCAGCGGCACGAATCAGCCCCAGCGTGCCCTCCTGCACCAAATCGAGATAGCCAACGCCGCGACCGCGGTTTCGTCCGGCAATGGAGTGCACAAGACGAAGATTGTGCATAACCAGTGCGTCGCGCGCCTCGGTGTATTGGCGCAGCGCTTTGCGGATTTTAGAGAGTACGTCGCGTTCTAGGGCCAGCCCGGGAGCAGGCTGAGGCCAATGTCTCGACCAATGTCCTATCGCGTCTGCCACTGCATCCGGAAACTGCGCTCCTGCTCTTCTCAGCATAAAAACAGCGATACCCACGGTGAGACTAGCCGGAATGCTTAGCGCCTTAACCATCTCGCGGTAACGTTTTCTACTGGCGCGCTTTGTCAGAGAGGCCGCCGACTGTTTGGTCAAGGTAGCCAGTGTTCCATCGGCAAAGTAAGGCGCCAGTTCGCGTCGCAGTGTGAAGTGCTGCTCTCGACTGGGAAATCTTTTCACTTCTGGCGGACAATCCAGAGCGGCGTTAAGAATGTCGGCCAGGGTTGCTCGCAGGTCGGGCGCGTCTGCAATGGTTTCCGATAGGCAGTGCACAGCTGCCCACTTGCGGCCGTCAATTTCCTGTTCCTGCTCTGCGGTGAGCAGCGGATAACGCCGAATCTCGGCGAACATCAATTCGAGGTCGGCTTCTTCACTACTATCCATAGTTTGCATGTCGTCTCCCCCACAAGACTATTACGGTTAGGTATACGGGTTTGGCGTGGAAGCAGGTTTGATGATTTCTTATTTTGTTCAGGTTTGACCTAGACAAAATATGGACAGCGCTCAAGCATCCTGAACCAAAGGTGTGTGGCACCCGTAAATCTAGACAAATACTGAACAGGAACGCTCTAATGAACGCGCCCGCCACTGAAGCCCGCATGCTCGAACCTCGGCCGCTGTATGGTATCGGCACTGTGGCAAGGCTCACCGGCCTGAAATCTGATACCTTGAGAGTCTGGGAGCGTCGTTATGGCCTTGGCGCCAGCTACAAATCCGCCACGGGTCGACGCCAGTACACCCAGTCCGACCTGGATCATCTCCAGCTCATAGCGGCCCTCGTGCAGGAAGGCGTTCGGATTGGGGAGATTGCCGCCTCTGACCGCAAGACTCTGGAAATTATGCTCGAGCGTCAAACAGACGGCCGTGGTCCGCGCTCTCTGCCTCCAAAAAAGTCGAGAGTGGTGTTTGTGGGGCCTGAGCTGTGCGAGTGGCTAGACGAGCATCAGGGCTGCATTTCAGGCGTATCGGCCTTGTTGGCAAGGAGCCCCATTGAGCTGGCGCTGAAGGAGCTCAATTTGGATGAAGAGGCTGACCTGTTGGTGGTGCATTGCCCGTCGCTTACCCTGCAGCAGATACGCGGGGTTGAGGCGCTGGTGGAGCGGTTGAAAGCGGGGCGCGCAATAGTTCTTTATCAGTTCGCCAATGAACAATGGTTGGTCGAGCTCGAGCGCTCTGGGCATTCAGCGCTGTCTTATCCGGTTGAACCTTCGCGACTGGCATTTGAGATCGGGCGCACAAAGATAGAGCGGGAAACCATGGCAGGGGTGGGCAATATGTCAGAGCTCATTCCCGCGCGGCCGCGAATATTTTCCGATGAGGCGCTGCGGGCCGCTGCTCAAGAAAAGATCGTGATTGATTGCGAGTGCCCGAGGCACCTCTCGGACCTCATTCGGTCCCTCAACGAGTTTGAAACCTATTCCAGTGCCTGCTCCGTGGATAATTGGAAAGATGCTGCCGTGCACGCCAGTATCTATGCCTACACCTGCCAAGCTCGACATTTGATGGAGAAGGCGCTGCAGTCAGCTTTGGAGGGGAGAACGTTGAACGCAGGTGCTATGCCCGACGCGATGCGCGATTGATATCGACGGCGAGTTGCTCCCACAGTGGTGATCCACGTAACTGCCAAAACCACAAAAATACGGGGGCGAGCGTTGGCATCAGGAGCACATTGAACTGGTAAGCCAGTGCAATAACATCGGCAGGCGGCACCAGTGGGGCGCTTAAAAAAGGGCCACCGACCAACAATAAGAGCTCCTTGCCGACGATTGATGCGAGTCCTGCTGCCATAATGAGCCATAAGCAGAAGAGCCCAATAGAAAACTTGTATAGGCTGTCTCGCACGTTGGATGCCATCAGCAGTGCGCCGTAAAACGCTATCGAATACGACACCAGTCGGGTATTTATCTCGAGCGCAATCTGATTGCCCGCTTGTTTAGCCGGCAGTATTTTCCCTCCCGACTCTCCAAATTGGGTCGTCAGCTGCAGATCGACTGCCCGGAGTCCTGCGTTATCGACGATGCCGGGATAAAAATAGGTCAGAACCAGATCACAAAGCCAAACTGCGGGCGCTGAAAATAGCGGCCCTGCCGCGTACCACATGCCGAAGGTAATCGGCATCAGTACGAGCGTGAGCACTATTTGCCGCCGCATTAACATCTAGGCCGTCTCGAGGGCTAAATCGCTTTTACCGAGCCACTGCAGGTAGATGGCAAATACCACCAGCACATCCAGCATGATGAGCACAGGCCACAGGTAGAGATGGAACCATTCGAAGACGTCGTGGTTCCACTGACCTAAATAAAACAGGGAAATGATACGAACAACATTCAGGGCCTGAACGAATAGGAATCCCGTCACTATAGCGATGCTTTTTTGCGTGAGCGTGGCAGGGAATGCCGCCACTCCCGCAACCAGGACAATGGCTGCCTCGACGCCATTACACCCCGATTCGATCGATACAGCAAAACCGGACGCCGCATCTCGCAGGACGCGTCCCTGTGATATCACGCCGTCGTCGAAGGGCAGGATCAATGCCGTGCTGATTGAGGCGAGCAAGCCGGTGAAGGGTTGAATAATGGCTTGTTGAACAGAGTTCAACATTTCTATCGAGAAAAGACCAATAAGCGTGACGATAAAAATGGAAAGAAATCGAAACATGATTTGTTACAGCGCGGATTGGATGAGAATGACGCCAATGATAACGGGGCAGAGCCATTTGACATAGAGGGGCCACACCCGCCAGAAAAGTCGATGTTCTGCCATTGCGTCAGTTTTTTTAAGCTCTGCCAGCAGGGCATCCCGCTGCCACAGCCATCCGGCATAGACGCAGAGCAGCAGGCCCAATAAGGGTTGGCTGTATCGCGTCGACAGCGTGATGACTGCGCCAAATAGCGTATCAAAATTGAGCACGATGAAGCTGCTGAAGATTGCGATGGCGCCGCCGGCAACCAAGGTAGCAGATCCCCTTGTTAACTTGTGACGCTCAATAAGATAGGCCACTGGCACCTCGAGCATGGAGATTGACGATGTTACTGCGGCGATGCTCATGAGCAGAAAAAATGCAGTAGCGAGTAGTGCGCCGGCCGCATCCATGGTCTCAAACAGCGCAGGCAGCACGCTGAAGATAAGCGTGTCTTCCGAAAGCAGGCCGCCGGCATCATTAAATATGGTGACGCCGCGCGCCTCTGCAACATACATCGCCGGCAGAATGAGGAACCCGGCAAGCACGGCAATGCCTACGTCCAGAAGCGCTACTTGCGCTCCAATTGTGGGCACGTGCTCCCTATCGCTGAGATAAGACCCGTAAATTAGCATGGTGCCCACACCGAGAGATAACGAAAAAAACGCGCTACCCAAAGCATCGAGCAATAATTCGCCAGACAGAATTTTAGTGAAGTCAGGCAGTAGATAAACCTTGAGTCCGCTTAGTGCGCCCTCGAGTGTCAATACATATAGCGCCAGAGCAATCAACGTGATGATGAGTATCGGCATAAGTCGTCGCGACCAGCGTTCTATTCCTTCCTCTACGCCACCCAAGACAACACCCATAGTCAGTGCCATAAAAAGCAACATGAGCAGGAGATTTCGCGCGTTGCCAAAATCTGTAAGCCAGTCTGCCTGCGTGGAGAGTCCGACCGCGTCGAGCGGATAAGCCGCGGTAAAACCCAGCATCCACCCAGAGACGATGGCGTAAAAACTGAGTATGAGGCTAGCTGTGATAAGCCCAGCGATGCCTGTGAGTCGCCCAAGGCGCTGCCAAAAATGGCGTTTTGGAAGCGCTGACAGCGCTGCGACCATGTTTTGGTGGGTATGGCGCCCAATGAGCAATTCGGCCATCAGGGCGGGGTAGGCAAGGACAAATGCGAGTGCGAGGTAGGTAATGAGAAAGGCGGCGCCACCATTACTTGCGGCTTGGGTCGGAAATCCCCAGATGTTACCCAGGCCAACGGCGGAGCCCGCTGCAGCAAGTAGAAACCCGATCCTCGATTTGAATTCACCCCGAGCAGCTACCATGGGTCACCTGTGCACTTGTCTCGTTGGGGAATCATGGTACCCAAAACCGCGGATACCGTGTGGGACAATTAGCCCTATCGAGGCTAGCGGGTTGGGCCCCTCGCTCAGCGTGTTATGCTTCGCGCCCGCGTTCGCTTAACCTATGCCCGGGTGGTGAAATTGGTAGACACAGGGGACTTAAAATCCCCCGGCCATTGCGGCCGTGCCGGTTCAAGTCCGGCCCCGGGCACCAAACAAAAATCTTTAGAGCGCCTTTCATCGCGTACTTCTGCCTTTTTACCGTGTAGCCATTACGCCGCGACAGAGAATGCGCGAAAATACTGGGTCACCCACCTCGCGGCACAGCTTTATGAAATGGCCACTCCTCCTCTTTTTATCACTCACCTCTCACCTCGCCTATGCCGAGACAGTTTCCATCGAAGGAGTCTGGCAAATTCAGAGCGCTGCTTACGACGGTGAGGAGCAATCCACTCGTACGCCGAGACAAATCAAAATATTCAGCGGGGAGCATTTTTTTTATACCTACTACGATCCTAACCTCGGGACGGCAGAGCCGCTTCTTTCTGTGGGGCATGGCACGTATGAACTGAAAAATGGCACGCTCTCGGAAACCATAGTCAATCACTCAAATGCTGCTCTTATTGGAGAGACCTTCAGCGTTACCGTTGAAATCAGCGAGGATGGCAACACGTTCCAACAGGTCGTAGATCTCGGCAAATACCTGCTAGAGGAGCGGTGGGTCCGCATAGAGTAAAAAAACTTGGTGTGTTCCCAAATCGAGTGAGCCGCTCATTAAAATTTCGTGGCCTCAACTGACCACGAATGATGTTCTCTGTCGTGCGGGCTCGCGTCATCTTCTGCTACTGACCCCCGAAGTATCCGTGGCTAGAATCAGGGTCGAGCATTACAGGGGGTAGCTATGAAAGATCGGATATTTATCTTGCTGTAGTGGATAGCGTTCTCTAATGCTCTGATTGTTTTGGCAGGCGTTCTGGATGGGATGAATAACTCCTTGCCGATCCCCACCAGCGAAGTGGGTCGCGTTTACAGTGACTACATCTCAACAGTTTTCGCTGGCGAAGAGATCATTGCTTACGCTGTATCTCCAGCCATTTGGCTATTCAGTTACTTGGCCAATGGCGCACCCAGGATCCTGCCTTGGAGGGGATGATGAGATCAATAATCGCCATTGCCGTACCGCTGTTCCTGGCGAGTTGCGCGGAGAGTCCGACGCACTCAAATCACAATTGGCAAAAATCTTTTGAACAGCCCAGTGAGAGCGGCGAGAAGCTGTGTCAATGGAGGCGCACCGTAAGGGAGCACTTCATCACCACATCAGGCTACGGCGTATGTCCAGCGCCGTCTCTGTTCTAGACCCAATTGCCATGAGTCCCATCTCCGTCAGTTAAGGGACTTCCACTTTCTCATTGGGCCCCTAGCCTTGGTAACATCGTTCACGTCCGAGATCTCAGGAGGCTGTAGAAGATGAGCGCGATTTGGCAATTCATTCTAAAGTAAGAGCTCTGGGCTCTGACGGCTATTGCTCCGCTGGTGCTTTTAGCGAGTTGCACCGAAAAATAAAAGCCCCGAAAGAGCTCTCTGTAAGTTAGCCTTAGTTAATTGTCGCAAGTTCAA
>Ga0181558_10001173_pt1 | contig 25210 bp, 5 predicted proteins | sample 011ome_22_FD_133754 | JGI IMG/M metagenome (GOLD analysis project Ga0181558, IMG submission 133754) | Coastal salt marsh microbial communities from the Groves Creek Marsh, Skidaway Island, Georgia - 011507BT metaG (megahit assembly) | ecosystem: Environmental > Aquatic > Marine > Intertidal zone...
GAACCTGCCTCGGCGACATCACCACCTTGATATCAGGTAATCCATCGATCGCGTGGTGTGCGGTGACTAGGTAACCGGCGTCGGATACGAAGAATCCAGTCGCGACCTGCTGGGTCGGGAGAGAATCCTCGTTGGCGGAGAGGTTAGGCAGACACAGCAACATTGATACGCCTGCAATGAACGCCTTGGAGAGGTCACCGATGGTCTTTCGTTCTCGGCCAGCAGGTTTGATGGGATCAATCATGAGTCAAGGATGCTCAGGGCTCGGACAAGCTCTACCGCGTTGGAGACATTTAATTTATCAAATACTCGCGCCCTGTGGAGTTCGACGGTACGGGTACTGTTGCCACAGATCTCCGCAATTTCCCGGTTGGTCTTGCCCTTGACCATCCAATTCATGACCTCTGTTTCTTTGTCGGTCAGTTGCCCAAGCAGGGCGACGAGACGAGACTGATTGTTTTCGTTATCCACGGCAACGGCGCTGGACAGCAGTGCAGACTCAATTTTCTTGATTAGGTCCGGTGTCGAGAATGGTTTGGTAACGAAGTCAAACGCACCGTCACGCATGACATCTACCGCGGTATCTAGGTCGCCATGTCCTGTCATGAAAATTACTGGGATACGAGTTTCGAGACCGTCTCTCTTGATGCGGTCGAACACGGTCAGCCCGGTTGGCCCGTTGCCGAGCCTGATGTCCAGCAACATACAGGCCGGCTGAGGGAGCCCGGGCCCTGTCAGCATCTCCTGAAGATTCTGAGCCGACTCAAACTCAAGATAATCGATGTCCCTGACCTTGAGTGCCGATGAGAGTGCCGAACGTAAGCTCTGATCATCCTCGACCAACAGTACAGTGCCGGCTGCGTTTGACCTCAGCTCGCTATTCATCATTACTCCATATTCTTTGCCTGATTCAGCGGTAATCGTAACTCAAAGATCGAGCCCTGAATACTGGTCTCAAGGAGTCTGAGCCACCCCAAGTGCTTCTCAGCGATTGATCTTGATAGGTTGAGTCCGAGGCCTACGCCATCAATTTTTGTGGTCACGAAGGAGTTAAATATTTCGGCTTCCAGTCCCTCAGGCACACCAGGACCATTGTCCCGAACTTTTGCGCTCGCGTATCCGTCAATAACGGTCAACGATAGCTCGATCCATTTGCTTTCCTTCACGCGTTCCTTTGATCCAATAATGGCCTCGTGGCTGTTGGCGATCAGGTTTATGATGATCTGCTCGATCGCGGTCCGATCGGCTAAGATGATGAGTTGGTCTCGTTCGACCTGAATGTTGAGCGAGAACCTGGCCTCTCTGCAAATAATTTTCGCGAGAGGGACGAGGTCCCTGACGACCCCGATGAGATCGATCGATTCAAGTACCAAGCCTTTGGTTGAGGATAGCCTCTTGATGGTCTGAATAATTTGGCCGACTCTCATCGATTCAGCCTGTATCTGCTGGAGTATTCGAGATGCACCGCCATGATCACCACTCTCTAGCATGAGCGATGCGGTATCGGATAACGTCTCAATTGCGGCCATTGGTTGGTTGATCTCATGCCCGATGGAGCTCGTAATTTCAGCCAATACGGTGCGCTCTGCTTGATTTTCTATGCGTTGCTTCTGCTCCGAGATCAGGCTCTGTTGATGTAGCTGACGTCGGCGCTCGAAGAATAGAAGAAGCCAGACGAGCCAGAGTGTTCCGATCAAGAGCCATGCGAGGAAAGTGGTTCCTTTCGGGTCGTGTTTTACCGGGCTGTTATCTTTCAGGGTGGCGTCGAATTCGAGCCCCGGCATCCCCAAATGTACGTTTGCTGGTACGGATAGATCATCTTTGTCGGCGTCACCGACAAACACGTTGACGTTAATGCCAAGGTCTCCTCGGTTAACCCGCTCGTTGATGAATTCGGTGAGCTTCGTGGCCGAGAAAATTGCACGAGTCGTGTGGGCCTCATTTGTCCGCGACAGGACTAGAAGGACATCGTTGTTGTTCACGACCGCGAAGGTAATCTGTCCACCAAGAGACCGGCTCACCTCTGCAAGGCTTAGCGTGAGAAGTTGATGCTTGACAAATTGGTCCGACGGGTTTTCGGTCTCAACGATACCGATACCCCGAACCCACGGGAAAGAGTTGACGATCGCCGGGGTATTTGGTGAATAGGTCCGGGCCGAGGACCGATAGATGAGGTCAACCAGATGCTGCAATTCGGTCTGGGCAACCCGTTCATATTTAACCATCTCGGCCAGTAAGCGAGATCGATTTGCTTCCTGTTCAACTTGGCGGGCGTAATATAAGGATGATGCCGAGATGACGAATACCAAGACGAGGCTAAGGATGCTCCGATTCATGAGCCCCAAGTCCGTGAGCGATTTCTTAGTTAGTTGGATGTCCACTGATCAAAAAGTACCTGCAAGGGCACCCCCTGTGGCTTTAATGAGCCCTCATAAGCACTCGTTAGTTTTGAGGTGAAGCCGGGGCTCAGGCACCCTTTGGATTCGAGGTCGCGGGCCTCGGTTAACACAATGATTTGGGACTCAAGAAGTCGTTCCCAGGACGTCGCCACTTTCAGGATCTCTTGCCGATAACGCACGTCCTTTTCGGCCTCGGTGCAGGACGAGTTGACACCAAAAAGCTCGAGGACTTTCCCGACAGGGTTCTTGCATTGGAGCGCGCGGTCCCTCTTGGCTACACTGACCCGTCCGCTGGCCCGCGAGGTGAAGCGCTTCGACTCGGTTCGCAATTCGGTTTGGAGAGCCTGGATGTCTGGGAGAGGTCTCGCGGGGGTGTTGCTTCGATCTAGCGGGACCGAGCAGGCCCGCTTCAATCTACCCTGACCCGTGACCATAACATTGTAGCTATCTTGCTGAATGGCGATAAACCGCCGTGCCTCCGTCAGCGAAGTTTCCGACGCGATTGAGTTGACGCTCACTAGAAGCGAGCAGACGATAAACACTAGCGCGCTCGCTGCTTGAGACACACAGTTCGATACCTGCCTTGTAAATCGATTTAGCAGGCGGGCGATGGATGCTAGTTGCGTTGGTTTCAAGTCAGCTAAGCTTCACGTTGATTTTCTTGTGGTTGTATCAGGTTTTAAAGCGCAAACATACCCGTAGTGTACGCAAACTTGGTGGATTTAGTTAGACTAAGTTAGTGTTTCCGTCTCTGTGAGGCATAGTGTTGCCTAGACGTGGGGCGAGTTTTTGAGGGAGGTACAACTAGTGGAGCGAACGATGGTACTCATTGTTGGGACGCAAAAGGCTGGCACCAGTTGGCTGTGGAAAACTCTGTCAGATTGACCTCTGGTCAGGCCTGGGTTCACCAAGGAGATGCATATCTTCGATGCCCTCCATGTCGAAGTATTCAAAGGATACCGGCGGATGATCCAAGTAGCCGCCCACTCGGCCCTGCGTACGAGCCCAGTCGAGGCCCCTGAGGGTCGGGCAAATGCGCTACGACCAGCAAACTTCCTTTACCAGGCGCGCTCTACTTTGACTACTTTGCGGCCATGCTCTAGGAGCAACCTGTTTCAGTCGAGGCGACGCCAACCTACATGGGCTTACCGGTATCGGCCTGGGCTGAGATTAAGGATCAGTTCGCCAGCCGTGGAGTGCGTGTAGCGCCGATCATATCCCTGAGGGAACCGGTTAACCGCCTTGCGTCTGATATCCGGCTCAAGTACCGCCGCGAACGGAAAGCCATATCAGACCAAGAGCTCGATCAAAGCCTACAGGTCCTGAGTCGCGACGGAATCAACCAGTACGTCAGGACATGCTCCGATTATCGGTCGGCGGTGGAGCGGCTGCGCAACGTGTTTGGTGATGATCTGTTGGTGCTGATGTACGAGGAGTTTTTCGAGGCCGCCGAGACCGAACGACTGGCTTCTTTTATTGGACTGGACCAGATCTCCGGCGACTTCGGTAGCCGCGTTAATTCCAATGAGACCGAGTCCTCGCCTCTGGAACCTGGGCGATATCGAGGCATGGTGGACTTGTTTCGAGATCAGTATGGGTTTGCTAGGGACTTATTTGGTGTCGATGCGGTAGAGCGTTATTGGGTCCGTAGCTAGGCTATCTGATTCGCGGTAACTTATCATTTTTCAGGGCGCGAAATAGCAGTAAAAAAAGTGTTGCAATTACGGAAACTACCTACTAATCTTACCGATATAAGTACTGATAAACGATAAGAGGTGCGTGATGGGTGTCTTGGGTTTGGGTCGGGCGGTGGTCGCTAAAGAGGGTTTCGGAGACAGCGGAGCCGTGTTGGTGTACGACCCAACCGTGGAGCGAGTCGGCGTACTCCTCGGCGGCTTGGACGCCGGCTGTACCCCGGTCCCGGTAAGCGGCGCCGATGTTTGTCAGGTCTTGTCCGAGTTGCTCCGCGTAGGCTCGGTTCACACGATTCATCTGCTCGGGCACGGTGCGCCGGGCGGGATATTCTTTGAAAACGTTTTCATCAATGGTATTTTGTGGACGGGGTTGGCTCGGGGGACTGAGTGCGGCCGTGCGTCTTCATCAATACAGACAATAAATTTTTGGTCCTGCGAGACGGGCCGTGGAGAGACTGGTATGAAATTCCTTAAGCACGTAGCAGACACAACTGGCGCGACCGTTCATGGTTCGGACCAGAAGGTGGGCTCGCCGGAGCACGGTGGGTCGTGGGATTTGAACCAAATCGCGTCGCCCAGGCCTCCATTTTCCAAAGTCAGCCGAGATTCGTTTGAAGGGGTTCTTATGGCTACGATTACAACACAGGACATCGGCGGTACCAATGTTATAACAGCATTTGACGGCGACGCAGCGGCGTTCTCGGCCGCGGTATCGACGGGAGACGGTACCGCACAAAACCCCTACGTTTCCACAGGTTTTTATTCCCAATATACTGTCTCCGGTAGCCCCTCTGAGCTGCTCGGCCTTATCGCCGACCAATACGCGATGTACAGCAACAGCAACTTCGAAGATGCCGTAACCTTGAACCTTAGCGGCGGTACTGATGGTAGTCCGATCACGCTCGGCCAGTTGCTTGACCTACAGGCAGCTGGGGTTGATACCTCCGGTCAAACGATCGAGTTGTCGGGTGCTTCTCTATCGACGGATGATGCCGTGAGACTGATCGCAAGTGCGCCCGATGGGGTCAATGCTTTCTCGGTCGGCGCCGAGCCCCTTGCGGTCTCGCAGTCTGATATCTCTGTGACCAGTAGCTCGACCACGGGGACGCTTGCAAAGCAGGACGATATTACGGTCACCTACCAACAGCCCGCGGGCGCGACGGTCAACGAAGTATGGTTCGACCTGTCTGGGTTCACGGCCGGCCACGATGTCGACTACAGTACATGGGATCCCCAGCCCTCTGAGAGTGAGATGGGGTTTGTTCAGGCGCAGTATGATTCAGCGACCGATACCTGGGGCGCGACTTTAACGATTAGCGGTCCTAACCTGAACGTAGATGGCGACTACGCAAACGCAGGCGTACTCGTAGTGTCCACAGGAAGCGACGGGACGGTCAATTATTCACTTGCGATCGACGACGAGTCTTTCTTCGTTGATAACGATTCCCCGGTGGTCGACTCGATCGAGCTTCTACCAGGTAGCGATACCGGTGAGTCGGACGATGATAGTATAACCAACGCCGACCAGTTGGTGTTTCAGGTTGATTTTTCGGAGCCCGTTGTGGGCCTTGGGCGCGATGATTTCTCTGCCAGCGTTGGAGCTGTAGAGGCCGTCGCCGAGGTATCAAGCCCTGACGGGTCGTCCTACCTGGTCACCGTCGGTGGAGTTTCTGACGTTGACGATTTACTCACACTCAGTGTTAATAGCCACGGGATTTACGATGCCGCGGGAAATCAAATCCAGAATAGTGTGTCGTCTAGCCCTGTAAACCTCGATAATACAGGCCCGACAATCATCTCGATCGAGCGCCCGGCGTCTAACAAATATTCAGTTGATACTGGTGATTCAAACTCAGATGGTGTTACCAATGCGAATAGTCTGGAATGGGTCGTTCGAACCAGTGAGGTTATTGATGTCGCTACCCTTGACGGTGCCGACTTCGTTCTGACCGGCGTTTCGGTAACCGGTCCCCCAGCGATCTCCATTGTCGATGATCCGGTTGCTCCGGCGGGGTCTGTGGGTAAGCAGTTTGTTGTGACCGTTACTGGCGGGTTTGATGACGCTGACGCCGTTGCCGTGGGTCTGGCGTTATCGCCGAGTTCATCGTTTGCCGATGTGGCGGGTAATCTTGGCGACGCGACCGCCGATGACGGCGCCACAAATAACGAGACTTACACGGTAGATAACACCCCGCTCGCGGGTCCTGGTGTGTCGCTCGAGAACGATACCGGCACACGGCCTCCGTTCGTTGAGACTGACGCACCCGGAAACGCTACCGTATTCGACGTCTTTGAGATACCGATCAACGATACCGGTGCGCCGGTAGAGGTCGTAATCGACAGGGGGGAGAACAGTTCTTTCTCTGACTTCATCATGGGCTATCATGGTGGCGGTGCCGCGATCGGATACCGCGAAAAAGGCACCACCGAGTGGCTCGGGAACGTGACGGGGGGCTCCGCCTTAAACGGTCTGACGTTCACAGCGCAACCTGGGGTTCAATACGAGTTCGCCGCTGGTGTCTCTCACGGTTCATGGCAATATGCTTTCACTGCGGAGGTGGGGCCCCAAGCTGCGGTCAAGCTCCTGAATGCGGATAGCTACAGTACGTGGCCAGATAGCAGGTTTAGCGGTTACGCTGGCGAGGGAAAGAAGACAGTCGCCAATGAGCGGTCAATCGGCGAGACTCACGGCACGTATCCAGGGGACGACTACACCGCTGACGGTTCGGTCGTCGTGACCACTAGCGCGGACAGTTACGGGACCCGTTATTCGGTGGACGATGGGTTGACCTGGGTTAACGATGCGTCGGCACTCGCAATCACGACCGAGGGAAGCTACACGGTCATGGTCCAGCAAGTCGATCAGGCCGGTAACTGGTCGGCCTCTACGCAGGTAACCTTTACACTTGATACTACAGGGCCGAGTAGCGCTATCGTGGCTCGAACGGCTGGCGATTCTGGTGTCGATACCGATGGTCAGGTCAGCTTCACTGTGACGCTGAATGAGCCAGTCGACCCTACCTCAGTTGGTGTCGAAGATTTCGTGGTAGCGAAGACAGGTGGAATGACTGCTGGCACCGATCTGACGTTAAAGACACAGGACTTCGCGGATGACGCGGCCCTGCTCTCCTTTATTCAGGCCGGTGGGGTTGACGCGAATGGAAACAGCTCTTGGTGGCACCCCAATTTTTCGGGCAACGGCCCCTTAAACCAAGGCGATTTTACCACTGATGGTTCGGCTGATTCGATCGCCGAGTTCGTCAACAGCTTCAATACCACCTGGCTATCGACTGACCGTGGTTGGGTGATGAGCCACACCGGAGACGGTGAGCTCACCCTTACCTTTGACTCATCTAGAACCACGTCTGCTTTCGATCAGAGCGATATGGATGTTATCGGTCGGACCTTCTTTATGCAGTCGGTCGCATCCGACACCCAGAACTTACAATTCTACGGCGCGACCAATGCCTCTGCGCCTGCGCCGATTCCTCTCGCGGATGGCCTGACAACGTTTACGGTCAGTCCGCAAGACGGGGAAGCGACCGATACCTTCACCGTGACGGTACCCTACGACGGCGAGGGGACGGTTGAGCTGGCGCTAGGTGCGGTCGCCGAGTTTATTGACCGGGCCGGCAACACCGGCAGCACTTTCACGGCGTCAAGCGCCTCAGTCGATGTCGATAACGTCGGCCCGACCCCCACGATCAGTATCGACGAGAGCGTCGTCGACGCCGGCGATATGGTTACCGTGAATGTGAGTTTCGATGGGTCGCTCGATGGATCACCGTCCGCGTCGGACGTGATCGGAGCGCTCAGCACGCCCGGACTGACGCTGTCCGGGACACCGTCCGCGAGTGGTGACGTCTATACCGCGACGTTTGTTGCGGCCGCAGCCACCCAGGAAACCGGTTACCAGATTTCGATTGCGGCCGACGCGTTCAGTGACGCGAATGGTAACGGCACCGCCGCCGCGACTAGCAATACTTACGACGTGGACAGTCTAACGCCGGTCATTACCGCGTTCGATGTGTCAGGCCCGGACAGTACCTACGGCCCCGGCGACACGATATATATTTACGCGGTCGCGTCGGAGGACCTGGTCGCCGGCTCCGTGATCCGGGCCACGCTGACCAATGGCGAGGTCGTGACCCTGACGACGAACGGTGGGCCTACCCTGACCGGTAACTACGTGGTCGATGGCACCGATACCGGCTCCGCTGATCTCGACGTCAGTAGCTTCGCTCTCGGCGACGGGGTAACCCCGGGCTCTGTTCCCGCTGACCAGGCGGGTAATGTGATGAGCAGCACCGCACTTCCCCCGAATATGATCGCGGATACACAGCAAATCGTGGTCGATACAACAGCGCCTGCCTTGATCTCAATCGAGCGAGCCAGTGATTCGCCAAACATCACCAACAGCCCTGAGGTCTTGTTCGAGGTGACGTTCGATGGGCCGGTGGACATGAATTCAATCGATGCGGCGGCTTTCGAGGTATCTAACGGGGTCGTGAGTGGGCAGATTGGCCCGGTTGGCGCTCCGGTGGGTGGGGCGTCGTTTTTCACTTCCTATACCGTGCCCGTGACGGCAACTGCGGACGGCGATGTGGGGCTTAGTCTGGCAACAAATTCTTTCTTTGTTGACGCGGTCGGCAACGTAGCCGTTCACGATGTAGCGGGCGGCGTCGATATGATGTCGGGCGTGACGGTCGAGACTTACGCGGTCGACACCGCGGCGAACCCAATCAGCGCGCAAATTCTCGAGTCGCAGGGCCAGTGGCATGATGGTGTGATATCGCCAAACATGCACCAAGACAAAGCATTATTCGATGTCGGCGTGACCGGCAAAGAGTCCGGTTCCACGGTCGAGTTCAGCCTCGATAACACCAGCTGGACCACCAACGGCAGCGACCTGAGGGACCAAGTGGTTGAGGGCGTCAATACGGTCTACGTGCGCCATACCGACCTCGCGGGCAACATCAGTGAGGCCACCACCAGCGTCACGGTCGACTTGACCGCGCCGGTGATGACCGGCATGACCGACGGTGCCGGGGTTGATACTGCCGGGACGGTCACGTTCACGATGGATTTCAGTGAGCCCGTCCTGACGAGCTCGATCGGGATAACCGACTTCGACTTCGCGGGCGGCGATCTCGCCGCCACCGGTGTCACCGCCACCGGCGTGGCGGGTACCGGCAACACGGCAACCGGGTACACATCAATCGACGTGACCTTTACAGGCATCTCCGGTGAGGGCAACTTCGCGGCCGCGCTCGCGACCGCCGCGGGCTACCAAGAGGGCATCTATGACCTGGCCGGCAACGCCGTCCAGTTCGAGACGGGCGAGGATCGCCTGTCAGCAGATAACGTGGGCGTCCAGGCGGTCGACACAGTCGGCGCGACTGTGACCGGGATTACCCGAGTGCCGGACCTCGACACCAGCGTCAAGAACGATACGGGGAGCTCGACCACCGACGGTGTCACCGACGCCGACGTGTTGACGTTCCGGGTTGACTTCTCGGAGCCGGTCGACGGGGCAAGTCTGGTGTCAGGGATCGTCCCAGATGTGGTGCCAAACTTTGACATCGTCGCTCTCCAGTCGTCTGATAACACAGATGTCGCGTCGGCGTTTACCAACGCCTCTGTCTCGGTTACCAACCTCGACGGTTCCGCGATCGATGGGGACCCAGGTTCAGTTTTAGTCACAGTGTCGGGTAATGACATCGTCGGTTTCGATGGGTCTGTTGGTATCGCTACCAAGCCCGGTATCACCGACGTCCACGGGAACTCGCTTACGGGCCTAGCAGTGGGCGTCTCGGCCGAGGTCTACGCGCTCGACAACACCGCCCCGACGGTGACGGTCGACGTCGACAGGGCCGTCCTCAACAACAACTCCGACTCGGCCACCGTCACGTTCACGTTCGACGAGCCGGTCGACGGGCTCGGCTACGCAGATATCACGGTCCCGGCCAGCGGCACTCTTACCAACCTCAGCGAGGCGTCCCCGAATGACGGGACCGTGTGGACCGCGACCTTTACCGCAAACAGCGCGGTCGACCTGAGCGGCGAGCAGTTCGCGGTGAGTGGTTTCGCTGACCAGTTCGGCCAGACCAACGACGGGACCGGGAACACCTACGACAGCTTCGATATCGACACGGTGGCGCCCACCGTCACGGTGGGCCTCTCAAGCTCCGCCATCAAGGCCGGCGACACGGTGACCGTGACTCTGACCTCGAGCGAGCCCCTGGTCGGGCTCGGTACCGAGAGCGACGAGCTCCTGGCCCCCAACCTGATCTCGGCGGGGCCCGCTACCTCCAACCCGGACGGGACTGTCTGGACCAAGATCTACACCGCGGACGCGGACATTGATGACCCCACAAACGTCATCACGTTGCTCGCGGGCGAGGCGATTGATGTCGCCGCTAATCCAAGCGTTGCCGATTCAGTATCGGCGAACTACGTGGTCGACACCGTCGATCCGCTTCTGAGCACGATCGACGACGCGTCGGGTACTAGTACAAACGGCGACCTGACCTTCAGGGTCACCTTCTCTGAGCAGGTCGACGCCAACTCGGTGAGCACCAGCCACTTCACGACCTCGGTCGCCGGTCCTGGCATTACGAGCGCGGGCGGTGTCTCCAGCGTGTCCCCGGTGGGTACCGCTGTCGACGGTGGCTACCATCAGTACGACGTCCTCGTATCCGGTGCGGGCGGCGACGCCGGCACTACGGTCACACTGAGCTACACGGGCGGGTTTACCGTGGCCGACATGGTCGGTAACACGGGTGGGTTGGACCAGGTCCAGGTCACGATCCCCGCAGTCACAAACACGGCCGATGGTAAATACAACCCAGGCAACGACCATGACGTGTCGCGTAACGACGCGCTGGCGCCCTACACCCACAGCGGCAGCACAAACGGCGCCAACCCACCGCACAGCGCAGATTTATACGATCTCCCGATCGTAGACTCTAGCCTTGCGGCGGGCCAGGTGAAGTACTCGCTCACGATTACTACTACCGGGGGCGCGGGAGATTACTTCGTCGGTGTCTTCGAGAAGGGAACCAACGGTGAGCCGGTCGGTACCCCAATCGCGACCTTTAACGACCCGGACACGTCCGATGACATCGCAGCGGTTCTGAACGTAGAACCTCAACCCGGTGTAGAGTACGTGGTTGCGGTGTCAGACAATATCAATTGGTCGCACTACGATCTGATGTTTGAATACGTGGCCGATGGGGCCACGGCATACACCGCAGGAGAGGTTCCTGCCTCGGTCAATATAGCCGACGGCGAGACGATCCCCGCCCTGACGCTTACCGTCGACGCCGCCGGCGACACCGGTACCGGCGCGGTCGATACGGTGCTGCCCGAGGTCAGCTCAGTCGAGCGTGTTGCCGAATTGTACGATACCGGCGTCAGCGCGACCGACAACGTCACGAACTCCGACACAGTCGTATTCAAGGTGACCTTCACCGAGACGATGGACCTCAGCACCCTATCGGGCGTCGACTTCGAGCTGGTCGGTACACCGGCACTGGCCGGGGTCAATGCGCCGACGATTAGTCTGGTCGCTAACCCAGACGGTACCGGCACACCGACGGCCGACAGTGACGTGGTCTTCGTGAAGGCCTCGGGCGGCGACCTCGCCGTCTACACCGGAGACCTGACCCTCGGCCTGGCCAGTGCCAGCTCAATCGAGGACATGGCCGGCAACGTTTCCTCCGTGGCGGCCGACGACTCTGCTACCACTCAATCTTACGCGCTCGATAACACGGCCCCGGACGGGACCACGATGTCGATGCACTACAATAGCCAGTTCCAGTCGGTCAACGGCGTGGTCCGCGCGGACGACGAACTGGAGCTCCAGTACCACGGCGTTGCACACAGCGACATCGAGACGGTCGTATTCGACGTCGGCCAAGTCACCGGCGCGGGTCAGATCGCGTTGACCACCGCCGACACCTGGACCGAGTCCGATATCTCGGCCCTCAGGCTGCACCTCGACGAGTACGTCCACAACGACGCGACGGTCCAGCAGGAGAAGCAGGAGGCCAGCGACGCGTTTGTCGCGCAATACGCGGATCCATTCGATCCCAGCTTGGTCGGCACCACATACACGGGGGCGGGCTTCACGGTCGGTAGCTTTAGTATCGCGGATGGCCATGTCTGGGAGGAACAGGACCTCAACGACCTGTTCGAGGAGTGGCACCACGTCCGTTACAATGACGCCGACGTACTGACCGCGTCCGCTGACGCCCGAGATGCGTTTGTCGCGCAATACGCGGACCCAGAGATACTCACCGCCAACGACTCAGTCGCTCAGGCGGTCGATATCGCGAGTCAGACGGTGGCCGGGTTTGAAAACGATGGTGGTGCTGGGACCTTTAGTGCGTTTGTCCGTATCCCTGTAGACGGGGTTAACAATGAGAACACGACGGTCACGGTCACGGTCACAGACACCGCCGGGAACGTCTTCACCGACACGGTAGGAAACTTCCTGGTCGACAACCAGTCGCCTGACGTGGAGCTCATCTCGACGGTCTCGGCGAGCGATAGCGGCGCCTACACCAACGACGGCCTGACTAACGCCGATACGGTCCAGTTCCGAGTCGTGTTCGATGACGAGGTCACCCAGGTCGCGATCGACGACTTTGAGGTGGTCACTAGTGGCACCCTTAGCCCAGCCACGGTACAGACCGTGGAGAATATAGGCGGTGACGAGTACATTGTGACGGTCGGCGGAGTAGGCCTCGCGTCCGGGGATGGCACGGTTGATCTAAGGGTCGACGCCGCAGCGACGGTCTACGACCTTGCCGGAAACCTGATCGATAAGCGGTCCACAAGCTCAGACCAGAGCTACGTAGTCGATAACACCGGGGCGTCGGTGGTCTCGTTCACTACAGATCACGAGGCTGGCGACCACATCAGGGCTGGGGAGACGGTCACAATCACCGCGACCATGTCTGAGGCGGTCCAGGATGGCGGCCAGATCACAGTTAATTTGAGTTCTGGAGGCTCCGCGGTACTGACCGCGGACGCGGAGGGCGCGACGCTGTCGGGCACCTACACTGTGCTGGCGAGCGAAAACGCGGACACCCTGTCGGTCGACACGATTGTGTTGAACGGTAGCGCGCCCGTGGACCTGGCCGGCAACATGATGACAGACACGACCGTACCTGCGGCTGACCTGAGCGCGTCGACGATCGAAGTCGACACGGTCGCGGACCAGGGGTCTGACTTGTCGGTCACCGTGCACCCATTGGACCTGACCACCAGCGACGCCGAGTCCGGGCATGTCTCGTTCCTGATTGAGGGTGTCGATACGGATAACGCGAGCGTCGTCTTAACCGTTAGCGATATCCATGGCAGCAGCTCGTGGGCCGACGCGGTACTAGTCAAGGGAGCCTGGGTCGCGAGCGTCGACGTTGGTGGGCTTGCGGACCAGTCATTCCTGGCCTCAAGCGTCTCGGTCACAGACACCGCCGGTAACGTGGCGACTGTGACTGCCGGCGATACAATTTTCCTAGATATGTCGGCTGACGCCGATAATAATCTCAGTGTCGCTATCAATGGGACCGGCGCTAACGCGGACGGTCCGGTTGGGTTTGAGGTCGCGGGTGTCGATATTGTCGACACGGTAGCCTTGCAATTGAATCTCCAGACCGGTGACGGTAATGCGAGTCTCCAGCTCTCTGTGGACCCCGAGCAGTTGGGGGTGGTTGGGCTGGGTCTGCTTGGTCGGGCGGTCGACGCCGCCGATACGGCAAACGAACTCCTGGCTAGCTTGGATGCGACTCTGACCCCGGCACTCACTGATGCATTTATTGGGCGAATCGAGGCTGAGCTTGGAATCGAGCAAGGTACCTTCCGAGCCCTGACTAATGTATCGCGCGACGATGTAGCCGACGCTATGTTGGGCGTGTCAATTGATCCGCGGCTTGTAGAGCTGGTCCAGAACGCGACCCGAGAGGAGTTGCAAGATCTTGCGGTTTCGGTTGACCAAGATCCGGAGATTCAAGAGCTGATCGACCAAGGCGGGGCTTTGCTAACCGCTGGTCAGATTTTTGGAGTGGTGAATGGCCTCCGACTTGACTTTTCACAAATTGATTCATTACTTGCGGTCGATCCAGACGCCGTCAGAGCAAGCGCAGATGATGGAGAGATTGGTACTCTTATTAGCTACGCGGAGACTGCGGGTGTCGCGGTTCCAGACGTTACCGCCACGCTAGATCGCTTGGTGAGCGCGCTGGACCAAGAGATCGGTGACGTTGACATGGTTGGTATCGATCGGTCGGTCGGGACTAGTCCGGTTCTTCTTTCCCTAGACTTTGAGGGCGGGACGCACTCGAACGATGAGATTCCGGACCAACTCGGGCTGACGCTCGAGGTAGATGGTGCGCCTCAGGCGATCGACCAGAGTCTCTATTCATCAGTCGGCTCTGAGAACGGTAACGTTAACTGGGGTGGTCTGAGTGGCTTTGGTAACGGTGCCACCTTCGACGCGGGCGTCATTGACCCGGTCCACGGGCAAGTCTTTAAGGTATCCAGTGGAGAGGGGTATGCGCCTGACGTAAACAGCGGCTTTGCGGCATTCACAGGTGCGTTTAGCGGCATTGACGGCTACGACACATTCAACGTCAAGGTCACAGACACGCCGAGTGGTGTGGTCGAGGTGAAGCTGATCGGCGGAACAACAGACAGTGTGGTCCACGTGACCCTCGCGACCGATCCGAACGCGACCGATCTGGGCGGTGGCTGGTACGAGCTGAGCATCCCATTTAGTCAGTTTAGTAATAATAGCGACGCCAACCTGGCTAGCCATTCAGGGTTCCTGATTGGTATGCCCGGTGATAATGGTGCGACACCATTTGATTTCTATTTCACCGACGTCGAGGTTGCGGGTATTGATTACTCAGGCGTCTCGTATGTCTCGGGCCTGACCGCCCGCGATTTCTTGAGCATTGGCCAGAACTTGGCCACGATGACCGATACCGCCGGAGACGCGGTGATTGGTATCGATGAGCACGCGATCATGCGTGTTGGTTTGAGCTGGGATGAAGCCGGCACTATGCGGAGTCCACTCTCCGAGCTTGGTAAGGGTGAGCTTACTGCCACGGTGAGTGTTACTGATGTTCACGGCAACACAAACAGCTCGCCTGAGGCGAAAGCCTACGTTGACCCAGACTTCACGCTGGACATGTACGCGGCACCGCTCGAAGGTATCGATATTGAAAATGATACCAATGCGCAGGTCACGACCGCGCCGGAGCATATGTTGTTCTCGGGCGACGGTAACCACGACGGTGCGATGTGGAACGGTGTCGATACCTTCGGTAACGGTGCGGTGTTTGACGCGACGGTGATGGACGCTGACCACGGTCATGTATTTAAGGTGACCAGTGGCGAAGGCTATGGTGCCGACGTCCAGGTCGCGTTCGCGGCGTTCACTGGCCACGGGGCTGGTTTCGTTGCGGGCTATGATGTCTTCAACGCTAAGGTCAAGGGTTCGCCTGACGGGACGGTTGAGGTGAAGTTGCTCGGCGGCACAGACAGTGTGGCTGTGGTCGATACGGCGACCTATCCGGGTTCGACAGACCTCGGTGGTGGCTGGTATGAGCTGAGTATCCCGTTCACCGAGTTCAGTCATAGCGACGCCGCGAATATGGCGGCCCATACTGGCTGGTTGATCGGGCCTCCGGGTGACCAGGCTGATACTCCTTTTGATTTCTTCTTTACCGATGTCGGCTTCGCTGGTGACCGGATTACGTCCGACGGCAGCCTGACCGCGCCGACGAATGTGGAGATGACAGACGGGCTTCCTGCCGACGTTTATTATTCGCTTGACGGTACGACCTGGGAGAGTGACTACTCGAAGCTCTCTCTGGCTCAGGGAACAAACACAGTTTCGTTTAAGCAGGTCGATGAGGCTGGAAACGAGTCTGCGGTCCGGAGCGTGACGTTTGAGTACGATGACGTTGCCCCGGCGCTTGACTCGATCGCTGATACCTTGGGTGTTAGCACGGATGTCGACACGACGGCGCACCAGTTCATGGTGAGCTTCAGTGAGCCGGTTGATCCGGGTAGTGTTTCTCCGGCGAACTTCGTCGCGGCCGGACCTGGGGCGAGTATCGTCTCGGTAACGGGCGTGGGCGCGATGATTGACGGTGGCTACACCGCATACAACATTGGCGTGACGGGTAGTGGCGAGGGTGTCCTCAGCCTGGCCCTGAACACGGCGGTGACGTTTGCAGACATCGCGGGCAACGCGGGCGACAGCTTCACGGCTGGCGTGACTGACCTGACCGGAGAGCTGTCGATCGATACAGTCCATCCGACGGTCACGGGTATCGAGCGTGTCCCTGAGTCTGACACCGGCCTGCCTGGTGGCGAGACCAACGCAGATGTGTTGGTCTATAAGGTGAGCCTGTCTCAGGCGATCGATGGTTCAACGATCGATGGCGGAGACTTTGAGATTGCTGCGCGCGACCTGGGCGGTGCCCTGGTCGCGATTGACGACGCGACCCTGACTGTCAGGTCTGGTGCCGCGGCGGACGCTGCTGTGGTTAGTGGCGGTGAGCATGATGAGGTATATGTCCACGTCCAGTCGGCGACCCTGGCGAGCCTCGACGGCGACGCCAAGTTAGTTCTAGCGTCGGCGGACCCGGTCCCGGTCGAGCAGAACCTGTACTCGTCTGATAATACAGAGAACGGTAACGTGAACTGGGATGGCCTCGATGGCTTCGGTAACGGTGCCACCTTTGACGCTGGTGTGATTGACCCGACCCATGGTCAGGTCTTTAGTGTGGCCAGTGGCGAAGGTTACGGTGTCAATGTCGGCTTCGTGGCGTTCACTAACTGGGGCAACCCTGCCGGGTTTGAGGTGATGGAGACCTTCAACGTGAAGGTGAAGGGTCTGCCAACCGACGTGCTGGAGATCAAGATGATCACCGGCGAGCCTACCCCTGACAGTGTCGCCCAAGTGAACATATCTGATACGACTATCTCGCAGGATCTTGGTGACGGCTGGCATCAGCTCACTATTCCGGCTGCCCGGTTCAGTAATCCAGACCACCTATCGACACACTCGGGCTGGCTGATTGGTCACCCAGGTGACACTGGTCCGACACCGTTTGAGTTCTACTTTACGGACGTGAGTGTCGGTAGCACCCAACACCCAGCGGGCGCGGACTTCGCTGACCCGAACGGGAATCTGGTCGATGTGTCCGGTCGTCTCATAACCGAGGCCTATGATCTAGATAACACGATCAGCACGCCGTCGGTGGGCACGATCGCGATAGACGATATTGTGAACGACGCCGAGTCTGGCTCTGTGGTGATTACCCTGGATGGGGTAGACACTGACGTTGTTACAACCGTGGTATCGGTGACAGCGGCGTCGAATATTGACGTGGTGACTGGTCTTCCGGTCGATGCGAGTCTGGTCGAGTTGGCGACGGGCTCTGGTCTGAGCTGGAGTTTCGATGCGACGGTTCTCCCATCTGACGGTAATTATGTCGTGCTGGTCGCGGCAATTGATGATGCCGGCAACGCTTCTGGAGCGACGAGACCATTTAGTCTGGATACAACGATCAGCACACCGTCGGTGGGCACGATCGCGGTAGACAATATTGTGAATGACGCCGAAGACGGCTTGATCACGATTACCTTGAGTGGTGTTGATACTGATGGTGTTACAACTGCGGTATCGGTCACAGCGGCGTCGAATATTGACGTGGTGACTGGTCTTCCGGTCGATGCGAGTCTGGTCGAGTTGGCGACGGGCTCTGGTCTGAGCTGGAGCTTTGACACCACGAGCCTTCCAGTTGACGGTGATTATGTCGTACTGGCTGGCGCGGTCGATGCTGCCGGCAACCCAGCCGGGGCGGTTAAGCCATTTACATTAGATACGGAGGTACTGCCGCCAGTAACGGTACTGGTAGAGGCTACCCATTCTGACATGACGGCCTCTGAGGCAGCCGAGGCGTTTAGCGTCACGGTCGAAGAAAATGCGACCTGGACGGTTGAGCTGACTGGTACGAAACATTCCGCCGCGCGCCTGGTTCAGGACGAAATGGCCGACAATGTTGCCGACGCAGCCAAGAACAAAGCGGACGCAGATGCGCTGGTTGCGACGGACCTTGGAATACTTGAGTTGAAGGACGCGATCCTTCAGGTAGAGGCATCCGGTCTGGAGACTTGGGAAAGCGTCGTTTCAAATGCGACCGATGCCCGCGATGCGGCAGAGTCAGCTCTTGTTGCCGCGCAAACGGCATATCAGGATGCGATTACCGACGGTACCGAGGCTTTCGTTGAGGAATACGGTAACCCAGACGAACTGATTGCCCACGTCGTTGAGGTGGATGATACGACGATTCCGCCGACAACAACGATAGTTACTCAGGGTAGCGAAGTCGATTCATTGATTTCATTACCCGGTCTCAATATGGCGCCGGGTGAGTTCTGGACTGAGTCTACGATTTCTTCTTTGCGGTCAGCAATGTCGGACTTCTTGGATAGTGCCTATTCGGTGACCGACCTAGGGAAAGCGCTTGAGGAGGCAGAGGATCAGTTGATCGCTGCCGAGGCCGATCTAACTGATAAGGTGGGGCGTCGAGACGAGCAGGCGGGATTCAAGAACGAAGCTCAAGAGAATTATGATTCCGCCTTGGAAGATTGGCAGGCCTCTGTAGCGATTGCGGAGACAAGAGCGACGGAATTGTCGGATGCTCAGACCGCCAAATCTTTGGCTGACGACGCGGTGGCAGATGCGACTGTAGTCCTGTCAGGCACAGGTACCGGTAACGCAGAGACGATTTCATTGTCGGGCGAGCATCTTGAAGCGCTTGGTGACGGGCAGGTTGTGATTAAGTCGACTGCTACGGATATCGCGGGCAACACAGGCCAGGGCGCGCTGGTATCCTTCAACCTCGATAGGGTCGACCCAAGCGCGCCGAGCATTGACTCGTGGGCGACTGACACTAACATCCCAACAGACGGCGTTACGTCCGACAACACCCTGACGCTGACCGTCACTGGGGAGCCCGGCGGCACGCCGACGCTCTACGTCGATGGCGAGGTGCTCACGGGTGGCCCGTCATACTCGCCGATCTTCGACACCGTCAACTTGAAGGTGCTCCGGACAAGCGATGACTACCCAGAAACGGGCCTCACGATCGAGTACGCTGACGGGCAGCCCGGAGAGGCGCACGTGTTCCCACACAACGCCAACGGCCACGTGCTCGCGTTCTTCGAGGAGGGGCGTGAGTTCATCCTCCGCGACGCGGGCGGTAACGACGTCACGGCCAACTACTCGCATGACTACCTCTATGGGGGGCTCGATGAGGTTCAGACCGGGCAGGTCGCGGATGTCCCGGCCGAGGCGGTCGGTCAGACCCTGACCTTACACTACGACGATAATGCCGCTTACGAGGCGGGTGTCTTAGAGTACGTGATCTCGGTCTTGTTCGACGGCGACGGTAACGTGGTCACGATGCAGGGTTCCGGGAATAACGGCCGGATGGACTACGAGATTCCGGCCGACGCGTCGGGGTGGCAGGTCTACACCGCCTACACGGGAGACGGCTACCCTCTCCCGCAGACAGGGACCCAGTTCCCGGCCGTCAACTACACGGTCCAGGACGGGGACTATGGCTCTGGCGGGCCAATGCTGCTGAGCCTCTCGAATGACTCCGGTATGCCCGGCCAGCCGCTGGTCGCGGTAGAGACCGCGCCGGTGCAGATTATATCTACCGGGCCGGCGACCGTTACGGCGGGCGGCGCTATCAGTGACCAGGACGTGTACGCGTGGTTCACGCTGCCCGAGGACCAGTACCTGGTCTACTCGGACGACGGGGAGTCGATCCCTAACCTCTACGATCGGACCGTCAACTGGACGGAAGATGGAGACATTATCACCGAGATGGTTGTGGCGGTGGAGTCCGGGCGCGATGTATCGGTCGCGACGATGATCAACGACGCGCAGGTCATCCTCGGTACCGCGGACGAGATGCTCGGTAACTGGACACGGTATCCGTATACCGTCAACAGCGAGGCGGTGACCATTGACGTCCCCGACTCGGCCGCCGGGTCTATGATTCAGGTCGGCACCAACTCGGTCTACAAATACGGAAGCTACGACTACGAATATGACCAGGTAGAGCTGTTCTTGGTCGACGGAGACGGGCAAGTGATCGGCGCGGGTATCGGCGCTCTTGCGGGCGGCCTGGAGACACAGTTCGAGGTCCCCGAGGGCGCGTCCGGTGTCACGGTCATAGCTCAACCCCGGACATACTACGTTGAGAGCACGAACTTCAACCAGGAAAGCCCCATCACCGAGGCGACGTTAACGGTCTACGACCTGCCGCTTGGTGAGGCCTCCGGCCCAGGGTTCACCTGGACCGAGGACTCTGCCGGTGTCTACACGGTCAGCACCGACGAGCTCGAGCACGAGTTCGCGGGCGACCTGACGGTCACCATCACGGATGCCGCGGGCAATGAGTCGGCGCATTCGAGCGCGGTCACTGTATCGGTCGACAACTTGAAGCCGTCGGCGCCGACGCTGGCTGTGGCGGATGATACTGGAGTCGACGATACCGCGAACGCAGTGCTCCTGACCAACGATGTCAGTCTCACACTGACAGTGATTTCATCGGAGCCCGGTGATCTGAGGCTTTACGACGGAGGAAAATTGATCTCCGATGCGGACTACAGCGTCTCGGATCAGGTCGTTAGTGGAGGGGACACCGAGTACACGGTTACTTTCGTACAGGACGCGGTCGATGGCGACACCTTTGCCTTGTCGGCCACCATCACTGACGTTGCTGGGAACGAGTCTGACCACTCATCGGTTCGCTCGGTCCAGATCGACAGGACCGCGCCTGATGCGCCGTCGCTAACGGTCGCCGACGATACTGGCGTGGACGACACCCTGAACGCGGTGCTTTTGACTAACGACGATACGCCGACCGTGACGGTGACGACGAGTGAAATGGGCGCGATCACGCTATACGATGACGGTGTCGAAGTCCCGTCAAGTGACTACACGGTATCGTCTCCGGCGCTCGTTAACCTCCTATCGAATGGCGGTTTTGGCGATGGAACGGTCTGGTCGGGGAACGCCTTTAACGTTGTTGATGGCGTGAACAAGGCGGACGTCGGTTCTGCCGGGAATCCTTGGGACGTGAACTTAAGCGGTGACGTTGCTGTTGTCTCTGGCGAGACCTACACGCTGACCTTCGAGGCCAAGGGTGCTGAGGGGCGGACGTTGCTCGCAGGTATCGGCGACAAGGGTGCTCCGTACCATAACCATACGGAAACAGTAACCTTATCCGCTGACTGGGAGACCTATACGGTCCATCTCACAGCAAAGGACTTCGCTAACGGTGGTGGCTTCTCGGCCGAAACTCGTGTGATCTTTGATATGGGAGCCGACGCCGGCGCGGTTGATCTTGATAACGTCAGCCTGACCCCGGGTCATGTTGGCGCTCAGTTCAAGAATGCTGACCAGACAGAGCTTCTCTCGGACGGCGGATTTGATGACGGAACGGGAACGGTCTGGTCTGGGAACGCCTTTAACATTGTTGATGGTGTAAATAAGGCAGACGTTGGTGTTGCTGGGAATCCGTGGGACGTAAACCTCAGCGGTCATATTGACCTTGTCGCGGGTGAGCGTTACTACACCATGACCTTTGATGCCAAGGGCGCTGAGGGGCGGACACTGATTGCGGGTATCGGTGATAAGGGTGCCCCCTATCATAACCATAGCGAGACGGTGACCCTCTCTTCTGAGTGGGAGACCTACACGCTGTATCTATCAGCGAAACATCTGGGTGATGGTGCCGCGTTCTCGAACGAAACTCGCGTGATCTTTGACATGGGGGCCGATGCAGGTGCAGTGGAGCTTGACAACGTCAGCGTTGTCGCTGGACACGACGGCAGAGTGGGCTCCGATGCTGGCCAATATGAGTACACGGTCACATTTGATGAGGCCATAGCTCACGGTGATACCCGCGACCTATCGGTGACGCTGACCGACGACGCGGGCAACGAGTCTGCTCAGTCCTCTGTGCGCTCGGTCGAGATCGACACAGTCGCGCCCGAAGCGCCGGCGATTGCTCTCGTTAACGACACGCTCGGCGACGTCCTTCAGGGCGACACTGCGACGGATGGTATCACCAAAAATAGCGAGCTGACCCTGACCGTCACGGGCGAGCCCGGTGGCCTGTTGATCCTCGAGGACAACGGCGCCGAGCTAGGCCCGCAGAGCGTCACGGACAACGGTGATGGCACCTACACGGTCGTCACCGGGAAGCTTGACGATGGCGCCCACGCGCTGGCCGCTAAGGTCCGTGACGACGCTGGAAATATCTCCGACGCCGGCACGCTGACCGTCACGGTCGACACCGCGGCCCCGGTCGTGACCATCGACTCGGTCGGTGATATCACCGACGGCTCGGTCCAGATCAGCGGGACTGCTGAGAAGGACCGCGACGTTGTCCTGACTTTCTCGACGGACGATGGTGCCGACGACCACCAGGTTACGGTGGCGACGGATGGTAACGGTGTTTGGACGTACGACCTCACTAACGATGACATGCTTGTCATCGGCCAGGGCGAGGACCGCACGGTCAGCATCTCGCAGTTCGACGCGGCGGGTAATGAAGGGACGACAGATAGTGAGGGAGTCCTTGCGTCACGTACGTTCACTATGAACACGACCACCCACAACGACGGTAACGTGGTCGGCGACTCACAGCTGAACCAAGGCTCATCGCCTGACGGTTCGGTCATTACCGGCGACGGTGGGGCATTCGTGGACGGTGGCAACACCCTCGACCTGAGCCAGGTCTCGGGTGATGTGCGGGTGGATTTGAAGGCGCTCAAAAAACAAATCCAGGTCGACACAGATGGTGATCGAGATTGGGGCGAGCGGTCTGCTGACATCGATCAGGATATTGATGCCTTCGTCGATACCCTGATCACGGGCGCAGGCGACGACTTACTGATCGGTACTGAGTTAGTAGATATCTACGAGAGCTTCGACGGTGGTCTGGGTAACAACATCATCAACGCCGGTGACGGCATCGACCGCCTGCTCACGCAGGCCAGTCTCGGAACTGTGTCGGCGGCCCAGACAACGTCTGCCGATGGCAAGGTATTCAGCCTTGCGCTGGCCCCGAATAGTGACCTCTATGGGCTCCGGGTTGGACAGTCCGGTCCGGCGGAGTCGTTTGCGACCCTTGCCGCGCTGGTAGTGGCCCTCGAGGCTCAGTTTGCGGCCGCGAACGGGGGTACTAACCCGTACACCGTATCCGCGGACGAGTCGGCCAAGACGGTCACCGTGACGTCAACAGACACGGTCGCGGTCGCGGCTCTCTCAGACTCAGGTGTCGAGATTACCGCGCAGTACCTGGGCGGTGTCGATGTCGATCTGAGTCCGGTATACGGCACAGCCGATTATACCGGTGCGGGGACAGTCCTCCGCGCGGACGGCAGTTTTGACCTTGTAATCGGGATCGAGGACGTGCTCGGTACCGCGTATGATGACGTATTGAGAGGACAGGATCTTGAGGCCTACCTCGCGGACGGCGGTGATGCGGAAGTGGCGTCGGCGATCGATGACGACAACGTGCTCGATGGCCAGGGCGGTAATGACCGGATATACGGTGGCTCGGGTGACGACCGGATCATCGGCGGCGCCGGTGCCGACCTGCTCTACGGTGGCGCGGGCCGCGATACGTTCGTGATCAGCGACGATCTCGACACGATCGGCGACTTCAACGTGTCTTCGTTCATGACCAGCGTGACGGGACGTAACACGGTATATGACCGGGTCGAGTTCGCATTCACTGATGACGATATTCGGTCGGAGTTGGGCAATCTGCCTGCCGAGATAAGCCTTGAGGCCAAACTCGGAGGTGAGAATGGCGACCTAGTCCGGACGCTTGAGTTGCATATTATCGGAGCGGATGGCGAATCGGATGGGGTGCTAGGCTCCGTCGATCTGAGTTGGGAAAGTGTAGAGGCGCTGTATGGGTCGCTTGACCCGGACACGCACTCCCTGACCACGTTCCTGATCGGTGGTAATACGCTGTCGACTGGGGCCGGTGCTTACACCGCTAACGCGACCGTCGAGTTTGTCCGTGACAACCAGATCGACGATGCCGCGGGAGATCCCGGCGTGCTGCTTGGCGCGGGTGGAGAGTCGGACGATATCTTCGTCTCGACCGACGGAGACGATATCGTGATGGGTGGCCTCGGGGCGGATGTCTACGAGACCCGTATACTGGGCGCGTCTGACGGACGTGACCTGGGTACTGAGACCCTGAGCGATCTCGGTGGCGCATCTGGATCCGATGTGATCTTCTTCGAGGGCGTCAGAGACCTCGGAGACCTCTACTTCTCGAGGACGACGCTCGCCCGCGAGGGTGAGGGCCGTACCCTAGAGGTCGGGTTGCGCCAGTACCGGTCCGATAACCCGGATACGGTCGAGGACGAGTCCGGTACGTTGCACGCCTATGGCACGGTCGAGCTGTTCAACCAGTTCAGCCTCAGCCAGTCCGACCTCTACAAGGTAGAGGAGCTTCAGATCGCGGAGGAGTCTGTGAACCCGCTCGACTCGGCAGTCCAGAGCTACGTGTTCGGTGAGGTGACCGAGAGCGCAGAGACGGGGGATACTCTCTCGGCCTCCGCTAACGAGGCCACCATCCTGATCGGTACGACTGGAAAGAACGACGAGTACGTTATCGATATGGCTGGGGCCGTAGGCAACACCGAGGTCTGGATCTTCGGCGATGATGCCGGCTCCGATACGGTTACGATTACGGGGCTAACAGAAAAGAACTCTGAGACAACGGAAGTGAATCACGCCAATGGTGAGAAGGTACAGAAGGTGACTAAGACCTTTGAGGGAACCGAAGCGATCCTCGACCTATACTTTGCGGACGGCGGAAACGTCAACTCAACCGACCTGCTCAATAAGATTCAGTACGAGGTTTGACAGAAACCTGGCGGGCCTCGGCCCGCCAGGAAGTCGTTGGGTAGCCCGGGGGTACCGGTGTTGGATAAAAAGATTGATATTACGGAAACTACGTACTATTGTGAACATTGTTGACGTAA